>JGI10216J12902_100388165_pt1 | contig 16775 bp, 8 predicted proteins | sample KanNatreferecore_FD_12902 | JGI IMG/M metagenome (IMG submission 12902)
AAGATTTCGAGTACCTGGCGATGCAGGCGTCCACGATCAAACGAGCCAAAGCGTTGCCGCTGTTTCATCCGGATTTTCCCGGGGTCAAAGTCCCTGGCGTGGTCACTGTCATTGTCGTGCCCGACAGCGATGAGCCGGCGCCAACGCCGAGCGAGGGCACGCTGCGCACGGTGTGCGCGTACCTGGATCAGCGCCGTCTGCTCACCACGGAGTTGTACGTCATCAAGCCGAGTTACCAGCGAGTGGAAATTGAAGCGGAAGTCGTGGCGGACGATAACGCCGACCTGGCCAGCGTGAAGAAAGGTGTCGAGCAAACGATCAAAGACTATTTCCATCCGCTGAAGGGTGGCGAAGACGGCCAGGGCTGGCCTTTCGGCGGCACCATCTTTTACTCGCGTGTCAACCAACGAGTCTTCACCGTATCCGGTGTGCAAAGTATCAGGCGGCTGGTGATTCTTCTCGATGGGGTCGAGGCCCAGTTCTGCAGCGATGTGACCATCAATGAAGCAGGACTGCTGTTCTCGACCGATCCGCAAATTGAGGTTCACTACAGTTTTGAAGAGTAAGGCGCCAGGTTGAGAACAGTCTCTATGCAGACACAGGCCCCAGGACAGGTCACCATGCTGCCGCCGATTCCGCGGCCGCCGCACGATCCCACCTCGTGGCTGCTCAATGGCAGCGTGGGGTGGCTGCCGGCAAAGCTGAACCAGATTGAATACCTGCCGCCAACGAAGTCGCTGGTCCTCTCACTCGCACCCGACAGCAGACGTTCTCTGGCCGAAGCCAGCGGAAGTTTCGGCGGCCTGACAGCGCCGGGAAATGTTGCTGTCGGTGCCGACGGCAGTGTTTATCTTCTCGACGCTGACGGCGCGCAACTGAAGCGTTTCGACGCGTGCGAATGCAGATTCGTGAATATTCCCTGTTTTGGCGGTACAGGCGACGGCCCCAGACAGCTGACCAATCCTCACGGAATTGGTGTCTGTTCCGGCAATCTCTTCGTGTGCGACACGGGCAATCATCGGCTCAGCGTATTCGCCCTGCATGGCTTGGTCCTGCGCGGCCATTGGCAGCCACCTGCCACGGTGTACAACGCGCCGAATCCCGTCTTGACCAACACGTGGGAACCGTTCGATGTGGCATTCGATCGGTACGGACGGGTCTACGTCAGCGATAGCGCCAACGGTGCCGTTCACGTGTTCAGCGCTGCGGGACAATGGCAAAAAGTTTTCACTGGGCTTGGATCGGTCACCTGGCTCGCAACAGACCGCCGGGACAATCTCTTCGTTGTGGTCACCGGTCCGCCGGATGCCGTGCGACTCGTGAAGCCCGACGGCAGCACCGTCGCTGTCGAGTCACGTCCGGAGGAGTTGGAATCGCAGTTCACGGCCCTGCACTTCTTCGTCGATCGCGAAGGGCTGATCCACCTCGGCGCCGCTTGCGCGCCCTCAGGAGGGTCAACGCGGAACGGCCAAGTTGCTTCGGTCCGCTGCCCTCCCCAACAACCGGTGGAGCCGGGTGTTTTCGACCTCCAGGGGCATGCCGTCCACAGGTGCTCCGCGCCACTGACGGCAAGTTACGTGACTTCCGGAACCTATCTGAGCGTTGCGCTGGATAGCGAGTTGTATCGCTGTCAATGGCATCGGGTCATTCTGCGCGGCGATGTTCCGGCCGGGGCACAGGTGACCGTTTCCACCTTCACAGCCGAAGCCGTTCTGACCGATGACCAGATCCAGAATCTGAGTAGTGAGGAATGGGAAACAAATCAGACCGCGAGCGATACGACCCTCGGCGAGTGGGATTGTCTTGTGCGGAGCGGCGGCGGACGTTTCTGCTGGGTCAAGCTCCAGCTGCAGGGAAACGGTAAGGCGACTCCACGGCTCGACAGCGTTGAAATCGAATTTCCACGCATCAGTCTCCGCCGTTATCTGCCAGCCGTCTTTGGTGAAGAGCCTACGAGCGCGGATTTTACCGACAGGTTTCTCAGCCTCTTCGATACGACGTTGCGAAGTATTGAAGCAGAGGTCGACACACAGGCCAGGTTCTACGATCCCCTCTCGACGCCGGCCGAACGTGATCCGCGAACGGGCATTGATTTCCTGAGTTGGCTGGCGTCATGGATTGGCGTCACGCTCGATCGAAACTGGTCAGAGGCCAAAAAACGGCGATTTCTGAAGGCAGCCGGCCGTCTCTTTGATTTGCGCGGCACTCGCGAGGGACTGTGGCGCGAACTGCTGCTGCTTCTTGAAATCGACGAAGCCGGGTGCTGCGCCAACGATCAGGCGCGCGATCGCTGCGTTCCACGGCCGCCCAATTGCGCGCCCGACAAGCCGGCTGTGTCCTACTGGCAGCCGCCCCCGTTGATCCTCGAGCATTTCAAATTGCGACGCTGGCTCTTTCTCGGGGCCGGTCGAATCGGCGATCAGGCCGTCCTGTGGGGCGAACGCATCATTAATCGCAGCCAGTTGAATAACGGGGCCCAGGTTGGGCGCGCTCAACTGAAGACGATCGAGGATCCACGCCGGGATCCGTTTCTTTACTACGCGTATCGGTTCACGGTCTTTGTCCCGGCGTGTTACCAGAAGTCCGAAGCGAATCGCAAGTCGCTGGAGAACCTGCTGCGCAACTCGCGGCCGGCGGGGACCCTGGCGCAGGTCGAATTTGTGGAGCCGCGTTTCCGGATCGGATTTCAATCGATGATCGGCTTCGACACCGTGATCGCGCGGTATCCGGCCGGAGTCACGCTGGACCAGACGCCGCTTGGCCGTGCGTCGGTGCTGACGCCGCCGCCGCATGAAAAGGGTGGTCCGTCCATCGAGGTGGGCAACCAGTCGCGCATCGGTGCGACGACAAGACTGACGTAATCAACGCCAATTGCAAAACAGAGGCGAGCTATGTCTCATTCACATCACGATTCAAATCATCCGACGTGCCCGGCCTGCAACTACGACCCCTTTATCCGGAACAACTACTTCACCGGCAAGTTGCTGGTCGAGCGCGACTTCACCGATGAAACGCGCTTCCACATCGAAAAGATGCGCCATCACGAGCAGCAACTGCACGGGTGGGGTGTGGTGTGCGGGCTCAAAGTCAAACCACATGCGAACGACGCGTGTCGCGATCGATTTGTCTGCATAGAGCCCGGCTTCGCCGTGGATTGTTGCGGCCACGACATCATCGTCCGCGAAGAAGAATGTGTGGATTTGTTCGCGCTTCCCGAGATTGTGGCGCTGAAGGATCAGCAGGACACCGCCACTCACAAGCTGCAAATCTGCGTCCGCTATCGTGAGTGTCCAACCGAAGAGATTCCGGTTCTGTACGACGACTGCGGCTGTGATGACGCGAAATGCGCGCCCAATCGCATCCTCGAGTCGTGGGAATTTGGCGTGATCGTTGATCCCCCAGATGCGCCGGCGCCGTTTCACGCCCCGCGATTTGAATGGGGTCGCACGATTGCGATTGCGCATGCGGCGCGGATTGCCGTGCATGACGCCACTCATCGCGTGCATGTCGTCACGGCCGACTCGCCTTCAACCGTGTATCAGGTCAGCACCGACAACCACGCCACTCTATCGGCACGGACCCTGGCGGCAAAGGCGGTTGCCGTCGCTGTCTCAAATGATGGGACGCGCCTTTTTGTCGTCACCGAGCCGATCGCTCCGGGCACACTGCTTCAATTGCACGTTCTGGACACGACCCAGCCGGGCCTTCCGGATTTCAATACGACTCAACTTGATCTGCCGAATAGTGCCGGCAGTGACGTGTACCTGTCGGTGGCACCCAATGGGCGCCTGTATGCATTACTCGCAGCCTCCGGAGACCTGCTGCGCGGTCCGGCTGATCTGGACACCAATGCCACGGCCGCAGCTCCGACAGCCATCAAGACCATTGCGGCGAATACCAGGGGTCTGGCGATCAACAGTGACGGGACATCCGCGTTTTCCGTGGGACCCACGAATCAAATACAGCACATCAAGAAGATCCAGACCGCCTCTCCCACGGTCAGCGCGATCACTGTGGCGCCTGTTGCGAATCCGACGCTGGTTGCGGTGGTCAGCAGCACGGCCGATGACATGCTAGCGGTCGCCGAGGAAAGTGCCGCCAAGGTTCATCTCGTATCGCTGGGCACGACGCCAGCGGTCGTAGGAAGCGTGACGTTGGATCATCCGCCTGTGTCGCTCGCGGTTTCAGCCGGCGGCCATTGGGCGTACGTGCTGGAGCGCGACGGAGCAGGCAGTTTCGTTCAGGCTGTCAGCCTCGATCGATTGCAGTTGCACCTTCCGGTCATCCCAGGCGCGGCCCTTCAGGTTGGCGATGACAGCCAGCATGTGGTTCTCGGGAGCGCCGGGGATCATCTCTACATTCCCTTCATTGACGATCTCGCTCAGCCCGCGCTCGGTGGAGTCGCGGTCGTCGACATTTCCGAAGATGCGTGTAGCGACGTGCTGTGGCGACACCTGAACGGCTGTCCTCATTGCGATCTCCCCGACTGTGTGGTGTTGGCAACCATCGAAAATTTCAACCTCGGCGATCGGATCGAGGAGCAGACCACTCCGCCCGCAGATCCGCCACAAGACACGGCCAACAAGATCGCGCGCATCGACAACCGGACGCGGCGGTTGCTGCCGAGCACGCAAACGTTGGCTGAATTAGTTGAGTGCCTGCTCGAGCATGGGAACGGAGGAACGGGAACAGGAACACAAGGCCCGCCAGGACCACAGGGACCGGCCGGCGTACAGGGGCCACAGGGCGAGCCCGGCATAGAAGGAGAGCAGGGGCCAAAAGGGGATCCAGGAGCCGGGATGGAGCAGGGGCTGACGAGAATTGAAGCCCTGAGCTGGAACCACAATCAAATGCATACGGCGGGCATTCCCCAAGCACCCGATTCGTTCTTCGTTCTCGTCGACAGACTCGATGGCACACAGGCTCCCGGAATTGTCATCGGCTTTACCGACGAGGTTCAGGTCAGCGCAACCATCGATGGCGCGCATGTGTTCCACGTGCTGGCGCCCACGCTGCCGGCCGGACAATTCGATCGGGGATTCGTGTGTCGGTGTCCGATTCGCGGCATCACGATACCAGTGGAGCTCAAGCTGGATGCGCAGGGGCGAATCGTCGTCAACGCGGGTGCGCGAATCGATTCCGCCAAAGAACGTCCACCAGGAAATGCTCGCGGAGTTGCGTTTCTACTCGACAGGGAACAGGCGCCGGTTGCGCGCGACATTCTCAGCGGAGGCGTTCCGGATGTGGGGATCGTGCTCCGTGGCGATTTCGTCAAGGACGGAAAAGAACGCGCCATCGACGCGGAATTCGTCCGCGCGCAACTGCCGACTGGTGATCGTCCCAATCCGCCTGCCGCCGAGCCGCTCGATAAGCAGACCGGCATCCAAGGCGGGCTTTTTGAGAGTTGGTTCTTCGTGAAGCCAGTTGCCTAGAACAACCATTGTCAGCCCGCTGAATCATATCGGGAAAGTCAGGAGAGATTTATGGCCCTCGCGACAAAGACGACTCGAACACCTGCAGTTACGCGCTGCCCGGTTTGTGGCGGTCTGGAATGTCTTTGCCGGCCGCGTTTCTTTGCCGGACAGTTGCTCACCGAAGACGATTTGAACCGTCTCGAACGCTACGTGATCGACAAGAACAGATTGCACAACCGCTACCTGCATGGTTGGGGTGTGGTGTGTGGTCTCGAGGTCGTGTGCCACGCGTGCAAGGGATTCGTGACGGTCAAATCGGGCTATGCGTTGAGTCCCTGTGGCGACGATATCGTGGTCTGCCGGGACACCGTTGTGAACGTGTGCGAGTTGATCCAACACTGCCGCCGGCAGCCATTTGAATGCGAACCGGCCTTCCCCTCGCCTGATCCCATCTGCGGAGATCAGGACGAACCCTGGATCCTCTACCTCTGCTATGACGAGAGAACCTCGCGGGGCGTGACGCCTCTCTATGGCGGCAGCGGCAGCACTGGCGGGTCGCAATGCGGTTGCGGCGGTTCATCATCATGCGGCTGCGGCTCCTCGGCGTCGGGCGGATGCGGTTGCCAGGGAACCGCGAAAAGCACCGGCCACAGCAGTGTGCGTCGAACGCAACCGAAGACGCCTCCGCAGTGCGAGCCGACGATCACGTGCGAGGGTTACACGTTTCAGCTTCGCAAGGTGCCACCGCCGGCCACCAGACGGGACCTTGGCGATCTGGTCAATCGGCTTCGGGATTGCCTCAACGAGCTCGCCCGGTTGCAAATCCAGATCAATAAACTGAACCAGTCGAGTCAGCCGGCCACGCAAATCCTGGCCATCAAGAACGCACTCATCAACCTGATGAATCAGCACTCCATCTATAAGTGCGACCTCTTCCAGCGAATAGCTCAGGTCGAGCCGGTGCCACCCGTGGTCATCGGTGCGCCATCAGCAGCCTCGACTGTGCACGCGGCCCTCAGCGCCATTACCCGTGAGCTGTTCATCGAGTGTGTCTGTTCAGCGCTGCTGCCACCGTGTCCCGCGCCGGCTGAAGACAACTGCGTCCCGATTGCGACCCTCACGCTGAACTGCGCCGGCGGGTGCCATGTCGTGAGAATTTGCAACTGGGAAAATCGCCGGCTGTCGGTGAATTTCCCCACGCTGGAATATTGGTTTACCGCCTTCCTGCGACTGTTGGGAGTGTCCGATGCATTCAACCGAATCTGCTGCGGTCCCGAACGAGGACCGCAGGTCGACGATGTGGCGCCGGTGAATGTCCTGGACAGCATCTTCAATCAGGCAGTGGGATCTGGTGGAAATGTTGACTCGCAGGTCGTCAGTCAGCAACTGGGCGCGTTGCTGATGGAGATGCTTGCGTTCACACGTCGGTGATCCGGGAGGTGAGGGATGGCGGGCAGTCAGACGCAACGTCCGACGTTTGTTGAGGAGCAATATCTCGGGGCGGACGATTTAACGGCGGCCGTTGACTATGCGCGGCTGCAACAGGCACGCCATGCTCTGGGGGCGCACACCTGGGGCATCGCCGCCGGATTGCAACTGAGCGAGACGCTTCTGCCAGGCGGCGGCGTCAGCGTTCATCTCCAGCCAGGGTATGCATGGGATGGTTATGGACGGCCGATCGTGGTGTTGTCGCCGTTCAGAATTCCAGAAGCGAGTTTCGCCGCGTTCACGTTTGACCCTGCAGTTGATGCGGACGGCAAAGGACGCCTGATTCCGATCTGGCTTCGGTACGAAGAAAGGTCTGCGTCAGACGCGCACGCGACTCTGACGTGTTGCGACGTCAATCATCACGGTTCACGTATTCAGGAGACCTTTGCCATCCAGGTGGGAGACGTGAGAGGGATCGGCCTCACCTCGGGTGTCAACATTGCCGGACGGTTCGTGCCGGATCCCCGTACGTCTTTCAGGCAGTTCGATCCTGCAGCCGCATTGCTCTCTGACGAATCCGTCCCTCACCAGAATTTCCCCGAGGCGTCGAGCCGGGCAACGTGGCTCATCCCGGTGGGATTTGTCCGCTGGTTGCCGGCGCGGAATCAGGCCGGCCAATTTGTCGCCCGCGACGACAGCGGAGCCGATCCCGATTCGGACAAGATTCGGCGAGCTCGCCGCTATATCGGCGTCGTCGCTGAGGCGATTGAAGCGCCGGACGGAGTGATTCGGTTGCGTCATCGCGCGGCCGATCAGGCCAACAGCTCCGTCAAGCCGGCGGTAAAGGCCCAGACGGACGCTGACCAGGTGTGGGTGGAGATCGAAGGCAATCTTCGACTCTCGGGCCTGGCTCGGAAGATCGATGGCGGAGGCTGGACGGTGGCCTCTGATGAGCGTCTCAAACGGAACGTCGTGCCGCTCACTGACGCGCTCCAGCTGCTGCTGCAGATGCGCGGTGTGCGGTTCGAATGGAAGGACGCGAACAGAACGGCAAATGTTTCCGATTCGCAGATCGGCATGGTGGCCCAGGAAGTAGAAAAGGTGTTTCCTGATTGGGTGAGTACCGATCCGGACGGATATCGAGAATTGACGGTCAGAGGTTTTGAGGCGCTGGTGATCGAAGCACTCAGAGAGTTAGCAACCGATCTCAAAGACCTGCGTTCACGGCTCCCGGCTGCCAAACCGTCGGCGACGAAACGGAAGAAGACCCACCAATGATCGATAGTCGTTTGCAGATCCGTCGGGTTCATGCGCAGTACTTGGTGCCCTCCGACCACCCTGCGCCCGGGCGGGTCAAGGATCGACTGGACCATGAAATCACACGCAGCCTCTCGCAGGTGCTGTCTGCCGCCTTCTCGTCATGGTTTTCAGAAACAGACGCGAGCCTATGGTTCGTGCGCCGGCTTGAGATTGATCTGGCGGTCAATGCCGCCGCTGATGGTGAACAGGTCACCAGGACTCTGACCAGACAACTCGGGCGCGTGTTGGGCGACACGCTCCAGGATGGCTCGGATACGGATAATGTTGTCCGCTTTCCGAATCCGGCCGCGTATCTGGCGCGGTTTCTCTCAGATCTAGCGGCCGGTGATGCGTGGGGCCGATGGTACTACGAGTCGTTTTTCGGGTTGCGCATGTTGCCCACCTCGGCGGCGCTGCGAACCGCGATTTGCGATCAGGTGGAGAAGGGAAGGGCCGCCCTGCTTCAGTTGCCGGGCGCCGAATTGAGGAACGTGCTGCGCGCGCTGAACCGGCAGGACGCGCGTTCGATTCTCGACCATCTGACTCACGGCGCTGATGATGACGGCGACTTCGATGGCAATCAGGTAGCCTGGTCCATCTCGGGACTGGTTGACGCGGATTCCCTTCATGCGCTGGATGAGTGGGGACGAGCGCTCTACGTGTACCTGAGCGCCGCGCGCCAGCACGGTCAATCCGGAAACACCGCCACAGATGCCATCCTCGAGCTGTTGCGATGTTCGTCTGCCCGGCTGCGCAACGTCGCGGAAACCGTCCATCACGTCCATGCGGCGCAGGCCAGCGTCGCGCATGCCGAACCACATCGGCGTTACACCGAATGTGGCGGCGCGTTTCTGCTCTTGCCACTGCTCGATGAGCTGCCGCTCGTCGAGGCGCTGAGTGACTGGCCGTGCATGGACGAAGCAGCCGCGATCTCACTGGTGCGGTTCCTGATCCTGGTCAAATGCGGCGGTCATCATTGGTCGCGGCACTATCTTGGTGATCCGGTCATTCGCGATCTCCTGTTGATACCACCGGCTGTCTCAGTTGATGAATTCAATGACTGGCAGGCTCGTGTGGCCCCCAGGCATGTCGAGCAGTGTTTGCGAATATTGCTCGACTGGCAGCGACATCAGGGAAGGGTCGCAGATCGACTGCCTCAGGAAGACGAGCTTGCTTACCTCGCGCTCCCTGAATGTCTGAAATTCTCCTCCACTCTCGATTGGGCCTTGAACGTGGCGGCGCACCATATGTTGCGCGCATTTGCGTGGCGATTACCTGGCTTTGCCGCGTCCAACTTGCCGTACTTGTCGAGCAACTTCCTCCAGTTCACGGCGAGCATCGAGGACGAGCCGGCTAGACGCGTTGTGCGCCTTGCCAGTCCGCCGTTGCGGCTGGTGCTGAATCTGACCGGCATGATGCGGCAAACGTATCGTCTGAGCTGGCTCGACGAGCGTCCACTGATTCTGTTCGAAGAGCCTTGACATGTCGGCAGCGGCGCGCACGCGTGAAGACCGATCGCTCAAGCTGCAACGGCTCGATGTGCTGCTGCATCGCGAGATCCTGCGCCTGCGCGCTCGCTACCAGTTGTCGCTCGACGAATTTCGGGGTCTCTACATCAGCGATGAACAGGTCAATCGCCTGGTCAGTCAGGGTGCGGCGTACGAAGGTGAGACCTCGGCCACCGATGAGTTAACCCGCCGCGCCGATGACCTGCGCAAGGCGGATGACCGCCGGCGCAGAAAAGACTCTCCATGGCGCCGGGTTGCCGAGGAATTCTCGTTGTCCCCGGCTGAGCAGGATATCTTGCTTCTGGCATTCGCGCCGGAGCTGGATCTCAAGTACGAGACGCTGTACGGGTACTTGAACAACGATGTCACTCGCAAGTGGCCGACGCACGACCTTGCGTTGCGCGTCTTTGCGCGGGATGAAGTCGAGCGATTGCAGGTTCGGCGTGCGCTCGCGCACGACGCGACGTTGTTCAGGAGCGGACTCTTGCAATCGATCGCCTCGACGGCGGGGCGAACGTCGTTGCTGGCGACAGGTTTTGCCGTCGCGCCTGCGCTCGTCCATCACTTGTTGGGTGTCAGGGATCACACGCCTTCTGGACCAGGGCCGCGAGCGGTTTTGTTGACGCCGGCGCAGCGAGCAGCCGTGACGGGAATGTTGAATCTTCTGCGGCAGGGGCGTGCGTTGCCCTTGATCGTCTTCAACGGACGGGAGGGTGTTGGCCGCAGTACTGCCGCCGAAGCGCTGTGTCGTGAGGTGGGCATCGATCTGATGCGTGTTGATCTTGCGGCGCTTCGCGCCTCGGCAGAGGGCGTGGAGAAGGGGCTGCAGGCGTCTCTGCTGCAACGACGCTTGCGGCGTGCGGGGTTGTACCTCGAACGAGCGGAAGCGCTTTTTGACGAACAAGGGCGGCCCCAGCCCGACGCACGAGCCGTGATCGCATCACTCACACAGCGCGGAGGTCCAACGTTCATCGCCTGCGAGCCTGGTGCGCGGTGGCAGGACCTCGTGTCGAGTCACCATGCGATGTCCTTCGAGTTCGACGAACCCGACTACCAGACGCGATTGCAACTGTGGAAGACGGCGCTGTCGGACGGTGACCTGGCCATGGCTGAATCCGATCTGGAAGCGCTGGCCGATCGCTTTGTCCTGACCCCGGCACAGATTCATGGTGCCGCCGCAGCGGCGGTTGATCGGCACGCGCTCAATCCGGCCTCGTTGGACGCGAAACCGGTGCCTGCTGTGGGCGCTGCCGTTCTCTTTGGCGCCGCCCGACAACAATGCGACCAAAGCCTGGGAGTCCTGGCCCTGAAGATCCGGTCGATTCATACGTGGGAGGATTTGGTTCTGCCCCGTCTTACCCTGCAGCGAGTTAAAGAAATCGCCTTCGCGATCAAATCGCGGCATGTCGTCTATTCAGAGTGGGGCTTCGAGCAGCGCAGCGCCTCGGGCAAGGGTCTCAAGTCGCTGTTCGCCGGCGCGTCAGGCACAGGGAAGACGATGGCGGCGGGAGTGATCGCGCGCGAGCTGGAGCTCGATCTGTACAAAATCGATCTCTCGGGCATTGTCAGCAAGTACATCGGCGAAACGGAAAAGAACCTCGACCGCATTTTTCGCGCCGCCAAATCCAGCAACGCGATCCTGTTTTTCGATGAAGCCGACGCGCTGTTCGGCAAGCGCTCGGAAGTGCGAGATGCGCACGACCGGTACGCCAATATCGAAGTCGCGTACCTCCTGCAGAAGATCGAAGACTACGAAGGGGTCGTCATTCTCGCCAGCAATCTCAGCAAGAATATCGATGACGCCTTCTCGCGGCGCATGCATTACGTCGTGGAGTTCCCTCTTCCCGATGAGCACTATCGCGAGCGGCTCTGGCGGACGATGTTCCCGCCGAAAATGCCTATCGGCGGCGACGTAGATTTTCAGTTTTTGGCCCGCAAATTCCCGATTGCCGGCGGTGACATCAGAAACGTCGCGCTCGAGGCCGCGTTTCTGGCGGTGCAGGACGGGAAAGTCGTCACGATGCGGCAGCTCGCCAGAGCGCTGGCGCGGCAGATGATGAAGCAGGGCAAGATTCCGTCCGCGATGGACTTCCAGCAATACCATAGTTTGATTGTCGACAGCGCGTGAGGGGCAGCGATGGAAACCGCCGTAGCGCCGGTCCCGCAAGCTCCCATCGGTGAAAACGCTCCCGCGCGTACTCCCAGTACTCCCGGGGCACCCATCAGACCTGAGCCAGCCGAACGGAAAAACCTGGCCGCCATTCAACAAGCCGGCGGAAATCAGGCCGTCCAACGACTAGTCGATGCGGGACCGGCTGAGGCTCCAGCCGAAGGTGTAAGTGAACGGGCTCCTGCCAGCCCGCAGGAAGATCCCGCGTACCAGGCTGTCGTCAAGCGCATCGCAAAAACCTCGAAACAGGTAAAGACCCCCGTCAAGGAGCCGGAGGCAAAAAAAGAGGAGGTGAAACAGGCCGCAGAACTGCCGGTTGAGACTCGTACGAAACAGAGCGCCTACGACGAGCATTTGGCCACGATGAAAGAAGTGAAGGCACCGACAGTCGCTGACTACACGGTCGAAGGATTCACTGAGGCCTTCAAGAAAAAGGTGGATGAAATTGCCAGCCAGTTGCCCAAGGAGAAGAAGGAACAGGGCTCCGTCTCCAAGGCGGTTGCCTTCGGCATGCAAAAAGCGACAACTGTTCATCAGATCAAGACGCAAAACCAGACCCTGTCACAACCTTTACGAGACGAGACGGAACGAGACCCGTTAAAAACCGCAAAACAAGCGCCTGAAGCGCCCACACTGGCAGTTGATCCCGCAGGGAATCCTCCACAACTCCAAAATGCCGGGGCGGCGGCGCCCAAACCCAGAGCCGACCAGGAAGTGGCCATGGAGGCCGAGAGTCAGAAGCTGGACGATGCATTCAAAGGCCATGACGCCGGCGGCCAGCAGATCAATATCAACGAAGACTCGCTGGCGTATCCCGTGTCCGGTGAAAAGTCGTTTGACGAAGCCGGTGAATCCAAACGAAAAGCGCAGGAAGAAATCAGAAAAATCCTCCCAAACTATCGGGCGGTCGAGAAGGGGGTCATCGGCGCATCTCAAAAGCAGATGCCGGCCATCGTGAAGGCCGGATTGACCACACAGCATCAGTCACGCTCGGACACGTTTGACGTCGTCCTGGAAAAGCAACAACGGCAGGAAGGCGTGCTTGAAAAGGACAAGGGGCTGGTCTTCTCGGAGTTTCAGAAAATTTATGACCGGACAAAAGAGAAGGTCGCGACGGAACTGAAAAAACTCGAAAACATAGAAACCGACTTCGAGAAAGTGATCACGGACGCGGAAAACTACTTCAAGAAATGGGTGCGCAACGATCTGGAATACATCTACACACCAGGGTTCTTCGACTACAGCGATTGGAAGGATAAACGCGCCGGCGCCATCGATGAGGAATACAAGCGGCTCAAGAAGATAACAAAATCGTCGATGAGCCTCGGTGGCATGGATCCTTTGAAGCTCAAGGCGATGGAGAACGTTCGAGACGAAGACGCCAAGGCCCTGTTCGAGAACGCGAAATTAGTATTCATCGGCGAGGTGTTTCGGGGCGTTGAAAAAATCGCCAAGACGGTCGTCGGCATCCTGAATCAAGCCAGCCAATACATCAAACAGGGAAAAGCCGAGTCGCAAATAGAGTTCGACAAACTGCCGAAAAAAGAACAGGAGGCAGCTGACGCAACGTTTAACGCGGTGATGACGCAGTATCAGACCTTGGAAGAATCGGTCAAGGATCGCCAGAACGAAATCATCGCCGACATGGCCAGGAACTACAGCCGGAGCGTCGGCAAGCTTCAAGCCACGTTTGACGAGATCAAGAAGGATGTGCTGACGAGCTGGCTCGAGAAGGCCTGGAACAAGATCAAGGCCATCGTCAATGCGATCATCGAGTTTGCGATCAGAATCGTTCAGTTGTTGGGACGAATTGCGTATCTGGCCGGCGACATCATCTCCAGTCCACGGGCGTTCTTCAGGAATCTGGGAACTGGCATCAGTGAAGGCTTTTCGCAATTTATCGATGGGATCGGCGGATATCTGACGACGGCGTTCTTCGACTGGCTTCGCGGCTCCAGCGGGGTCCAGATTCAGATGCCCAAAGAGTTTGGGCCCGCCGGCATGTTCAGTCTGTTCACGCAATTACTCAATCTGACGACCGAAACCATCTGGGAGCGAATGGAGGTCGTGTACGACAAGACGGTTGCCGACCTCTTCCGCCGAGGTGAAGCCATCGCCCACAAAGGCCTGGAGGTCTTTGAGATCGTCAAGAACGAGGGCTTGGGCGGCCTGTGGGATCACATCAAGGAATCGTTGGGCACGCTCTTGGACGACACCATGGGGATGATCAAGGAGACGGTTGTGTATGCCGCCGTCAAAAAGATCTTGATCGAGATCGGGAAAATGCTCATTCCCGGCGGCGGCTTCATCGCGATTGCCGAGAAGGTGTTCCGGTTGCTCCAGTTTATCGTCGAAGCTCGAAACAAGATCCTGGATCTCATTGAATCGTTTGTCGACTCGATGGAGATGGCCGTCAAAGGGGATATCGCGGGAATCGCCAAGCACATTATTCGAGCGCTCACCAAATTCATCACTGTGGCGCTGGATTTTCTGGTCACCTTCTTTGGCCTGTCAGACCTCAAGAGCAAAGTGACACGGCTCATTGACAGGATGAGAACGCCGGTCATTCGAGGCATCGACTTTGTGCTGAAAAAGTTGAAGCCCCTGGTGATGAAAGGAAAGGAGCTGGTTGGGAAGGCGCAGGAAGCGGTGGTTGGCGCAGGCCAGAAAATCGTGGGCAAGATCAAGGGATGGCTGGGCATTCAGGAGACATTCGAGGCGGCTGACGGAGTGGAACACAAGCTCTATTTCACCGGCAGCGAGACCAACCAGGTGCTGACGGTCAGCAGTAATCCCACCGCGTATGCCACGTTCATCGAGAGCGTGGATGTCGGCTCAAGTAAGGAGAAGAAGAAAGCCAAGAAGGACGCGTTGGAGTTTGCCAAGCTGATTGACGCCACACGTGTGGAACGTTTAGACGGCACCACCGAGGAAGAGAAGGAGAAGAGCAAGCAGCAAAAGTTGAAGGAAGTTGCCAAACTCCTGAAGAAGCTGGCTGTCCCGACCAAAGTGCTCTTTGGAGACATCTCAAATGTCGGTGAGCCTGAGATCAAACACACGCCGCAGGCGAAGGGCTATGGCGTCACCATGAAATCCGTGAGGCTCAACAAGCATCAGAAGACGAAAGGGTCGGCTCCCACATCCTCGAAGAATGATTCCTATGCCATTCTGAACGCACGCCGGCAAGAGGACAATCCTGGCACGTCCTATTACGTGAAGGGTCACCTGTTGAACGAGGAACTGGGCGGCCCGGGCGTGTGGGAGAACCTCACGCCGTTATCGAGGAAGGGAAATTCGGATCATGAGAGTGAGGTGGAGTCGCTGGTGAAGGCCGCGGTCAAGTCCGGTGCCGTGGTTGAGTACAACGTGGTCGCGGTCTACGGCTATGGACAGAATGCAGGCCGAATCCCTGATGACGATCCCAAGGCGGCAGAAAAGAAGCGAATCATTCAGGAAGAGGCGAACGTTCCCACGGCGGTGAAGTGCGAAGCGTTTGTCGAAAAGGTTGATACCGGTGCTGTCAAGAGGCAGAGCATTGTCAGTGCCAAGGTGAATAACCCCATCGGTCAGGATCCTGGCAGTTATGTGTTCGGCGGGGCACTTCCGCGACCCGTGATCTATTTGAATCAAGCAGATGCGGCCACGATAGCCACTATCGAGGGCGTTGATGCAGACTTGGCAAAAAAAATTGAGTTGGCGCATGAAAAGAACGAAAGCTCGCGGTTCAACTCCTGGGAGGAGCTCGCTGACGCTCGCAAGAACAAGACATCGCGTGTATTTTCTGCCGGACAGCAGGAACGAGTGAAGGCATTAGCCGGTCCGAAATACGCGAAGTATGTGAAGCTCTACAAGGGCGTAGGCAGAGCGGAGAACCTCGCTGAGGCAGATTCGGAATCCGACTGACGCTACCGCCAGCCGTTGAGCGCCTCTTCGACGGCCTTGATGTCCTTTTGCACCTGACCGCAGATCTTGATCAACATTTGCCGCACCTGTTTCAGATGGTCGATCGCAGTGTGAAGTGCGGGCGGCTCGCCATCTGCCGGAACCGCGGCGCGAGCAGCGGGGTCAACCTCATCAAGCCGGATCTGATCGTACAGCGCGACCGTGAGGCGTGACGGCTTGACGCCGAGTTCCTCGGTCAGGGCTGCGGCGCAATGTTCGTACTGTCGCAGAGCCGCCGTGCGATCGCCCGCCAGATAGTGGAGCCGCATCAATCGCCGGTGCGTGGATTCGCGCGCGCGATCGAAACGCAGGACACGCAGGCCGTACGAGATCGCGGTTTCATATTTCTCCCGCGTCTGACAGTAGTTCATCATCTTGTCGAGCATGATCAGATAGTTCGTCTGCAGCCGCTCACGCTCAGAGACGCACCAGTCCTGATACCAGCCTTCGAGCAGATCTCCCTGGTAAAGCTGAATGGCCCGGTCCAGCATCGATGCCTGTGATTCGTCAAGATCGTGGCCGGCGATCTCGCGCACTCGCGAGAAGACCTGTTCGAACGCAGATACATCGAGGCCGATGTCAAAATCTGGATTGACCGAAATCCAGTCGGGCTCGACGTTGAAGATTCGAGCCTCGCGCTGGTCAGGCTCGAAGACCGACTGGATCCGCCACAACGCCTGCCGTAGATACTTCCTGGACTGCGCGGTCGAGCTGTCCGCCCAGAGCAGAGCCGCCAGACTTTCTCGTGAGTGGGGAGACCCGCGGAACACGAGGATGTAGCTCACGAGCTCTTGCAGTTTGCACGCGTCAAGACCAGTGACGCCGTTTCCGTTGCGCTGGACACAAAACTTTCCGAACAACTGAATGGTGAGCGCAGACATGGCAATCCTCGGTTACCCGCCGATTGTTTTACCGACCGATTAATCTCTGCCTGTCTCGTGAGAATTTCAAGCACTAAAGTGACGGGCGCTCTTCAGAATGCACGGAATCTCTGTCGGAGAAACACGTACAGCT
>JGI10216J12902_104216730_pt1 | contig 16774 bp, 11 predicted proteins | sample KanNatreferecore_FD_12902 | JGI IMG/M metagenome (IMG submission 12902)
GTGAGATTTCCTGAGCGTTTCAGCAACCTCTGGAGACGGCAGGATCAAGACCCAAGGATGTCACTTGTTGGATAACCACCAGAAAACACCGCGGACTCCAAGTGCCATTACTCCTCCGCTTTCTCCCGGAGGATCGTCGGCTCAATGTTGTTGCGGGTGTATTCGCGGTGCGCCCACCAGCTGCGCCCACCGCTGACCGGCTAGAGTACGAGGCGGCGCGCCTGCCGCGGGGCAACGTGGCCCGCCGCGCGAGCGTGCTGACGAATCCTGACGTCCGCCCCGTTTGCGAACAGTCCTCAGCTAGAAAATCCCGCACGAGGCGGCATGCCTGCCTGCCGCGCGTTTAACTTCACCACCGAGGTTGGTGCGACCTTGGTCGCGCTGCTAGCCATGGGATCTAGAGCGTCATGCCGAACAGCGCGAACCGTTTCTCCACATCCGGATCGATCGTGAGCGCCGCAGCGCGGTCCGCACGAGCCTTGGCCGCGTCGCCCTTCTTCGACCAGGCCAGCGCCCGGCCGTAGAAAGAGCTAGCCACTCTCGCATCGATGGCGAGGACCCTGTCATACGCGGCGATTGCGTCGTCGATCCGGCCGAGCCGCAGCAGTACGAGCGCGCGGCTGTCGATGATCGCCGCTGCATTAGGCTGCGTCGTGAGCGCCTCGTCGCAATCGGCTAGCGCTGACTCCAGCGCGACGCCGGCTATGGCTTTCTCCCAGCAGATGTTGTTGAGCCACGTGGCGCCCTTGGTAACGCCGCGCGCCGCCGTGAAATCTTCGCTGGCGCGCGTATTGTCACCGGCACGGGCATACGCGATGCCACGGCGCAACGTGAAGAGCGCGTTGCTCGGCTGTTGGGCCAGCGCCGCGTCGTAAATCTTGACCGCCGCGGAATAATCCTTCGCCTCGATCAGCATTTCGGCCCTGAGCAGGACGAGGCGCGGCTCGTTTGCGTTCAGCTTCTCCGCAGCATCCAGGTCAGCCAATCGTCCCGCACGATCGGACCTGTCTCGCGCGTTGAGGCGACCGAGATAGGCCTCGATCGACGGTGCGATCGCGATGACGCGTTCGTAGGTCGCCACGGCCCTAGCATGCATCTCGAGCGACTCGAAAATGCTCGCGGCCTGCATCAATGCCGGCACCGACCGCTGCTCCGGACCGCTGATCCCCTCAGCCTCGGCAATCGCCGATGTCGGATCGCCTTTGATCCTGAACAGATCCGCGCGGAGCCGGTGAAGCTCCATCCTGCCCGGACGTATAGCCAGCGCGCGGCCGGAATCGCTGATCGCCCCGTCGAGATCGCCCAGAATCCGCCGCACGAAGGCGCGGCGCCCATACGCCCATTGGTCGTCGGCTTTGACGTCGATGGCCTTACCGTAGGCCTCGGCCGCCTTGGCATAGTCCCCTTTGCGCTCCGACAGAAGCCCACGACCGTGCCACATGACGAAATAGTTCGGGTCGACAGCCTGCGCCGCGTCGAGGTCGGCCGCCGCCTTGTCATACTCGCCGAGGTAGACGTAAGCGAGCCCACGATCGGACAACGCACTCCTGTTCTTTGGTTCTCTTTCGAGTGCGTTGGAATAATCAACGATCGACTCCGCGAAGCGATTGCGGTCGAGCAGGAGATTGCCGCGGTTGATCATTTGGCCGACGGTTTTGGGCGTCTGGGCCAGTTGCTGGTCGATTTCCTTGTTCGTCAGCCCCAGTCCCGACGGCCTGCGAATATAGACCCTTTTGGCGGCCAGCTCGCGCAGCCGCTTCTGCGCGGCGGGCGCATCGGCCGCAGCGAATTCCGGGGCGACATCGCGGAACGAACGCTCGATCCGGTAGATGCCCCCGACCAATTTTGCCTGTCGGCGATATTCGGTGCCGGCAATGGTCTCGTCGACCGCGGCATCTTCGATATTGGCCGCGTCAGGGAAACCAGGTGGTAGCTTGATCGTCTCAACCGTACGCGAATAGCCAGGATAACTGTTCCTGAAGGGCGCGTTCTGGTCCGGACCATTGGAGCGGACGAAATCGGCATCGAAGCCGACGGTCGTCTTGTCCGTCTCATATAAGCCGTTCTTCCAGTCCATGTCGGCCGTGCCTTCGACGATGAGATGCTGCTCGCCGGCATCGCGATCGAACCGGGCCTCGACCTTCGTCACATCGACGAAATCGAACTGATCGCGCCAGTAGTCGCGGAGCGTCTTTTCGCGCAGGTCCGCGGACATGGCAGCAAGGCGGAGATTGCTGGCGAGGCCGGAGTCGCCGCGCCGGACCAGCTCCGCCTTGAACGCCGCGGGCAACGTCAGCCCCTGTCGCGCGTCGATGTCGATGGTGAGATCGGTGTCGGGTGTCTCGAGCGGTTTGGGCAGCATTCGGACCAGCCCCGCGCCGCGCGCCACCAGCGGCAGGCCCCAGCTGAAATAGGGGACCCGCAGGCGGGCCAGGCTCGTGTCGCCGCTCCGCGTTCCATCCAGCCAATAGCTGTTTCCGCCTATCCGGGCGCGGACGAGTACATGGTTGAACAGGCCAACCATAGGCAGGCGTTCGTCGATCCCGTCGCCGTCGTAGACATTGGCTGCAACCGGCTCGGCGTCGACGCCGATCTCGCCGAGCAGTGCGAGCAGCAGTGCGCTCTTCGCCTTGCAGTCGCCGTAGCGCCGCGACCAGGTCTCTTCGGCCTGGGCGGGTGTCAGGCCGCCGACGCCCATGAGGAGCGCGACATACCGCACACGGTCCTGCACCAGCGCCAGCGCCATCTCGGTGCGTTTGATCGGGTCGGAGGTCGCCGCCTTGATCTTTTCGACCTCGTTCCGCAGCGGGCCCTGCGCTGGAATGACCGAGGCCTGCGCGAAGAGCGGCGCCAGCAATGCGCCCAGGTCCGCCCAGCTCTTGAAGTCGCTGAACTCGACGAGGCGGCCGAGCGAGTAGCGGTCCGGCGCCCCAGCAGGCGGAATGACGGGCTCGACATTGTCGAGGCTGAGTTCGAGCTTCGTCATGTTCCCCGACGTGACCGGCTTCACGGCCGGCAGGGCGCCGTTCTGCCTGACAGCGACCGCCATGCTGCTGGGCCACTGAATGCTCATATGCGCGCGGGCTAAGGGCACGCGATTCCACGAGGCGCCGACATGCTCGACGTGGCCTTTCAGCACGGGGTCGGCGTGCGTCCTGGTGGCGGCATATTCGAGGATGTCGCCGACCTGCAGCCCCTCGGGCTGGATATTGGCGGTCAGCACGCCGTCGATTGTGGCGCTCTCCAAATTGCGTTCGCGGCGCACCACCGTGAAGGTCTGGCCTTCGGCCAGCACATCGATGTCCTTGCCGTCTCGATGGATCACGAGCTTGTGAATTGTGAGCTCGTCGGTCTCAGGATCCCAAGGAAGCGACAGGTTGCCCGCCGCGAGGCCTTGCGGCGTCTGAATGTAGACAGCCATATTGCCATAGGTGGCGATGCGTCCGGGTTCCAGCTTGGTCTGCTGGTCGGACAGCAGGATGCGCATCGGCGCTTCGTCCGGCTTGTCTGGCTTGTCCGGCAAGGCGACCGGTTTCACCCAATCCGGCGGCGGCGCCATGATCGGCCTGTCGGTCTTCGCAAGTGCCGTTCCCGACATGAGGCCCGTTAGAAGTACGAGCCATTTCATCGATCGCATCAATAGTCCGTCATCATTCTTGCAGAGCATAGCGCGCGCCTCGGGAATGGCACTGTCCTCGACGTCGCCGCCGCTTCCGGCCACGGACTCCATAGGGCGGCTCTTCGACAACGAACCGGCGTGATGTGTTACTTCGTGAGTTGGGGCGTGTGCATCCGTATGGCGTTCGGCGCAAGCCGCTCGATTGCATCCGGCCCACAATGTGCGGCCGACAGCCGCATGGAAGGCCATTCGTCCACGCATCCGAGACGCCGCCGCCATTATAAGGTTCGCCGCGCGTTCAATAACGTTCGATTCTGTCATCGTGTGGAGCCTCGGGCTTTCACCGGTCCCCGCCGCACCGTGCGCGAAACGCAGAAAAGTGGCGACTGGGTCCGTACAATCGGGCGGAGGAGGACTGTCGGTATCAGGGCTGGCGAAGATTGACCGAAGACAGCTCATCCGACTCGGGCTCTCCGCTACGAGCTCCCATCCTCCCCTTCCCTCCTTCAGACGATGCAGATCAACACAGGCTCGCAAAACGGCCGCGACGCCAGCCGATGAGGGCTCGAGTGCAGACGGCCATCAGAGCACGTTGTTATTCGACGACTTCCTTGCGGCGCGCTTTCTTGGTTTCTGTCTCCACTCACGGACTCGAACCGCTCTCCTTGCACAGGATCCGCAGCAGGCGGCGAAGACGCGGATATCCCGCCGATTTGATCGTGGATCGTGCTTCACCTTCGCGAAGTCCTCGTTCGCAGCCGAATAGCTGATACAGCACGAGCAGAACTCGACGGAGCGTGCCTTGGAGCAGCGCCGGCAAGTCGATCAATAGGTCAGGCAACCGGCGCGAGCGTGGAGCGGCGGCAGCTTAGCCGCCGGCACCTGCTTCGCGTTCCAACCGATGGGTCCTGTTTTTTACTGAGAGGTAGACCGATGCTGTGCCACGCACTGCCCTCCTCCCATCCCTCGCCAAGCCGCGAGTGCGCCCACCACTGTGCCCACCACCCCAGAGACGTGGCGAGAGTTCCTGAGACTTTCGGCGACGTCTAGACACCACGGGCACGTGTCGCGGCGGAGCGAATGGCTAAGAACTAGCCAACAGAACACACGGCCTCCAGAAACCCAGATAGTCCTCGGTCTTCTCTGGAAGGATCGTCAGCGCAATGTTGATGCGGGTGCATTCACCGTGCGCCCACCAGCTGCGCCCACCACTGACGCGGTACGAGGGGCGGGCGCAAGGACTAAGGTGCGTTGGTCCAGGACGGTCCGAGGCCGCGAGGTCCCTGGCGATCGATAGACACTGCGTGACGACTCGTTGTCTGAGTCGCAGTCCACCTTCGGGCTCCGCTGCGACCACTCCATCGACTGAACACGACGTCGACCCAGACGATTGTTTTCGAAAGCGGCCTGATTGGGTTCGCCCACCCGACGTCCCCCCGAGTTGAGTAGCAGTCGGTTCTAAAGTCCGGCGGTGACTGTACTCGTTTCCCTTATCAGCCGCTTGGCATAGGCGGCGGGCGTCAGCCCGCCGAGGCCTTTCTTCGGTCGCTCCTCGTTGTACTCCCGCCCCCACGCTTCGATGACCACCTGGGCGTGAGCCAAGCTGGTGAACCTCGTTCAAACACTCGTCGCGCAGGCGCCCGTTGAATGATTCGATATAGACGTTCTGATTCGGCTTGCCCGGTTCGATCAGTCGGAGGATGACGCCGCGCGCATGCGCCCAGGTCAGCATGGCGCGCCCGCAGAACTCCAAACCGTTGTCCGTCCGCAACACGTGCGGAAGGCCGCGGTCGATCGCCAACCGATCCAAGATGCGCGTGACTGGCAGCCCACCGAGTGCCCGCGCCGGCACCACCGCGACGGCTTCCGTGGTCGCGTCATCGACAATCGCCAGACACTTCAACACACGACCATCGGCCGTGCGATCGAAGACGAAGTCCGCCGACCACACCTGGTTGGGCACCTGCGGCCGCAACAACGGATGACGATCCGCGACGGGCACTTTCTTGCGCCGTCGACGGCGGATCTGCAGCCGCTCGGCCACATACAGGCGCTCGACGCGCTTGTGATTCACGATCTCGCCGGCCTGGCGCAGCTTGAGATAGATCATGCCGACGCCGTAGCGGCGATGCCGATGTGCCAGGGTGATGATGCGAGCGCGCAGCGCGCCGTTCCGGTCCGGCGCCGGCGCATACCGCAACGCCGATGCGCTCATGCCGATGATCGCCAGGGCCCGACGCTCATTGAGGCCGCGTTCGGTCATGCTCCGCACCAACACGCGGCGCGCTGGTGCGGTCACCACTTTCGGCGGAGGGCCTCGCGGGTCACCTCGTTTTCCAGCAGTGAGTCAGCCAGCAGCTCCTTCAGCCGGGTATTCTCGGTCTCGAGCTCCTTCAGCCGTTTGGCTTACGGGTGCTCATCCCGCCGAATTTGCTCCGCCACAGGTAGTAGCTGCCTTCCGAGAACCCGTGCTTCCGACACAGGTCCTTGATGGCCACACCCGCATCAGCCTCTCGCAGGAAGCCGACAATCTGCGCTTCGGCAAGGCTCGACGACTCACGCTCAGCTTCGTCCAGGACGGCTTGAGGCAACCAGGCCGGAGCGCTCGGTCAGCCTGGACGACACCTCAGGAGTGAAGTTGCCCCAGAATGTCACTCAGCGCTGACATGCCTCGGGTACAAGGCTCATTCTCGTCATAAGCGGCGAGCGCCTCCGGTACCGCCGCGATGCCGCTTGAAAACGTCGTTGAACACGCACGGAAGATCGGTTCAGCCTAGCGAGGGTCGTAGGGTCGCAAGCTCAGCCAAAAACCGACTGCCAAGACCAACACCCACGCTACACCCACAATCCTAAGCATCACGCCAACGTATGGAAAGGATTCAAGCCGAAGAATGCGAATCAGAGACGCGTTCGATTGAACAGGGAGGATCGCCAACCACAGTCCCAATAGCCACGATGCACCGACCAAGACCAAGAGAGGCAGTGGCAACAACTTCCCATGCATGGGTGCTCCTCCTTACCGCCGATACCGGTCAGAGCGCGTAGCCTATTCGCTCGCGCCTGGCCGCAACCCTTTAGTGCCTATTCGACTCGACATGACACGAAACCGGTGCCGATAAGGACCGGACCAGCGAACGCGTTGGCGAACAAGTTGTACCTGCTACCCACTTCAAGGTTGTGCCTGCTGCCGTGGGTGGTTCCACCCCTAAAAAAGTAGGGGTACGGCTTACCGGTGAAAATCTCGTGACGCCGCCCAGTGTACTTGAAGCCCTCCGTTACGCGGAGGACTCCCACGATCGGCTTGATGTCGACATCCCAGAATAACGAGCCTGATCGAGGTTGCCGTATCCGGATCGCCCCAAAATCCCCAATCTCGTTTACGTTGGCGCAGGACGGAACCCCTGGTGGAGCTAAAGGGACGGGCCCGACACCGGCGAGGCTTATTGTCGGCACCGTCGGAGGATACCGCTGCGATACGGCGATCAGATTCTGCATGATCTGCTCCCATGCGGTTGGGCAAATCACAGTCGCGCTGGTATTAGTAGACATGTTGACGCACTCGTCATGTCCACTCGGGTCGATGAACGTCAGCGGTCGATTGGTGACATAAACGTAAAGGTTCCATGACTGCGGATTAACGGCGTCCGAATACACGGCCTCATCGGGCGACGTAAACCGGCCCGCATTTACCAACAGGTAGCGCGCCATCAAATACGTGAACCCCGTCGACGAGTCCCGTTGAGCGCCAGTGAACTGCAGACGCTCTGTCCCGGCGGTTGGCCATGGCTCTCCAAAGGGCAAGAAGTCGAGTCGTTGCACTGTTTGCCCGTTGTTGTCTGTGATTGCACGCACGGAACCGATGGCGTCTACGTGGTAGTACACGATCTCGTCCTGCGGGGCTTGGCCTGACACGGACCTGGCGAGCAAGAGGATCGCCATCGCAGTAATCATGAACCTAACAGTGATGCGCACCATCATCCCTTCCTCGTCGTTACGAATTTGGGGTTACCAATACGCATTAGGGGCTCACGACCGCAACGGAAATGCCACCGACATTCGCGCTGGAAGGATCCACGACAATGGAGTAAGTGCCGCTGGTCGCGAGCGTTTGAGCGGTGAGGTCGAAACTGGCAGCCGATGACGTCTTCGATGTCATGGTGCTGCCATCGGGCCGTTTCAGCGACACCGTCGTGCTCCCCGGCACGGAATTGTTCGTAAGGCGCACTCGCACGACCTGACTTGCCGTGCCCGTGAACGTGACGGTCGCGTTTTGGCCTGGCGTTGTAAGCGAAAGGGCTTGCGATGCTCCGTTCACGCTCACAGATCCGCTGGCGTGCGTCACGGTGTACAGCCGGGCCTCAACCGTCGCGGTCAGCATGTCGACCGGATCGATCTCCAGCGTATAGGTGCCCGTCGTCGGAATCGTCACCGTGTCCAGAAACACGGAGGAGCCGCTGCTGGCGGTCGTGTAGGAAAGCTGTGACCCATCGGGCTTCTTAATACGCACATACCAGAGGCCCCCCCACGACGGCGCAGATGTCAGCGACACCTGCGTGCTAACTAGTTGGCCCGCGGCGGCGGCAAATGTCAGACGCCCGACCTGGCCCGGTGTCAACAACGGAACAGTCACGGCCGTGCCGTTTGTCGGGATCGGCCCCTCCACGTGGCTCATGCTGAACAGGCTCAGAGCTACGCTGCCCAACTCCATGCCCGTCGGGTCGACTTCGACCGTGTAAGTGCCGCTCGTGGCCAGCGTCAGAGCGTCCGAAAACATCCAGGTGCCGTTACTCACCCATGTGCTTTGGAGGGTTGCTCCGGTTGGCCCCTTGATTCGCATATACCACGTGCCGGCGTACGTCGCAGCTGATGCGAGTTGCATCGACGCGCTGATCGTCTGACCGGCGGTACCGGCAAAAGTGAGCTGCGCGTTCTGGCCTGGTGTCCCAATACCAACTGTCACGGGGGGACCATTCGGCGCAATCGTCCCCGACAAGTGGCGGACGTCGTAAGCCGCAACCTCGACCGTCCCACTCAAAGAGCCTGTTGGATCGATCTCGATGTTGTAAGTTCCGCTCTCGTTCGGAAGCGTCAGAGTGTCACGGAAGATGTAGCCACTCGACTGCACCCAAGCCACGCCGACCTGTACGCCGGATGGGCTCTTGACTCGTACGTTCCACGTGCTCGAGAAGTCTCCTGAGACAAGCCGCACAGCCACGCTCACAAGTTGTCCCGCGGAACCGCAGAACGGAACCTGCCCGACTCCGTTGGCTGGAACCGTGATCGTGCCCAACGCACCGAGAGGTCCGCAGAGCGGCGGATCGGACGTCACGGCAGATCGCTTGACAGCGGCCAACAAGCGACCGGCAGCATAGATGTAGTCGCGTGTCTCTCCGGCGGGCCCCGGGTTCTTCCATTCTGTCAACAGCTCGCCGCCGAGACCTCGAAAAAACAGAGTCGCGCCGTCTGGAGACAGAGACGAGAACCGCAGTTCGTCGCCGTCGTACGCGAAGCGCGTCTGGACGGCACTCACCGTTGCCGTCTCAAGCATGTTACGAGGCGTGTAGGTGTAGGCTCGATTGGGCGCTGTCAGCAGATTGCCGGCCGCGTCATACGTGTAGGTCTCGATGCCTTGTTGGGTGAGGCGCATCGTGCCGGACTCATAGGCGATCGTTGGACCGGCGGGGGCTGTCGTCCGGTTCCCGTGCGCATCATACGGATACGTCAGAGTTCCGTACGGACCCGCCGCTCCCGACAAGCGGTTCAGGACGTCGAAGCTGAAAGTCTGAGTGCCTATTTCTGGTCGCGAGTCCGTGATTTGCAGCGGATTGCCGGCGTTGTCGTACTGAGGGTACGTGAGTTGAAGCGGACCGGAGCTGATACTACGCACCCACGGACGATTGGCGTCGTATACGATGGTCGTTTGGGTCGCATTGCCAGCGGTGAACGACGTCAGTGCTCCAGATGGGTGGTAAGTAAACCCCGACGCGTAGGTGCGATTGGCACCCGGTTCAAGCACCGACGTGATCCGCGACGCAGAGTCGTACTGATACGTGACGCGGCGCCGCTCTGTGCCCAGCATGGGGTACGAGATCGAAATCACGTTGTCGTCGTTGTCGAACTCGTAGCGGGTCTGATAGGTCCGTCCGTCGATTACGTCGTCGCGGCCAAGCGGTCGACCGCCGGCATCGTAGAAGAACACGCTGTGGATGTCGTCGGTGCTCGCTGACTGACGATTGTCGGACCCGAACTCGTATGTGAAATAGCTGCCACGCCCTCCGCCCACGATCCCCGTCAGCCGCTCGGACGAGTCGTAGCTGTATGTCAGAACCGTTCCGCGAGCATCGACCTTCTGCTTCAGCAGGTGCGGGAAGTTCGCGTCATAGGCGTAGGTCGAAGTACCCGACTCAGGCTGCGTCTCCTGTTTTAGCAAACCGTTTCCGTTATATGACCATGTGCGCACTACCGCGCCAGGGGCCGTGACCTTAGTGCGATGGCCCCACACGTCGTACTCGTAGTCCCACACGCTTCCTAGCGCGTCCGTCACGCCGGAGTGCCGGGCCTCGTCCGGATGTCCGAAAGCCTGAAAGCGCTGGAGCGTGGTATGGGAGTTCTCGTCGATAACGCTCACGACGCCATCGCCGAAGGACCACTGAATCGCTGTCGCGTCTGGATTAGTCTGAGAACGAAGCCGGTCGAGACCGTCGTAGGTCAGCGTCGTCCAAGCAGCGGCCACGCCATTTCCATAAGGAGGTGTGGTGTGAATCACGCGGCCTTGCGGGTCGTACTCGATCGCTGTTGAGACGCCGAGGTTGTCCGACGTCGACAGCCGTCGACCGAATCCGTCGACCGTTTGCGTGACGACGAAGGAACCGCGCGTCGTGGTGCTGGTGCCGGCCGCGTCGTCGTAAACGGTCGTGGTCGCATTTCCGACCGGCGGCTGCACGCTGGTCACACGAAAGAGCGGGTCGTAGGCATACGCGGTCGTTCGTCCACCAATCGTCTCCGATTGAACCGTACCATCAGGGTTGATGACCCGCAGGTTCGTGTGAGCTGGCGTCTGCACCGCGCTTACGGCACCCCAGTCGTAGGAGAAATAGACCCACTGAGACTGCGTGGACGTCCTTCTTGCACCGACATTGCCGAACGCGTCAGGCGAAAAGCTCGTCGAAATGTATGGATCAGTGGAACCAACGCGATAGGGCAATCTATCGAGCAGCATAAATCCAGTCGGTTGGTCGTATTGGCGGACATGACGAACCGTCTCGGAACCGATCGTGACGTCCTCCTGGGTCAGCATCCCCAAGATCCACTTGGTCGTGTTGTGCGAATAGGTTCGCTGAGTTGTGCGAGTGAGATGTCCGACTTCTGTGACGGTCTGCGGCCGATGGTAGTCGCCGAAGTTCGACGTGCCATACGCATAGGTGGTGGTGTAGTTTCGACCGTCGCGGTTGATCGTCCTGGTGAGTGGCTCGAGAGTACTGAACACAGCCGTCGGCCCCGCGTACGACACCGAGTTGACAAGTTGAAAGGTCGTCTCCTCGAGTTCGAGGCGCGCTCCTCCGGGGCCTGCGTAGACCGCCTTGGACTTGGTGCCGTAGTTACCAGTCAGGAGACGATTGGGAGCCACCTGGTCCAGCAGCAGTCCGTTGTAGTAGATGACGTAGGCGCCGGATGGCGTCGTGATGGTCGTGTTGATTGGGAAGGTCCATCCAGCCGGCGTGTTCCAAACGATCTGCCACTGGCCCGCGGCGACTCCTCGACCACTACTGGTGCGGAATCGCAAGCTGTGACGGTCCTCCGTAATCGAAAAGTCTTCGGGATCGACGAAGAGGGTGTAGTCTACGTACTCGTAGTCGACCTGGCCGCCGAGAGCCGTCGTCACTGAGCGGAGATCCTGACTGTCGTATGTAAACGCCCAGGTACTGCCGTTGGGAAGGGTGACACTCGTGATATCCAGCACAGAACCCATCTGGTGCTCATACTGATAGGTCCATTGCAGAGTGCCGTACATCAGCGACGTGACCCTACCCTCTACATCGAGCCCCATCACGACCTCGCGCACCTGACCCTGTCCGAGGCTCTGGGTCACGGTGACGCTAGTAGCCGTCCAGACAAGTTGAACTGTGTTGCCGAATGGATCGGCGAAGGACGTCAAACGTCCCGTTTGCGGGTCGTAGTAGCAGACGGTTCCGTCTGGCATCTTGATGAAATGGTATTGACGGTCGTATCTGTAGAAGTCTGTCGAGACGACCTCGGCGGTGGCTGCCGTCGCCGCTGCCGGACGCGAGATGTACATCGTCGGCCGCGTACTTCCATCGCCCATCACGAACGTCGGAGTCGTATACGTAATGTTGAACGGGTCATCCTCAAATGCCCAGTTTGGTGGCACCGGTTTCTCGATGACCCGCATGACAATGCCAGGAAAGCCGAAAGTCCAGCGTGACACCTGCGCCGCGTCGCCAGAGACCTGGTTGTTGAACGTGCGCTGGATACTGAGCGCACGTCCCGCGTTCCCGGGCAAAACGAGATCGGTGAACGTCAAGAGCACATTCCCCGAGACGGGGTCGTAGCTTTCCCACGGCTCCGGCGAGAAATAGCTCCGGCCGGACTTGAAGCCGTTCGTAAAGGGTTCCTCGATCGGTGACTGCGCGCCCGCCGAAAGGGCTGCTCCGAGCACCAATCCGAGAGCAACAAGGAGCCGTCGCCATCCGATATCACGGACACTCATCGACACCACCTGCGAAAGAGCAATCAACCGCCGTACTACGGCACGGCGCGAGTCATCAGCTATGGCGAGCACGATCAAGCGGACACAGCTGGAAGGGACTTGATGGTGCGAGACGCCAATCGATATTGCAACTAGGAAACGACTTGGTTTGCACGCAATGTGCGCGCGACGTGCGATCGGTCGAACGACAGCGTCGCGAGGCGCGAGACCACTCAACGAGTTGAAACGTTACGATGGCGACTTGCATGCGCGATCGCGTCGCAGTTCCTGCACACCTTACGCTGCGGAGATCGCATAAGGTTAGCGATTCGTGTAGATCGTTCCGATCTCGTGACGTGATCGATGGGCGTGGTAGAGCGCGCGTCGGTCGGAGCGTGCAGACGAGCCGACGCCGGAGCGAGATGTCACGCGGAAACGTCATTCACGCTGGACCGCGAGCCGTCGCGACCTAGAGGGGGACAAGCCGGCGTTCAGGAAACGCACGAGAGGGCGGAGAGAATCCTCCGCCTTCTCTGGAAGGATCGTCAGGTCAATGTCGATGCGGCTGAATTGATGGTGCGCCCACCGTCTGCGCCCACCAGTACAGCGGCCGCGGAGGAATGGGTTCGTAACGGCCGTTATGGGCGGCAACTCGGTTCGACTCCCCACTGGCACTCGACACCGACTACTACTCAACACGGCGGGGACGTCATATGGGGTGCTATCATTTCGCGAGTTCCGCGCGACAACCGAAATGGCGGCGTCTTTCACGATATTCGTCTGCAGCACCTTCAGCGATCTCAGCGAGGAACGCGAAGGCGTGCTCGACGCGATCGGTCGGTTGAAGCTGCAGCACGACTCGATGGAATTCTTCGGCGCGCGCGCCTCGCAGCCGATCGAAACCTGCCTGCAGGAAGTCCGTGCCAGCGACGCGCTCGTGGTAATCGTCGGCCATAAATGCGGCAGTCTCGTCCCGGAACTCGGGATCTCCTACTCCGAAGCCGAATACGCGGAAGGGTATCGGCTCAACAAGCCGTGCCTCGTGTACATGCGGGAAGAGAACGTCCCGATTCTGCCGAAGCACATGGAGCGAGATGCGGAAAAGTTGAAGTTGCTCGAACGCTGGAAGGAGACGCTGCAGTCTCGGCACACGGTCGCCAGCTTTCAGGACGGAAACCGCCTTGCGGTTCAAGTGGCCGCGGACCTTGCCAGGACGGTTCAAGACCTCGAGGAAATCGCAAAGGCCCGGTCGGCTGCACGCGCCGCCGGCGACACAGCCCTGATGACCGAAGTCGCTACAGTTGTGAACGGCGCGCTGGCGCAGGGCATTGCCGAGGCGTCGGTGATTTCGGCGATACGAAGCGCAAGGATGCCGCGAAGTCGCGGTGCGCCCACCAGCTACGCCCACCATCGACGGCCAGTACGAGGCCCGGACGCAACGACTCGGTCAGCGTTCGTCGAGGACGGGCGGCATCCATTGCGGATTGGGCATTTGCGTGGAGAGCCGGTACGGTGAGCTGGCATGGGAATGACAGCCGTTGGTCGACCGAAACTGTTTCGGCCGCGAGTTTAACGCTTGGGCTCGGTGTCTTGGCGAAAGACAAACCTCGTGAGGTCCCGTGGCCGACTTCACGTACGTCGCCACGTGGCGCGGCTTCGCCTACGGCGCGTTCGTGATTGATGTCTTCGCGCGACGCATCGTCGGGTGGCGCGTCGCCGCCTCGCTGCGCACCTATGTCGTCCTGGACGCCCTCGAGCAGGCCATCTACGACGGCTGTGGCGGAGGCGCGATCGATCTCGTTCACCACAGCGACCGCGGGGTCCAATGCGTTTCGATGCGCGACACACACCGGCTTGCCGACGCGGGGATTGATCCCTCGGTCGGCAGCCGTGCGCCACTCGTATGACAACGCGCTCGCCGAGTCGATCATCGGCCTCTTCAAGACCGAGGTGATCCAGCGGCACGGGCCGTGGCGCCATCTCGAGGCGGTGGAATTCGCCACGCTCGCATGGGTCGATTGGTTCAACACGCGCCGCCTGCTCGAGCCCATTGGCGACGTGCCGCCAGCCGAGTATGAAGCGCAGTACTATGCGCAGCCCGAGCCAGGGGGTGGCGCTCGGCGGCAGCCACTGCTCCACCACAGGGTCGATGGGACGGCCGCCGAGCCCCCACAGGACTTTCCGCGCACGCCACAGGCTAAGGTCCGCCCCTTGAACTCGATGGCTAACTCACACTAATGAGCCTCCGGCGGACCCGGGGCGGTTCAGGGTTTGCCGGCGCGGACGTGCCTCCACGGGAAACTACGGTACCAGTAGCCCGCAAGGTCCCCTAGAGGGGGGCGCGATTACACTTGTCTTACACACTGTGCTTGAGTTTCCATCGCCGGGTCGATCCATGTTTGCACCGGAGCGAGTTCCTGTCGCGCCGACGGTGTGTGCGGTTTGCGACCACACACCACTTGATCTGGAGCCGAGATGCCCAACCTGTGGCACGCAGCGGATGTCGCCAAATGTTGTTCTCGCCTCTCGCGCAACTGAACAGGATGCAGTCATCGCACGAGTCGAGCGCGTCTTCGAGAGTCGGTCACCCGAATCGGCGGCCAAACTCGTCGCCTTCGGCGAGCGTGTCCGTCAGTCAGCAGCCGTTGTCAACGTGTCGGTTCGATATGCAATCGAATTTCTTGTCAGCGATGCACTGTTGTATGCCGCTTACGCGAAGCTGGTCGAAGCTGGAGCTCGCCGTCCCGCAGCAGGCGTGGACGACACGCGACGACGCTCTGTCGAGTCAATGCTCTTCGGCAGCTATGGTGAGGAGATGCGTTACGCTGCGTTGACCCTCGGGGGCGTCGGCCTGACTTCGTACGGCGCAGTAACGATCGTCCTGCGCGACGTAGCCGTGTCACCGCGCACTTCGCTACTCGACGAGAATTCGTTCACGTTTGTCGAACGCCACCAGCTGCGCCCAGGACAAGAGGTGCCGCATGGCCACCGGTGCCCGTGGGCTACTCGGCACCTTCTAGCGATGGCCAAATGCGGCTCTCAGATTGACGAGACAACCGCCGAAGGGCGTTTCGCCAACATCCTGTGCGACACAACGGGCGACCGCAAGACCGACGAGTTCATTGAGGCTTTCATATTCGGCCCTTTCGGCCGAGGTGCAATCGAGCGCCTTGTACTTCCCGCCCGCCTCCCTGTTGACGTCAGTCGGTCTGAGCTACAACTACTCAGGCGCAAGGCCGCGTCGCGAGGGGTGCCGGTGGAAGAGGAATGAGCATCGCCTGGATCTCTGGACGTAGCGGCCGCGCTGTGATCGATACCGGCCAGGAGATCTACCTCCTCGTCGATGGCGAAGAGGGCCCGCCAACACGATGCTCGCGGCGACAGCTGGAAGTGCTGAGGCGTTCGTCCGCAGACGTTCAAAAGGTTGAGGCCGGAGGCTTTCCCTTCGATTCTGCGCGAACCGCGTTGGCCAAGGCGGTGGCCGCAGATCGGGCGTGGCTATTTGCTCTCGGCGTCCTCGACAAGGAGCTTGAGGAAGAACTTAGAAGCGATCTGGCAGCAGACTTGGAATCGCTAATAAAGGACGATTCGGTTCTTGAGCGCCTCCTCGGACTGCTCCGTAGCGGTCCCCTGGCTGCAGCGGCCGAACTCGGTCGAGGGATTGAGTTGGCAGCGGCTCGGGGGGCCTCGACCGTGGTTAATATGCTAGAAAGACTGGGAGCGGACGCAGAGTCGATCGAGCGCGCGCACGCGACATGGAGTCAGTTCGCCGCTGCGTTCAGGAGCGACTCCGAGGCGGCGGCAGCGCATAGCTGGGTGGCCCGTGAAGGCGGGTTTCGCTGGCTTGTCGAATCAATTCGGCAAGGGTCTCCGCAGCCTTTCGCCGAATGGACCCGTGGTGTCGCCAAATCGGCGCCACGAAGCTTTGGACCGACGCCGGCAGCGGCGTTGGAAAGACTGCTGTCTCTGACGTCGTTTCTCGAACCTAGCAAACCGGACCCGGGTGCTGATGACGCACTTTCATGGTTGGACTTTCTCGAAGAGTGTCGGAACGTTCTGTCGCTTGCCGAGGGACCTGAAAGAGAGCAACGAGTTGCGCTGCCCCGTGCCCTGTTCGAAACCGCGAGCCGGTTGCGGACGCGCACTGCATCCGTGCTTGCTCGAGTGATGATTACTCGCCTAGCGGAGCACGTCGCCACTGTCGTTTCGAAAGGCCCAGGCGTTGCCGAGACAAGCACTACCGACAGCATCGAGAGTATCGCCTCGTCACTGCCGTCGCAGAAACAAGTGGACGACCCGCGCGTCCGCACCGTCCTCGAATACGTCGAATCTCGCCACACCTATTCCGCGTGCCGTCTAGACGACGTGGCCCGAAACCTTCGCGTGTCGCGCTCGTATCTGAGCCGGCTGGTGTTCAAGGAGACCGGAGTCACCTTCAACCGCCACCT
>JGI10216J12902_101861060_pt1 | contig 16759 bp, 19 predicted proteins | sample KanNatreferecore_FD_12902 | JGI IMG/M metagenome (IMG submission 12902)
GGGTTGCTGCGCAGCCGCTGGCCGTCGGGTAGAAACAGATCCACCGAGGCAGCGGAGTTGACGTTGGGAGCCAGAATCACTTGGTGCTGGCCACGCTGGGCGACGGCGTGTCCCTGCGGCGCAATCTCGAACCTGGCTTCGCTGGCCTCCCACTGGCCGTTTGCAAGATTGAGATAATTCAACCCGGTCGCCAGTTCGACGAACTCGCTCGTGATAGTGATCTCCTCATCAAAATCGTTGGTTTCGACCGTCACCGTCTGCCAGACCTGATGGTGCGGGCCGCGCTCAACGACGGCTGGCTCCGACGTCTGGGCTAAAGCTTTCACCGAAAGCATCACCGCGACCATTGAAATGGAGAAGGACTTCATAAGCCGGTCTGGTTTAATTGTGTTGAGTTATTCTCGTTCACTGGTAAAGGGCTTCACCACGTCGGCAGTTCGGTTCCGCTCTCGCCGAGGTGACGATGCGCACCGGCCTTGTGGCGCGCTTGCTTTGCGTGTTTGGCAAATGGTCGGACTCATCACTCCTGTCGTGTGCGGCGATTTGCCCGGAAAGTAGAGCCAGCCTCCCACTAACGAGCCGTCGTTCCGCAGGCGTCCACTCCTTCATCGTGCCGAGGACAAACTCTTGAAATCTGTCAAGCCGCTGGCCCACGTTCAGCCTTTTCGGCTTGCTGACGTGTGCCCCTCGGTGCCTCGCCAACAATTCTTTGGCTTCGCGCAACGTCAGGCCAGAATGAATCGCACCTTCTTTGACACAACGTTCCACGGTCGCCGCTCCAAGCAACGACAAGCAGTAGAGCGTATTCCACGCGGTCGGCAGACGAGAACAAATGTTCTCATCCAGCCCTCCCAAATGCTGGCCGATCGAAACCAACTTGTCGGCCTTCCGTTTCGAGAAGGGCATCGCACGGGAAGACCACATTCGCGACCACGCGCCGTAACGCAGGTTTTGTCGCGCCTGGCAAACAATCCGCGCCAATTCAAAGCTATTCGTCGCTCCTTTGGCCCAAATACTCCGTATCTGACTGGCCCACTCTTCGAACAACAACGGCGCGCCGTTGTGAACTTTCCGCTGCGACCGCCAAGCACTGTCACGCCACGAGTCCACATATATTAAAAACGTTTTTCTCCCTCAATTTGTCCGCAAAGAATCGCGTTGACGGAAAATATTTTTGAAATCACTCGGGCTCGTCTCTGACAGAGTCGTTGCGAAGCCGAACGTGTTGAATGTCAGCGGACGTTAACCCGTTCTTTGCCTACCCGTTAGGATGAGGAATCACCGCGTGTCGATGTCGAAGTTTGACCAAGCGGCGGCGGAACCACACCTAGCTTGATCGCCAGTACGGCGATCCGCTCTCGACCCCTAATCACGGACTGGTGTGAGATATTGATTCGTTTGGCGATATCACTCAGCCCCAGCCCTTCAAACAATCCGCCAAGAATGATCCGATCTATTGGCTTCAGCCGCTCTGCCAGCAAGGTGAAGAGATCGTGGGCGTTGACTTCGGACATTATGCCGCCGTCCCATTCCAAAGCGTACTGCCAGAAGTCCCGCACGTCGGCGCTATCTTCAAACACTGCCCGCGCCCTGCGGTGTCTGGGTGAGTCCACGCTGCGTCCTGAAGTCCTGAGGTGGCCGAGATGAAATTTGACGCCTTGCAGATACCAACGGAGCTGTTGCCCAGGGTGCTGTCGCTCCGTTGACCAGAAATAAAGCAATGCCTCTTGCATCAGGTCTTCGCGCGCTTCGGGATTTTGCTCCATCCTGATGACCATCCGGCGCAGGGCCTGGCGGACCGCTGGCTCGTCAGTCCGCAGCCCTTGTGGAACTGCAAGGGGCTTGGAAGTGCCGTTATGGCGATACGGACGGGTTGGCGACGATGGGCTTGGGGAGTACGACGGATTCATGGATGACGACGACAAAGTTTTGGAGGGTCTGGGGACGAAAATGATTCCTGGACGACAACGACCGACTGACAGGCTGGCGCAACGCTCAGGGATCAGTTCCAGGTTTCGTCAAAATCACGTTCACGACATCAATACGTAACGTCCGAATTCAATGTTTCACCTTTCTCAAAGAATTGTCCCGCTGTGCGAACATCGGGAAACGCGCTCTGTTTGTCGGGCCGCTTGATCGCCAGCACAAATGTTGCCGTCAGGCAGGGGAAGAAAATCGCCGCCTTGATGGAGCAACTTGATTCCGCGCGATTCATTCGGAAAACTGCTCCTTGCTGCTCCGAGGCGTAACTAGAAATAGGTAGGGTCGCTCACTGGCTCATTCATCGCTGTCGCTGGAAAATGTCGCTGTCGAGTGCCTCATTCTTACAGGCAGTTGTCCCAATTCTGCAAAGGCTCGCGCGCTAATGCGTTCGCGGGATCCGAACAACGAGGCTCATACAGCTTTGGTGACTTGCAATTTCCTCGGAAGGTCAACTGTCTCTGATGAAGTCTCTTCGGGTGCTTCCAGTTGCAATAGCTGCGTCTCCAACTCCCCGATACGATGGCCGGACTCAATCAGTCGCTCAATATATTGGTCTTTAGTTTCTTCAAGCCTCTTGATCACCTGTTCGTTCATGGCGATTACTTGATCCTTCAGTCGCGTGGCGATCGTCAAATCCCGCACCTGCAGCTCCAGTTCCTGAACGAGGCCTGACTGATCTGATGCCACCGGGCGCCGGGTCTCTCTCTCTGCATCCTTCGGAACAGTGCCGACCGTTTCGGAAGACTCCGGGGATCTGATCGCCTTGGTCTTTTCTTCCGCAACCGCCCGCTCCACACTTTCCGCGGTGATATAGTATTTTCGTTCGTTTGGATCAAAATAGGCGTCCAGCCGCGCCACACCCTGCCGGTTCGGCTGGCACCAATTGACGACGCTGCGCTCAGTGCGCGCCACGCCGGCAGCTTCGAACATCCGCGCGGTCTCACGCACCGTCAGCGTGTGATTCTCGGTTCTTTCCACCGCCTTCGGAACACTTCGGAAGCCTTCGGAATCCTTCTGCACCGTTCGGAACGCTTCCGAACCATTCGGAACCTTGCGGAAGCTTTCGGAATCATTCCGCACACTGCCGAACTCTGCGGATGGTTGCGGAACGTGTCCGGGATTTTGGACTTCGTTTTGATCCATGAAATTTGAAAATTGGCGGACAGGGAAGCAGGGTTATCCCCATGAGGCGGTTCTCCCTTACTTGTGAGATAATCATACCATACATGAAAACGATTGGGGACATCATCAAGGAGCAGAATATCTTGTTGGAAACGCTCGATCCGTTGACACGCGGCGGTTTTACGCAGATTCCCAATTTCATCCTGAAGAACCCGGTCCTGTCCGTTGGAGCCAAGGTCGCCTACGCCATGTTCCTGAGCTATGCGTGGCATAACGGATTCTGTTTTCCGGGCCAGGAACGTCTGGCAGGCGATATGGGAATCAGCCGTCCCCGTGTAACGCAATTGATTGCTGAATTACAGCAGGCCGGCCTCGTCACAATCCAGCGACGTGGACAGGGGAAAACGAACATTTATACCATTCATTCCCAGGTCAAAGGGAAGGGTAAACGCGGTAGGGCAAACGTTCAGATGTTAACAGGTTTACCTCTTAATGTAAGCCAGCCGACGACCAGAGGTTAGCCAGCCAACTTCTCTCTATATAAGAATATACAGAAGAAGAATACCCAGTGTTCCGAACCCTTCTTTTAAGAAGGGGTGTGGATAACTCCATTTCGTGGCGGCAAAGCCGAAGGCGCTTTTTTTGTAAAGGCAACATCACGATTTCATTCGAGGATTCTCCCAAACAGGCACAATCTGCATTACCCCGATCCAGCTCGTTGGCCGCGTTTGCGGTTCCACGCCGGTCAGCTCGGTGAATGCCGGCACAGAATCGCATGGACGTTTCATCGCCTGCAAACAATGCATGAACGCTCCTCGCGCTAACGCTCGGTGTGCGAAGTCAGGGTTCTCCTTCCAGCAGTCAAAAAACTTTGTGCCCGTTTCCCGCGGTTCGTCCTGCGTGGCGACCCGGATCAGGGACGCTTCAGGATGCGCTCCCAAGTCGGTTTCGACGGCGCCGTGAGAGGTTGCCACCACCAGGACCAAAGGACTGCCATCAGCATGACTCAAATCCATTTTCCAGTAGCGCTTCATAAGAGAACATTCATTTTTGGATGCCTCCCATCCGGTCGGACACTATCGCACCAACCCACCCAAGCAACCACTAAAACACCGTCCCGGTTCGTCAAGTTGCACCCCGAAAGGCGGGTAGGGAGGACGGGCGTTGCACGAGGAATCCAGTTGATGATTGAGACGACAAAAACCACCGGTTTTCCGGCGGTTTCTGATTGCACTCGGCTGCGGTTTTAATCTGGCCGCCAGAGAGCACGTCGACTCTCATTCTTCCGTCACGCTGGCCGCTTTGTCACAGCAGTTTACGGAATTGATCTTCGGTGAGGCCCGCCTGTTGAAGAATCTCTTTCATCAGATTTCGCTTCACATCTTTACCGTGTATGGGGACACCGGTCGTTCGTCGCGTCACCGGATGCCGCAAAATGTAATGGCTACCGGCTTGGCGGTCGAAAACAAAGCCGGCTCGTTCCAGGGCTTGAATGATCTTGCGCGCGTTAAGCGTCGGCAGCCGCGTCATCGAACGGCAGACACCGTCAACGGCAGCTCAATGCCAATCGGCCTCGACGAAGCCTTTTCGACGGGGATCGGATCTCCGTGGGCGTGCAGACATTCCAGGTAACCTGCCAAAACATCCTTGGCCATCGCGATTACTTCATCAAAGGTTTCTCCCTGTGTATGGCAGCCAGGCAGGGCGGGGAAGAATGCGACATATCCACCTTCCTCGGCCGGTTCGATGTGAACTGTATAGCTGACCTCCTTCATGACAACATCCTATCATGCTTTTGAACTTCCAATTATGCCAGACCACAAAGTCGGTCGTTGTGTCAAGGCCGCGACTCATTTGAAATGCGCTTCAACCGAGCGAGGACAGAGATTACGCAGCGCAGTCCCCCAGTGGTCGCGATAGCCGAACAGATTTTCCGATTTCAGGATTCCGTGTCAACAGGTGGCTCAACAAAGCCATTTTTCAACGGCATGTCGCCTAAGTTTTATTGTGCGACGTCGTAAGATGGCCCACTGAGTTGCCGCCCATCTTGATTTCGACGTGGCGACATCGCCAATGCTAAAATTGGTTCACGGATCACATAGCGTATGTCGTGGACTTTTGTTTCCAGACACCACTCTTGAAACGCGCAAATTTGGAGAAGTTGTGGTCCCTACCGTGACCGAAGTTGCTACATTAGCAATTGGATCAAGGCTGTTTGATAACGGTTCCGCCTCTATCATCAAGATGTTTCGGCGCAATATCTGGCATATAGGAATTGGTGAATGCAGAAAAGACTGGGTCCTCTAAAAGCTCGTTTTCCAACGGAGCAAACAGTTGGATTCCTTCATGGATTTTGTTCCACCCCTCGCTTATTCTATTCTGGTGTAAAAGAACGGCACCGCGCCAAAACGCTATCTGGTGAGCGCCGGGACTTCCGATGTTGCTACTATTCAGGTCCTTTAATTCTCTCTCGGCCAACTCAATTTTACCCAACCTCAGGAAACATTTTGCCTTAAGACAGCGAGCATGGATCGCATTGGTGTCAAAATTCAACGAATCTAACAATCCTATAGATTCCATCAGTTTCGTTTCCGAATCTCCGATGCCATTTCTTATGACAATCAAATACTGGTGATATTGCCTATCATGCGCGTAGAATTGCCGCTCTCGCCGCCAACGTTCGGCATCTTCAACATCCAGGAGATCAAATTTCGCTTTCCTGTTCGTCCATTTAAGCGTGGTATCGAGCATTTCATTCAGGGATTTCGTTATCCGGGCCCTTACAAAGAGATTGGACTCCCCGCGAAGAGCTTTGAGGATCGAGGGCAAACCACGGTCATGTGTCATTGGGGCGAGGGTGGTAAGGTTATCCGCCGCGAGACCACGCAGGTCGGGTGAACTGCTATTTAACATCCCGATTATCTCATCGGGTGCAAACGTCGTCGATTGGCTTCGATTTCTAATGAGTATTATGCGCTCGCCACTCCCGGGCCACCAATGATGCGCTAGCCGTGGAAGTATTGATTGGCACTCAGAACGGTATTCTCGAAAGAACGATTCCACCTCCTGCACTTCCGACGATCCGAATGCCATCCGTTTAAGTTCTTCGTAATCCGACAGATCGCCGTCGATTGCACGAGACTTTAGCCTTTGTGTTTTATGTAAGTCATCAGACTTCCTTTGGATCTCCCGAAGCCCCTTGATAGTGTCCTCCAACTTTTTTTCTGTCTTTTCAGACGCCCATTGTGAACAAACTGTTGAAAAAAAAGTTATTATTGGAAGCGACCAAAGAAGGCAAAGTTTCCATCGCTTCCACCACTTCTTCAGGCCGGTTGCCTGCTGAATTTCATCACAGGTGTCGCGGTGGTCATGCACGACATAAAGACAAGTTGCAATGATTGAAAGCCAAATGAGGGTCCAACCTCCACTGGCCCCAATGTCTTTAAGGTTCGAGAGGAAAGCAAACAAATGCATTTGAGAGTGTCATTATCCAGTAAACTGATCTAGCCAAAATTACTATGGACGCGACAAATGAATCGTGCGGCTATATTCGGACGTTCGTTTTGTAGTGCTTGTAACGCAAGTCTGCGCGACTTATGCCTGTGGGTGCGTGCGTAAAGTAATAAGAGACTACATACATGGTATGTAGGGGTGCAATCCGCACCCATGACTGACGTGTGGCTCAACAGAGCCATACGTGTGCCCCAACGTGTCGTCGGCTACCGCCCGACTTCGCGCTTTTTCCTGCGGCTATCGGGTTTCGTTCCTCCTACCGTCGTCCCCTACACCAAAAAGCGCGAAGTCGGCCGGTCCAGTCCGATTGTCCTTTACCGCCGACACGTTGGGGGACGAGTTGTCCGATAGGACTAGACGAGTTTAGGACGACTTCGCAGCAATGTGCGGGACGACCGCATTCATCCAAGGACGAATCCCCTCCTCGGGAAAAAGCGCGCTCGCGAAACCTGTAATTCACACAGCCGCGCGACAGCGCGACGACCTTCCTGTGTTACAATAAATCTTCTTCGGGCTTCAGACTCAGCCGCCATTGCCCCGTTGGCTCGCACCCAACAGCGTTTGCCAATGGTTCCCATCGGGAACAGCTATGGAAAACGCCTGATACCGGTGCGGCGTTTCTGTTGCCGGAATTTCCATTCGACACAGGGAATCTTCGGCATTGGCCGGGAGTGGCGGCTGAATCTGCGATCATGAACCAGGAAACCATTCTTCTCGGCTTGCGCGATGTCTGGGATAGGCAGGTGCCTTTTGGCATAAGGCCGGAGGATGCCCGGCATCACACCTACATCATTGGCAAGACGGGTTCAGGAAAAACGACACTGTTGCGGAATATGATTCTGCAACACCTCTGTCAGGGACATGGGCTGGCGCTGCTTGATCCGCACGGCGATCTGGCCGACGAATTGCTCGATCACTTCCCCACCTGGCGCGCTGATGACCTGGTCTATTTCAATCCGTCCGACCTCGACTTCCCCATCGGTTTGAATCCGCTGGTCAATGTCCCGAAGGATGACCGGCACCTGGTGGCGTCGGGAATTGTCGGTGCTTTCAAGAGCATCTGGCGCGATTCCTGGGGGCCACGCATGGAATACATTCTCTACAATGCGTTGGCCGCATTGCTCGACTGCCAGAACACTTCCCTGCTGGGCGTCAACCGAATGCTCACCGACGCCGATTATCGCGCATGGGTCATTCGCCAGGTCAAAGACCCGTTCGTGCGCAGCTTTTGGGCAGATGAATTCGCCAGTTACGATCCGCGCTTTGTACGCGAAGCCATTGCGCCGATTCAAAACAAAATCGGCCAGTTCCTCATGAACCCACCGATCCGCAACATTCTTGGTCAGGTGAAATCCAAAGTGAACTTCCGATTCATGATGGACACCGGCCGGGTGTTCATTGCAAATCTCTCAAAAGGCAAGCTCGGCGCCGACAAAGCGAATCTGCTCGGTTCGCTTCTTACCACACAATTTCAGTTGGCCGCCATGTCCCGCGCCGACACGTTGGAGGCGCACCGGCGCGATTTTCATCTCTTTATCGACGAGTTTCACAACTTTACCACCGACAGCTTCGCGGCGATTCTGGCCGAAGCCCGCAAGTATCGCCTTTGTCTCACCCTCTCGCATCAATACCTTGACCAGCTTTCCCTCGAAGTCCGGCAAGCCGTTTTCGGCAATGCCGGCACGATGATCGCCTTCCGCATCGGTCACACGGACGCCGAGTTGCTGGCTAAGGAATTCGCTAACGCCTTCATTCCCGCCCAATTCGTCGAACTCGACCGTTACCAAATCTTCATCCGCCTTCTGGAAAGTGGCATCCCCTCAATACCTTTCCACGCAAAGACTCTGTCCGTATTGGGCAATCACAACGCACGCCGACACAAACTCGTTCAATCGTCGCGCGAGCGGTTTGCCGCGGCGCGTCGCGGTGTTGAAAACAGACTGGGTCGGTGGGTAACTCTAACAGATTCTTCTCACTTGTCTGGCTAGGGAGGGAAGGTATTATCCGTCAAAGGCATTCACGATGCCTCCAGCGAATCAGTAGAACGTGGCTTGAGAATTAGGCTGCGAATTGTCGACGGTGCATGGTGCGCCCGTTCAGGGAGCTGATTCAGGGAGCTGATCTTATGTCCTTACTTTTGCATCTTTCCGATTTGCACTTGGGGCCTGTCAGGGATGAAGACATTCCCGATGACTTCAAGAGTGACATACCACCACTGAGCGAGAGGACGACCCGATACACGATCCTGGAAGACACATTAACGCAACTGTCCTCACAGCTAAGACAGGCCGGGGAACAACTGGACGCTGTTGTTGTTAGCGGCGACATCACCGTTAAGAACGATGAGAGGGGCTTCCAAAAACTTGATGAGGTTTTGAGTTGGCTGGGAGATGCCCGGCCAACCCCGGAGAAAACGATCATCGTGCCAGGCAATCATGACGTGATGTGGGGAGTCCCCGGCGATTCACCAGCAAAATACGAGTTTTTCAAGAAGTACGTCCGGGACAAAGGATTCATAACACCATTACTTGAGGGAATTGACCTGAAGGATGAAAATGTCGTGGCAAATGAGTTGGCGAGGCATTACCTCCTCGATTCGGAGCACCGATGGGCAATTGTCCCGATAAACTCGTCGCACTATTGCGGCAGCGTTGAGCCGATCGCAGCGATTCCAGAAGATGTTTGGAAGGAGCTTCCTGCCATGATCGCCGGAAGAAACCCCGACCTCGACCAAAGCGCAGTAATACGCGAACTGCGGGATCTTCGACTACGAGATGTCGCTCGCATATCGGTTCCTGACCAATTGAAAGCGATTCGCCAGCTTGTTACCGCGATCAAAACTAAAGTCGCTAATTCTTCACGCAGACCCGTTCTGATCGGCGTCCTTCACCACCATTTGCTTCCCGTGTCAATTAGGGAAGAGTTCAAACCATTTGAGTCGATCACAAATCTTGGTCACCTCAGATACGTCCTCCGTGACAACAATTTCGCAGTCGTTCTTCATGGGCACAAACACGCAGATTACGTTTACTTTGACCATGTCCACAGACAACCAAATTCGGACGTAGGTACGACACATCGACTCTTGGTGATTTCGGCGCCACACCTAAAGACGCCCAGCGCGAAACCGGAAATCGTCGGTCGGCTAATCGGCATTCCAGACCAAGAGTATGCCTCTTCCATTTGGCTCAAAGACATTCCCTCGGTCGAACATGGAATCCAGTTGCAGCTCCCCAAGCCTACGTACTTCCGCCTGTGGCAACCACCCTCGGACGGCTTGCTGAGATTGTCGCCAGTTAACCTTGTCGAAGGCAAATCAGTTGACGAAGTGTACGAACGTGCTCTCGCCCTTTTCCTTGGGCTACCAAGTTCCGAGCTGTTGCCAAACCTCGTCTGTCGCGTTGTCGAAGCTACCGATCCAGTGCCGCTTCCGGCTGCCTATCCGCCTGTGGAAGGCGTCAGCGAAGCAGAACGACCGGCTTGGTTTAGGAGGATCGTGGATTGGTGGCAGAAGAGAACTTTCAACAGGCTATCAGGCGATCACCATTTCAATCACGGCAGTCGGATCCACCGGTATAACCGCAACGTGCCTCAATTGGATCGAGTGATTGAAGCGATCGAAAAAGACCGCGCTACTAGTCGGGGCGTAATTACACTTTTGAATCCGCACGCCGACGAACCACAAAAAGAATCCAGCAGATTTCCGTCCTTCTGTTTTGTTCAATTTCTCGTCCGTGATCTTGGAGATAGGTACTCGCTCGATGTCATCGGACATTTTCGCAAACAGGAAATTAAGTATTGGTGGCCAGTAAACGTAACTGAACTTTCGAGGCTTCAAGCCGAGGTTCTCCACCGCGTTAAAGCGGGTGTGGAACGCGACAGGCCAAAACCCTTGGCTGCCGGAGTGATAACGACAATCGCAGCAACTGCCCATGTGGGAACGAAAATCCCCTACATCTTGGTTCCCGCAATCGATTTCGACCTGGAGGAAAGCCCGCAGAAGTTGTGGGACATGACATACGCAGTTTGCTGGGATGGCATGGCCGACCGTCCTGGGCAGGTGATGACTTGGCAGAATGTCCTGACCAATCTGATACCCCCGAACGAACAAGACTCTGACGGCGTGCCCGTGCCCATTCAGGGCGTCGAATTCCTCGCAGAGATCGCAGAGCATTTTGCGCGCAACCACGGAGGGGATGTAAGGACACTTGGACTTCGCTGGAGGGAGTTGGAGAGGATCAATCGCGAGCACGCGAAGAAAATGGCTGCGGGTAAGATTCAGGAACAAGAGCACGACGCCTGGCGGCGGGAGGTCTTGACAAAGCTCAACGATATCGGCGGCATCGTGGGCCGTGTCTTCAATGCCCAGATCGGTGAGTTGAGATGATGGCATTCCGGCACAGCACTCGAGAGATTGAAGCCCAATGGCGAGCGAAGATTCGCAGCCAAGGGACCGACAAGCTTGGTTGTGCTCCGCTCCTAACCATCTGCGGGCCGTCAGGCGCCGGGAAGACCACAGTTGTGGGCGTCATGGCCAGCAATTATCCGGTATGTCTTGAAACCGCAGAGGAGAATCCCCACTTGAAAGGACTTTTGAAACGCAAAAAGGGGTTCGATGCCGCAGCGAACCAAGAATGGTTTCTGGCTCGCATCGCAGAGAGTGTCTCTCACGCTAAGCCGGATGCACCGCTCATATTAGACCAAGACCCGGCGGCGGTGGTTCTGGCTTATTCGCGAATGTTTTTTGAAGACGGCAAGATTTCAGAGGCTCAGTATTCAGCGTTGCTGAGACGGCTGTTAGAAATCGAAGAGAAACTCCAAGCATGGATGCGCCCCCGCGCGGTATTGTGCCTGGATGCGCCAGCAGACGTGCTGAGGAAACGTGTTGTCCAACGCGGGGGGGAGTCCCGCACGCCACCTCTCCCATGGTTCCACCGAATCAGAACCCACTTCCTTGATCTATTCTCCCGCTTTCCGAACGCCATTAGGGTTTCGACGGTTCACCTCTCGCCCGAGCAGGTGATCTCGCGGGCCAAAGACTTGGTTGAAAACCGCGACGACACTCAAGTCTGAGCGACTTGGAGCGGGAGCCACGGCTGTGCATAGATGACCGCCTCAGAAGATACGGTTTCTTCTTCTCGCACTTTCCACCAACGGGCCAGCCAGCGGCCCCACAATTGGTTCAAGGCCGGATTCGAGCATTCAGCCATCAATTCGTAGGAGAGGTTGATCCATTGCCTTCGCCTCGCGCAGTCCGCGGCCACGACCAAAAGCCAGTTAACTAGTTCCTTTGGAAAGTCCTCCGGTCTTGCGAGACGGCGCAGCACTCGCTGTGTCAAAAATGAACTCGTCATGCGATCCATTCGTCTGCTCATCTCGGCAAAGAGATTGTCAGATTCCCCTTTGGTGAATCGCAAAGCATCCGAGTTTACTTCGACAGAAGTCCGACTCGAGTCTTGGACGTTCTTCTGATCTCGCGCGTAAACGTGGAGACAGTCCGCAATGTGGCGATAGTGACCAACCTCAATTCCCAGCCAAGTCGCAAGGATTTCCTGGATGGAAGTGAACTGTACGAAATTGTGCGGAACCCCCAAGAACAAATCGTTGCTGCGAAGAATCTGTGTCCACTCCAGTTTGCCATCCCTGATTTTGGCGAAGGAGCAGACGTTGCATGGAATGTCTAGGTCGGCCGGGGTGCCATCTGATAAGGGAAAATCTACCGCCGAGTCCCAGATCTGGAGCACCACTTGGCGGGTATCCGGGTTGCGAAGCAACGCCTGATATGCCCTTTCTAACTGGTCTAACCCGAAATGTTTCCTGATTCGGTAACCGTAGGCACCGTTGTAGTTCTTTCCGTGACCTGCGAACTGCGGAAGCTTCGGATTCCAGTAGTTGAGGAAAGTAGAGTCCCGGCGTCCGCTTACAATCCACACGACCTCGGCGATAGCGAACGCTGGATTTACTGCGGGTTGTCTCGAAACGACCCACCGCTGCCGAGGGTTGCGAATCGTGAATACAGCACCCAGAAGTTCCTTAGTGTGGCCAGCGCGACTAGCTTGATGGCGTGTTGCCTCGGAATCCTCGAACTTCGAGGCGGCCATCAACCACACTTCGTCCGCCGTTGTTCCTTCAAAAACGTGCATCTCTTGACGATCAATTCGTGCCTCACCACAACAACGTGATTGCACAACCGGATCATCAAAAGCCGGTCCCGCCGCTGCAAGTCCGTGGCCTAGAAACATGTTCGCTGAACCCCAACCATTCACAGATCTGAGCAACACTTATTCACAGTTTTTGGCGCACTGTGAACACTACTAATAACTCTCGCATCCGCTGCATCCAGACCCAAGCGGTTGTGGGTTCACTCTGGTGCAATCACACGCCCCGCAGAGTCGTTATCCAACCTCTCGTTGACTCCCCATTTGGGAGGAAACCAATAGTGAATAGGTTGCGGAGCGTGTGTGAATATCTGTTTAATGCGGGTGCGGCCGCTGATCCCAGGGATCTCGGGGTGGGCCAGCCGGGCGTACTTGCTCACTTCGCAAAAGAGATTCTGGCAGTCAATTAGTTGGAGGCGTCTGCCCCACAAGGAGCGGAAAGCGAGTCCCAATCGAGCAAACTCCTCCTCTTGTCGCTCCGCCATCAGTCGAATCACATCGGCTTCCGCGAAATCCCCTGTTGTACCGAAACACTTGTATATCCCGTCTCTTGCTCCAGGACCTGGAACGACAAATTCCATTTCGGAGAAATTCGTTATAGTGCTGTAGTTGATGTCCATCACAAATTGATACGCAAGGAAATTGCCCATCAACGGATAGCTGCGAAGCAACTCGAAAGCGCTCGCCATTGAATTCAGCTCCAGCAATCGAGATGGAACCTTATCGATTATCATCCTTTCCAAAAGCCTCAGATAGTTTCGGTGTTTTGACCGATCTGTGAATCCCGAAGCGTGTGAGGGCATGATATACGCAGCAGAAAAAATCCGCTCGCCTCGTCCCCTTGCCTTCCTCAAGATTTGATCGTAGCGGCGGAACGAGTAGGAAGAGTGGCACACTTCACCAAGGGCCGCTTCAAGCAGCTCCCATGTGCTCACGCGATTGAATATCTTGAACAAAATGCAGCGGAAAAAGGCTTCCTCAGGTGCTTGGTCTCCGCGATAAATCACGTTCCTGATCAGGAACTGGCTAGTGCGGTCAGCAGCTCGATATGCATTGGTGAATTTATGTTTGGCCAGAATCGGATCATTCGTCCAAGGCGGAGGCGCATTCAGGAATCTTCGAAAAAAGATTTCCTGCCGTTCGGCCGCGAATCGCCAGTATGTGTCATAAACCGCCGTTGGTTTTGGGAGCGACGATTTGGTGAAGATATTCATCACAGGTAAGCAGTCGTCCGGTCCCCAGCGAATCGCTTCAGTTGTCGTCCAGGCATTTCTCCACTTGCGAGAAGGCAGCTTCGGGCGTCGAATCGTTTTTGACCACAGTCACAGGGTGTTTCTTCTTTTCGCCGGCAGCGAATTTCCTGTACATCGCCTCAATCTGTTTCCATCTCCGAATGTTGATGTGCCTCTCAAACGGCGCCGGGCTGGTGACGAGAAAGACACGTGCAGGTTTGATCCTCCTCCAATGAAGTTCCTCGACCCGAACGGCTGCCTGTATCGATCTTTTGTTAGCGCAGCCGACGTTGCCGTAGATCAAAGTTGACCACCAATAGCGATCCAGGATCACAGTCTTGTCGTTTCGGAGCGCCGGGAGAATCTGATGATCGATTGCGTCAATATGGGCCGCAACATGCAGAAGCTGCAGACTCGTCGGGTCAATGCTTTGCACCTGGAAAAGTTCGGGGGCATGATGCAGTCGGTTAATGTGATTTCCCAGCGTGCCTGCCTTATTCCCTGGGAACCCAACCATCTCGCAAGCGACTCCTTTGGATCGGAATGCCCCCAACAGCATCGTCGCGAGCGTTGTCTTGCCGACTTCGTCCGCTCCCTCGAACACGAACAGTTTGCCGGTTTTCATGACCCAAAAGGGCTACAGTCACAGTTTTGATAGCAGGCGGCTATACCCAAGGCAATCCGCTTTGTGCCTCTGGGACGAGGTTCGCCTTGTCACCGAGCAAGTGGATTCGCATCCGACGCGGCCAGATCGGCGCAGTTTCGCGCGACGGCTTTCATCAAACCACTCCCATGAGTTAGCCCGTTGCAGATCGGATCCTGCTGTTAGCAAGCCATGGCCGCGTCTCCGGCCGGACGCTCGACCGCTACTCCCAGTTGCACCGGTACAATGAATCCAAATTGTTGTCCTCGACGCGATCAGGCCCAGAGCGAATATACGTCCGTTGGCAATAAGCACAGACATACTTCTCGACCAGCGTAGTCTTCCCACTACGCTCACCTTTGGTGAAAAAGATGTGTCCTTGATCCATCGCCTGAAGAACCCCGTCAAGGCTCCATTTTAGATCGGCCTTGGTGGGATCATTTCCTGTTCCGACGCTTACGATGTGAGCATCCGTGTGGGGATGACCCACCGGTTCCTGTACGGTGCAAACGATTCTATGCTGTGCCATATTTTCCTTCTCGTTGTTGGCGCGTTTTGCGTCAATTCGTTCGCAGGCTAACTAACACGCTACGTAGGACAAAAGCGGTCCAACCCAGAACCGAGACTCGGCTTATGAAGCGTCTTTGTCCGAACCGGATGGAATCGTTCCCTGTTCGAACACTATTTCAGAGAATCTTCAATGAATCTGACAAAATCCCGATCCTGGAACCGTTTCGCCTTTTCCCACACGGCCTGCGGAATCGGCAGTGAGAAGAATCCTTTTATATCCATCTGTAGCCCTTCCAGATTGACGAACATCCCTGCTTTCATCGCTCGGTGAACCGTGTCGAGATGTAAGACGAGCAGGTTTACGAACATTTCCTCTTCGTCGGCGACGGGTTCTTTGTGCAGATCCACATTCCTTTCCCGGATTCTCGATAGTCTCGGCTGATCATAGCTCTCCATCCAGATTTCCCGGTGTTCCTGTTTGATCGTAATAAGGTTGCTGATTTTTCTCGACTGGTGGAGACGCCAAGTTGCATATGCATTCAACAGCAATCCGCCGACGATGCCGACGGTTTGAAGTAGCTCGAACCAGTTCTCCGCAAACCAGTGTAATTCCTCCATGTTTGGTATTACTGATGACAATCCCTTTCAATTGTAAACTAGCACGGCGATGACCATAAAAGCGATATAGCTGATAAATATCGTAGCCAGCAGTGTCCCACCGATTCTGCTAACCATTTGCGGCAGCGGGATGTTTACTCGTCCTTTTTTCCCTTGGCGACGCCAGGTTAAATCCCCAATGCAAACTCCAACCACAGTCCAGAAAGGAACGCCTATGAGAAAGCCAAACTTCTGTGGAACCAAAATACCTCCGCTGTCGACCACAAGGTAATTGTGAAGACCCCCAAAATGCTCTACCAACAGCATCGGCATTGAGTAAATGCTGATTATCAATAGCCCGAATTCAGGAACAACGACACAGAGCGGCATTAGATTTGCGAGAACACCGCCGGCTACCAGGTATTTCAACCTTTCCGGAGTGATCTCACTAAGGCCTAGACACGCATTTTCCGAGGTCTGCCCCATGCCGTGATGATATCACACATCACGCCGCTGGTGTAATCGGCTTGTCCGCGCGCTTCTTTGTAGATGAACGCCTGAGGACCCCTTACCTCAGAACTGCAACAACGCTCGGTAGAAGCGCGTACCCGAATTCGTCGCGGTGTCGGTAAACGACACTGTTCCGTTCGTGTTCACAAGGAGAGCCGCAACCGACCAATCCTTCAAATTGGTCGAGCTTTGGACGAGATAGTTGTAACTCGGCGCGCCGGTCAATTGCAGCACTGCCTCGCCATTGGTGCCCAGCGAAGTAGTCAGTGTGATCGGTTCGGTCACACCCACGAAACCAGTCACCACGTTCGTTACGATGATGCTCGACGATGTGTTGTCGAACGCATCGAGCCGGAAACTCAACGTATGAACTCCGTTAGTCACCGTGCTGGGGAGTGCGAAGCGATAGGTTGGCAAACCCGGCGACGCAACTCGCTCGTCCACCATGCCGATCTGGTTCGTATTCCAATACACCGTCATCAAACCTTGCG
>JGI10216J12902_100794887_pt1 | contig 16748 bp, 25 predicted proteins | sample KanNatreferecore_FD_12902 | JGI IMG/M metagenome (IMG submission 12902)
GAATCCTTCCTTAATTCTTGGTTGTTCGTTCACGGTAGTCTCCCTGTTTATTTTTCACTTCACGGTGTTGCCGTAAAGGTCTTGGTTCCACTATCGCCGGAGCTATTGCGAAGCTTGACAGCTTTAGCTCCAGCAGTTGTAACGTTAACGGTTGCTGAGACTTGTGTCTTGGCTCCGTTCACTGTTGACGTTTGCACCACACCAGCGAACACGATTTTGGTATCATCACTGATGTACTGTCCTGATGCTACGAGTGACACGTTTCCTACTGCACCAGTAGCCGGTGCGATAGAATTAAGAACAGGAATAGGCTTCGTCTGGCCTGGATCACCTCCAGACCAGTAGCTTTCATAGGGATCAGGTGGTGATCCATCAGCAGTTTTGTTGGTGACATTCGCACCATTCCGCGCAGCATCAATTTCCGCTTGCGTCGGTGTTGGCATGGCGTTAGGTCCCGGAGGGACCGGATCAGGATAAAGAGGAGGCATCAGAGTTGGATCTCCTCACACCATAGACCTTCCCAACGCACACGGAATTGACCATCGCGAGTGTTGGCTTCGAAGCCCGCTTTGCATGTCGCACTCGCGAGAGTGTATTGCTTGTTATTCGCAAGCTGAGCCACGACAGTGACATCAGTCTGCGCCTCCAGGTCTTCCAAGTTGATATCGGGGGTGGTTGAAATATCTCCCTCGATGTAAGGGACGCGAGGCAGTTCCTGATAGCCATGAACGCCATCCTGTCCTGCAATCATCGTCCGTTCAACCGCGCTCGGGCTCACTGTGAAGTTGCCCCTGAGTGCTAGTTGGTTCCCATCAACCATCAGGAACGCGATACCAGCAAATCTCTGTGCCATGTTCTATGCTCCAGTTCTATGTTTGCCGTTAGATGCCGAAGCCAATGGCGGGACGTGCAGTCACGCCGGTGAGACCGGATTGACCGATGATCTCGACATCGATGCCGCGGTCATACTGGAGTCGGAACTGTGCCAGCACCGCGAAAATGCGGAGTTGGTTGATGAGATCTGGCGGATAGAGCACGTTCAACCTGTTAGGATTGTTCGGGTCCCTTTCCACCAGCAAGTGCCGCTTGAAGTTGCGGGTATCTTCGACCAGACCATTGTATTCATCTTGCCGGTACTGCGCGATCAGTTCAGCTTTGGCAATGCCGGGAGTGATGATGGCCTGACCAGGACCGAAACGGGTCCCATCGTTAGCGAGCTTATGACGCGGGAACTTGGTAGTGATAGCATGACGCTGATTACGAATCAGCTTGGCAAGCGTGGCCAGAGTGGTGACGAGTTCGTAAGCATCGTCCCCGAAGCCATACAAGTTGAGCTGATAAGTGGTGGTTTCACGGGAGATCATTGGCGTCGTGCCAACGGGAGTTTTCTGGGTCGCAAGACCGGCACCTGCCAGACTGTTGAGTTCCAGAACATTGAACCTATCGTGCAGCGGTGCCGCGAGAACACTATTGAGCGACAGAGTTTGCAGAGGACGAGCAGGGTCGTTCGTCAACGCGCGTTGCGCCTTGGCAACATACGCCGCAGTCCACTCGTACACCGGTGTCGGGCTCGCCATTTCAACGGCCATGATAGAAATCACGCCGCTATTCCGCGTAGCACCAAAGGTCATCAGATCAGAATAGGTGCCACGTCTCGTGCAGAATACATGCCCGAATAGTTCACGCATCCATCCCCATCGGCCGGTATCCGCGAAACCGAATTCAGTTTCCCATGCCAGCAAGGAAGTGGAATCGGTATAAGGCAAGCAGACATACTCGAATTGCTGCTCACCCATGTTCATGATTGCAGTGTCGAAGTCAGGAACACCAGTGCCGCCAGTAAGGAAGCCAGTCGCCGGCAGTGTCAGCACTAGCCCGAGCGGCAGTTCTTCACCACCGATCGTGCCGTAATAATTCAAGCTGACACCAATATCATTGCCCGTGATGCCTTTCCATTTGGCGGTGAGCGTCACGGTATCGGTGGTCGTGCCTATTTCGGCAAGAACAGGTAGATCTTCCTCTTCTTCAATAGCAGCAACGATAGCCGCTGCTACTTCATCCTTCGTATCGCTGGCACCAATGTTGACCGAGATGTGCTGGCCACCAATATACAGGTGGATTGAGCCAGCCTCGGTTTGCTGATTGGTGACAACAATATCACCTGTCGCTTCAACAGCACCGACAGGTTCCGCAACACCGAGGCCCCAGACTTCATTCGCGAAATTGTTCGCGAAGAAAGCCTTGAACATGCGCGACATTTCGGAACCGATGCCATAGTGCTCATCGGCTTGTGCTTGCGTACCAACGGCAATCGGCACGTCGGGGACGGCAGTACCGTCGGCATTCATTGTTCCAACAATCAGCGCGGGTTGCCTGATGGTTGGAAGTCCGGCCATAGATGGATCCACCTCAACCCAATAGAGCGGGATGCGTAGATTCGCCGGAATGTTACTAAACGAAATCGGCATAGGTTTCTCCTTCTAGCCGGACCACATAGAGATCAGAAAACTTTTGTCTGACCTGATTGCTGTGGCTCTTGTGAAGCCGCAGGTTCTTGTTGAGTTACGCCTGTCTTTGCTGGCTGAGATTTATCCTTAACCGCGGATGATCTCGGTGTGGCTTGTACTGCTTCACCTTGTTCACCACCAGCAGGTTCTCTACTTTCCGCAATCCTAATTGCACCTTCGCGAATACGTCGCTTGGTGAATTGATCAAGCGGCCATTCCAAAGAGCCAGTCTCACGGAAAGCTGTATTGTTCGAAGGATGGCGAAGCACCTTGCGATACTCTTCCTTCGTTGGCTCAACACGAACACGCTGAGCAGCACTCATATTCTTCACTTGCTTTACTCGCTCCATGCGAGCAGCCTTGTTGGCCTTTAGTCTTTCTTGAACGTCCATTGGAATCTCCTTCATGGTTCCGGCGTAAAGTCGTACTCACTGATGATACGCTGGACTTCATCAGCCGCTGGGACTGTGCCATCGTGTTTCATAGGCACGGTTTCGACATGGATATGTAGCAGATCATCAGTGATAACGGGTGGCCAATTCGTCCTGAAAACACATGAGACATCGTACTGCATCTCTGCCCATGGTAGTTCATTCGTGAATGTACTGTTCCCCCACACGTGTCGCCGTGCTCCTCGCGAAATTCCTTCCACTCTAACATTATCTGGATTCTGAAATGCGGATGGATGCCCGTAAGACATCGTGTCCAGCATATTCATGATGTATTGATCTGGCCACAAGCGCCCCATGATAGCTTGAAAAGCTTCATCCAATTTAACTTCGGTTACGACTGGATCATTGTTCTGGATCATAACCGAAAATGCAAGTCGTAACGTATGGTAGAATCTGACTTCACCAGCATTAAGATCACCATCAGGTGTCATCTGTTCATCTAGAATATAGACACCGAGATACGGCAGGTTCTCTGGCTGCACTTGGAATTGCTTACACTTGCGTTTGACGAATGTTGCGAAATACGGAACATCAGCCACTGCCGCGAAAAAGATATCGCGGATCGTTAACGCATAACTCTGCACGCGCTCTGTCATGGTTTCGCTGTCACTAGTTTGCGGATCACTAGGGTTGTCTCACCACCCCCATTAGTATCGGCATCCATAATTTCAAAATCGCCTAACGGAACACCATTGCAATCAACGGGAATATTGATATGATCACCTTGAATTGGGAGAATGGTATATTCAAGTTCACGTATGTCGAAGATGCTTTGCTGATCTGAGAATATTGAACCATCCATGCCTACGATATCCACAGGTCGTGTCGTGTAGATACCGCGTGCAGTATAAGCGGCACCAGTAGGATCAGATTTCAGTGGTGTGATAGTGCAACCAACTGAAAACATGTCCTGCGTCCGTAGATAAACCTCCTTTGAGAATTCTATCGCCATGTTAGTTTGTTCTCCAGCATGTCCGACATTCTGATGCACAGTCTTTGGAACAACACCGGCCGGAGAATCGGCCTGTTACGTTGCGTGACCCTTCGTTTCTTGCCTTCCACTTTCTGCAATTTGTACGAACCTTTGCGTTCACGAATATAAGTCGTAACAGTTTTTTCAGTTTGCTGATCAATACGTGGTTGTCGCCTATTCAAATCTTCGGCTTGCCAGTTTAGAAATTCAGTAGGCATCTCTTGTTTTCTAGCATCTTCCAACTTGCGGATCATTCCAGTAACCGCTTGCTGAAATGGTGAAATGTCGAAATCGATTTTCATACATAGATCCGTATATAGCTGGTGAGCAAACCTTTGACTTGATTTGCTGCCGTGCTACTGACACCGCTGCTACTGGATCCACTGGACTTGCTAGGTGGATGGAACATGATACGTGATTCTTTATGTGCAATCATTCGCACGCCAGAGACCGATTCTGCTGCGGCCTCGCTGCGACCTGAGCGTACCAACAAGCCAGTCGCTTGTTTCAATGCATCTGGTGCTTCGTCTGGCAAATCATAGCCACCAGAATATATGACTACGATATCAGCATCGACAGCGCTCCATATTGTTAGCTTGCCAGAAGCTTCTTCAAGTTCCCATTCTTCTGGAAGCAAATCATAACCACCAATGGTCACACTTTCAATATCTGCTTCTAACACTGGCCAATGAGTTAGGAAAATTCTGCTTGATCCATCAGGGCAACAAATCCGCGCCATGCAACGCCACGTTTCACGTACCCTCTCGTATCCAAAAGTCCTGTTGCACAACTCGGCAATAGTCGCCGAGTTATAGCTGATCAGCAATTTCAACTGTTCATCGCTAGAAGTATCAGCGGCAGAAATACCAAGGTAGATCTTCGCTTCCTCAAGCGAAATCAAATCATGGCTAGTTGCCGGATCCAAAACCTTAACAGTGATATCAGCCATTTTCCACCACTGATGTTAGCTTGGCATTTCGTCTGCGTTCCAGCGCGAGTAATTGCAGCAAGCACCGACGCGAGGCCGCGGAGGAGGTCGTTGGCAACTGCGTCGGTGCTCGCTGTTCACAGAGCGCTGCGGTCTCCATCACGGAAGTCCGCAACTCCGTAATGCGCGCGCTCTGCAAAATGTATCTAGCTTTGGCTTTCATGTTGAAACTGCTCGAATAGGATGCGAAGCCCGAGCGGTGGTCCTTTCTCCCCATCAGACATGATAGGCACCGCCATGTACGAACCACGATCAATGTCCCAAGCGATGATAGTTGTTCCAGCTTCTCCACGAACTCCTTTATCACCTTTCAAGCCACGTTCACCACGTTGTCCAGGTTCGCCTTGCTTGCCAGTCTTTCCTTGACTAGTCAGCAACTGCCAGCCATCGCCGGGACACGGACCAGGATTGTCTAGCTTTGCGATAAACGATCCACCATTCAACGCGACAATGTCTAAGTGACGATACGCCGTGTCAGAGTGATATGTGCCACAGACGTTTGGTGAAATACCATCGCGACCAGACAATGCCAAGCACAGCCAATCCTTATGACCGGGAACCGTCCCTGTATCCTTGGTCGCTTGCCAGAGCGCACCTTCGTGGATTACTACTTCGCATTTATAGTGGACTTCGTCCTGCCGCCATAACTTTACCTGAGGCAAGAAACCGGGAGGACCCTGTGGACCTGGATCTCCCTTTAAGCCAGATTCTCCACGCTCTCCCCGTTCGCCCGTAATACCTTGGTCTCCTTTTTCGCCTTTGGCACCGGATAGACCGGGAGATCCTTGGGGTCCAGTGTCTCCTTGTTTACCTTGTTCTCCCGGCGTTCCTCTTTCACCTTGCTTGCCAGCCTCTCCAGTTTTTCCAATGGGTCCTTCGGGTCCTGGCTCACCGCGTTCTCCTTTTTCCCCTTGCTTGCCAATAAGTCCTGGCTCGCCTTGTGGTCCTTGTTCACCACGTTCGCCATTGGCACCGTCCTTACCAGCTAATCCTTGTGGACCTGAATCACCTTTTTCTCCAGTATCTCCCTTATCGCCCTTTTCTCCCTTATCCCCTTTATCACCTTTGTCGCCGGGCAATCCCTTTTCACCAATAGGACCAATAAGTCCTTGTTCACCACGATCTCCCTTTTCCCCTTGTAAACCGCGCTCTCCGCAATCTCCCTTTTCCCCTTTAATACTTAATCCCGGTTCACCATCATTTCCTGGAATACCTTGAATACCTTGATCACCTTTCTCACCTTTCTCACCTTGAAGTCCTCTTTCACCTTGCTCGCCCGGCTTTCCATCTTGCACGAGTGCAAGGCGTTCGGTGATTTGAGCACAAGCTTCCAGCAATCTTTGATGAGCAAGTTTATCAAACTTCTCAAAGCGTTCGATGATATTGGCGCGCAGTTCCGCAATCGCAACTTGCGCTTGCGTTTCCATCAATTCTTTTTCACGCCTCCACTCTCGGCGATGCTCGGAAATAACTTGACCGAGCGCTTCGCTAAGAGCTTCAGGCAATAAGTCGTCGGTCATGCTTGGCCGCTGAATTAAGCAACTGTCTTCGGACATTGCTCACACTCTCTTTAGGGGCGGGTTGTGGCGCGGCTGGAGGCGGCGACGGAGGGCTTGGAGCCGGAGGAGTTTCACCAGCAGGTTTCGCTCCTGCTTTTGGAATCTGAGACGCTGCACTCAATGGAACTACTTGCTGTTGAACGCGAGGTTCGTCACCAAACTCAACGTCATCATAGCCTTCTTGATTGCGTGCTTCATTAGGTGAAAGAATTCCACCAATCACAGCCTTGGACAAACCTTCGATACGATCTTTGTACGCCGACCGCAGTAACGAGCTAGTGCTGAATTCTACATATTCGTCAGGTTGTCCCCATAGATTAAACGTGACACCGAAAGCTTCTTCGATATGGTTCAGGGCAAAGCCTAATCCAGTGGCGACCCAAGACTGCATCATCTGTTCAGTAGAAGAGGATCCGCCAGTAGTAACGCCTAGAATTTGAAGTGGTACACGGAACGCCATTGCGATGCGATCATTGGTCAACTTCAACACATCAGCAATCTGCGCATCCTTTCCACCAGTGGACCAAGGCTGCACCTTCAAGCCGCGCGTCAGGATTGGCGTGCCACCGGCTCCGCAATCAATCCCTTTCACCATGTCATTCCAGCGGTCGCGCAATGCTTGGACTTGCGCTGCGTCCAAGTCAAGTTCAGTAGTTAACACGGCCGAAGGCCGCGCTTGATTTAGATAGAAATTGATTTGTTGCTGAAGGATAGCATCACCGGCGGTGATGTCACCCATGGCTGCGACTAGTGGTGATTCACCGCGCAACGGGAAAGGTTTCTTCCGCTCACCGCAATGCAATCGCACATGGAGCACGTCACGTTGCGGCACAAGAATATGCGATTCGCCGAATTGCTTTTCAATGATTTCATTGCCAGCGAGCTGATAGAAGATGTCACCAGTCTGTGCAATTTTGGGAGTAGATTTGCGCGACTCCATAATATGAAGTTCGCTGATTTCAAATCTGTCATTGCGGAACGCCAACGCATAGGCATTCCCATCCAGATACAACTGTCGTGTCAAGTTCAACATGAAATCAGCCATCGATTGATAGCTGTTAGGATGGCGCAATATTCTAGACAGTGCAGAAGTTTCTACTCGCTTGCGTCCTCCCTTGCTAGTCGTGACCCAATGATCACCCGGACACATTGCCACCGTCTGCGCGTAGGCGGACACACAAGCTTCCACCATCGCAGAGTGGGATGACAATCCCTCTACGTTGTATCCCATCTGCCACCAGTTCCAGAACTGTCCGGCCTGAGCAGATAAGATCCCACCTGTTACCGGCAGATGGTACGGTCCAGGGCGATACTCTCCCTCGGTGGCTTTCGCCACCAAGGGAGCGAGCACCCTATTGATGAGTGCTTTACCGATCATTTGTTTTCGGTCGATCCTGAACGGGACTGTGGTGTTTGCTGGCGACCAGTAGATTGCTGATCGCGTGTGTTATATCCTGTTGGAGGTGATGCAGGTTTGGATTCTTTTGTTTTTGAACTTGTGGCATCTGCCCGTTTCTTGGCATCCTCTTTCGATTCGCCGGGCCTACGCTCAGGGCCCGAACCATCATCTTCCTTTTCCATCACGTTCTGTCCTGATTTAGCAAGATCGTTCTCTTCCTGCGTCGGTGTCGGTTGAGCACCTTGCCTCTCTTCCGCATCTGCCACCATTTTCTCTTTTGCAGCAGCACCTTCTTCCACCACTCTCTTGGCGTTATCCTCGGCTGGATTAGCCATCGTTATCTCCTCAGTGTTGATTGTCTAGGAGCAGGAGTTCCTGCTTCTTCGGAAGGAGGAATACTAGTTGGATCTTCTGGACTGCCATCGGGTTCCTTTTCCATAACGTGCATCCCCATGGCAGCCAGATCACATTCCTCCTGAGTCGGGGTAGGTTTCCAAGTTTCCATTACGGTCACCTCTCAATTCCCCTTCCCTAGGATAGTAAGGCTGGATGTGCCTTACCAAGTCACGCCAGCAACCCACGCGACGGTGCCTGCACGACGAAGCGTCCAGTTGATCGGTAGGATGAGGCGAAGTGCCAAACTGTCAGTCTGCCACAACGAACGTGTCGGAGAAGCAACGACGCCAGACCCTTGAGCGCCGGTAACGATTGGCAGTGGAGTGGTGTCTTCCATGTGGAGGGTAGCCTGATCCGAAATCTCGAACCGAGGCGCTTCACCACCGACGCTGACGAAGTCCGCTGCATCAACCGCAATGACGGTGCCCATGGGCACGGTACCGGAGTCGATGATCGGATATCCCATCAGCGTGCCGCGTGCGATCTCGTCCTTGAACGGGAAGTCGCCAGCATTCGGCGGAGTCGTAAGACCAGCCGACATCACTTGCTGCGGGTTCATCAACCAAGCAAGAGCACGAACGTGTCCTTGCGTGGAAGTCATAATTGCGCCGGCGAGTTGCTTGATATCACCGACGAGCGCGTTGAAGCCACCACCAGCAGTCGGGGTCAGACCAGCAACACCATTCAGCAGTCCGGGCGGACGCACGACAGTAGCGGCACCCGCGTCGAGAAGCACACTGTCAAGCGAGACAGCGGTATCTTCCTGAATGGCACTACGGAGCAGACCTTCGATGGCAGGAATTGAACTTTCGTCCATTTCCTTGGTCCAGGTAGTGATGACGGCCATTTTCTTGGGCGTCAAGAGTTGTGCAGTGAACGCACCCTGACGGACAGGAATCGGCGCGCCTTCACCAACGAACGAGCCGGCGATGGTGGGAGTGCGCGAACGTGTCGGGATGGAGATGCGGCCAGCACGACCAAACGATAACGACAAGCCAAGATTGGCGAGCCGCGGATACACTGACTTCGGCATCAGCGTTTCCATCATATCGGCATTGATCTGGGTAACAAGTTCAGCCGCCCAACCCACGACCGTGGTCATCGCTGGAGCACTCGCCGCCTTGGCGCAATACTCAATGAATACTTTGGTCGCTTCGTCATCCGGGTAAATCATCTGCCGGATGTCTTCCTCGTTTTTCTTCATCTTGTGCGAAAGCATGGAAATCGTGCCAGCACGGACGAGGATCTCGAGGGAATCGATTTTCTTGGGCGTGAAGCCAAACGGCCGATTGCCGCTCTTGATCACGTTCGGCGCGGACACATCCTTGCCGTTGCCATTGATAACGGCCACCGATTTCGCAACGTGCTTCTCGGCCTCGAGCAGAGAATCAAGTTGCTTCTGCCGCTGCGCGATCTGCGCATTGAGCTCGGTGGTGGTCTCAAGTTGCGCGTCACTGACATTGTCGTCGCTAACGCTTTCGAGATGTTTCATCAGGTTGTCTTTGAGAACCTTCAACCCATTCTGCGCATCCTCGATGCGCTTTGTCAACGGGGTCATATTCATTGTCCTAACTTGAGTAGTCCTGGCGTGCCCGCCGTGACCGGATCGACGCACCGTATGATCTTTTCTGCCTTGCTCGGCAAAGACCAGACGCTGTGTTTCCTCGGAGATATCAAGACCTTTAGCAACGGCGAGCGCATTGGGATTTGCAGGAATGCTCACCAGCGAAGTCTCGACCAATTCGTTTTCTAGATACTTCGTGCCTTTCCATGGATCTTCTGCGTCCAGTGCTTCATACTTCATAGGCTTGAAGCCAACGGACACAGCCTTCAAGATGCCAGCCTTTACGAGTCGACGAAGTTCGTCGATACGTTCGGATGTTCCTTCCGGTGCCAGCGTAAGATTTCCCTTCAGTGCCTTACCTTCAACACGAAGGTTCTTCCAAGTTCCAATCGGGAAGCTGGTATTGTGACCAAACAACGCGATTGGGTTTTTCTTGAAGTTCGCAAGCTTCCAACCATCGGCGATAATGATATCACCGTACCGGTCAGGTGTTTCATCGGATAGTACGAATTCCAAATCACCGCTATTGACAAGCTCTTTCACCGTCATCTTATGCATGACAGGAGGGCTAGATTCTTCTGCGTATGCGGAATACACGTCTTCGCATACTTCTCCTGCAGCGGCTTCAAAAGAAGCAGCATCCTCATCGCTAATATCATCACCATAAAGAGCGATTAAATCATTAGTGCATCTATCCACATAATCTTCACGTGATTCACCATCTTCTACATCAGGACATTCGTCTTCACTTGGATCTTCAAAAGCTTTTGGTTTTGTCAAGGCTTTGATTCGCTTACGATAATCGCTTTCACTTTCGCCTTTGCGTTGTTTCGGCATAGCTAGGTTCCTTCAGCTTAGGCAGCGATATCGCAGCCGGAGGTTTAACTTTAGGACGTCCGCCTATTCCATACTTCATATTCGCCATTGACTGAGCTCGGCGCAACATCGTGATGGTGGTTGGGCTGATTTGCTTTGGCATCTTTCAAGCTCTTCAATTTTTCAAGGTGCAACAGTTTCAAGAACTTACGAGTGGCTCTCTCCAAAGCACAGTATTCACCAAACGACATTTGGTCTTCATATTCAAATTCACGAACACGAAGATGACGAGGCACAAGTAGCGAATCAGTAGATATCATGTTGCCCCCTCAATAGTTATTAGCGGTGAGCAGCGACCACGATTACAGCAGGCACCCCACGTGACGGGTCCTCCGGTTTGACAGCGCGAGTGTCAGCACACAACCGGGAGGTTGGATCACTCGCTTCCGGGACACCCCGACGCGCGACGGAGATCGAGGTGTGCAAGGAACGTTGACTGTCGCCTGTTTCCCGGCTGCTCACCACTGATAACTATCCTATCAAAGCATTGATGTCGATCGGCTTGGTCAGCGGCATAGGTGCTACACCAATCGCCATGGCCAATGCAACCATTCCGTCGATACGACCGGAACTACGGGCTTTACTGAGCTTCCGATTGGCCCCATCCTTTCCTTCTACCACCGAATTTGTAGCACACATGCCCAAAACTGGATGACCAGCATGAGCGATCTTTCCATCCAATAGCAGGCTCTCCAAGTCGCGCAATGCCGGCGACATAGATTGAGTTCCTTGGCCAAAATCTACGAAGCGTTCCTCGATTACATCTTCGGTAAAGCCGACCTTCAGAAGCCACGGACGAAGGTGCCGCATATTCCATCTATCGAATGCGAGCTTCGCAATCTTGTGTTCCGAAAACACGTTACGTAGATGTGCTGCAACAAACTCGTAGGAGATAGATCTACCGGGAGTAGTCCGCAAGAAACCTTGATCGCGCCATAGGTCGTATGGAATACGATCAGTGCGCGCTTTGTTCTCTAGGCCCAGAGAGGGCAACCAGAAGGTGGGATGCACATGCCAAGTGCCGTTATGATTTCCAATAAGGACGAGCGCCGTAAGATCGCGAACTTCTGAAAGATCAAGACCACCATAGACCACCAATCCTTGCAGAGATTTGACTGGAGTTCCACATGCTTTCCATACGCTCGTTGCAACAAACGGACTGAGCGCTTCGACACGTTGATTGAGAACCAGATTGCGGTACTCTGGTTCACGGGCTGGCATACGTTTCGCGTCCTGTGCCATGGCCAGGACTTCTTTTGGATTTAGGAATTCGCCGAATGCTGGATTTGCTAACTTGATTGTTTCCTCAGAGAATGGATCCATATCATCTGGTGCAGTATATAGACTGCAAATCACGCGCGGGTCTTCACCACCTATTGCGTCATCGATTAGAATACTGAGTAGATCGCTTGGCGTCGGCGCTTGCGTGCTAATCACAACCGACAACGGTTCCTCTTGCGCGCCAGTCGCAGTTTCCAATGCTTCATACATCGGGCTCCGTGGACCGCGCACCTGCCCGAGCTCGTCATGCACAACGAACACTGGAGACAGACCGTATGCAGTGGACGCCTCCGCGCTTAGAGCTCGATATCGTGTACCCCATGCACGACACAGGAGTTCCTTGGTACCATCTTTGATTTGAATTTGATGTCGGAGCACAGGAGACATCCGAACAATCTGAGCGGCAAGTCTAAATATGATAGCGGCCTGCTCACGCGATTGTGCGGAAGAATACATACTGGAGTTAGCGCGGACAGCAGGACCGCACAGATGCAGCAGAAGTAGAAAAGCTGAGAATGCAGTCTTGCCATTCTTACGACCGAAGCTAAGGATCGCGCGCCGTGTGCCATGCGGGTTATCGTAGATCCTGCAGATTTCACGCTTCTGCCAAGTTGTCAGCTTGACCGCGCGTCCAGTCCACTTTCCTTCTGGCACATATAGAGTGCCTTCGATCCATTCGATGACATCACGACCAGTCAGCTTACGATCAAGCGCGGTCGTGCTATGACCTTGGTGTTGAGTCTCGTGAACTTGAGGCAAAGCTCTCTCCAAACTTGTTTGGATCATCATCTGTTTCGTCGAATTCAGTCCTGAACGTTTGCTTCTCGTCGAAGTCGCCATCCCTTACCGGCAACTCCCAAGGCTTTCGATCAACACCAAACCGACCCATGCGCGCGGCTCGCTTGGCCGCAGGATCGTAGATCGCAGGTTGCGCGATCTTCAATCGCACGCTTAGATGCGTGATCATTTTCGTTTCCATCATGTGCAGTATAGTCAACTGCTTCATGACTGCTACGTCTTCTTTACCCAGAGCTCCCTTCTTGGCCGTCACCTTTTTCAACTGATCGTAGAAGTATTTGCTCTGGCAAATATGACGACAGAGTTCAACTAGAATGTGCCACGTCTCCGGCGGAAACCAATCCGCTGGCATATTCATCGTTATGTTGTACCATTGAGCAGCTTCGTCTGGGCTTAGATCTTTCGGTGGAGGAGGAGGCTTCTGTCTCACTAGACTCGCTGCGGCGGCGAGTATGACATCTTGTCCTTTAGCCATTCTAGAACCTCACTACCTTGTGCTACCCTTAGCGGCATGGTAAAATGCTCTCGCATTTTACTGCACGCCACTTAACCCCCCCCCGCTGTTTGAACCGTGAATAGGAGTTACCAATGTCGAAGGAACTTGTTCCTGTGAGTAAGACGACGATGACCACGAGGGAAACTCTGAACTCTGATACTATGAGATTCCTAAGTGATCGTGACCTTGCCAAGCTATACCAGATTTTTGTGGTTTGGAAAACCGACCCCAAGAAAATAGTTGATCTGGTAGAAGCAGAAGCTAAACGCCGTCACCTAACACCGAGCTGGATCCGTATCATGACGCGGTTCTGGCCATAGGAGTTGCACATGGCAGAAGAGATCAAGATAGATATCTTTGCCCCAATCGAAGAGCTGAGAGCTAATCTGCTCAAGCTCTTCGACTTGTTGGACAACACGGGCACCGGCGATGTTGACGATACGGTGCCTTACAACACACGGCAAGAAGTCAAGTTCGGCAGTGAAGAACAGGTACGCGGTATCGCCGCGTATCTAATTAGCCAGGAGGAGATACAATCATCATGTGTGCGTTGAATCCTAAGCACGAAGGGTACTTTGTCATATCGGTGTACACTTCGGTAGAAATGGGCGACAAGGAGTTCAAGCTCCTTGTTACCCAGAAGATGATAGAGATCGAGGCCCAACTGAACCAAGACATGCGCCTACGCTGGCACGTGAAAGAAACAGAGGAACTCAAGATGCAGACACTGAACGCGGCACAAGTCAATCTTGTTGCCGACTACTACTCGTCAACCTTCAAACGGGCAGCTGATCGTTTGAAAAGAATAGAGGAGGAAATGGAACAGGACGGATACGGACGCGAAGACATCAAAGCGGTTATGAAAGTAATCAAGGATCGCAAGTGATCTGCACTCACTAACTTGTCCTCGGGCGCGGCGCGTGCTACCGTTAGCTTGGCCATTCCGGCCACGCTGTTTGACATCGTGAAGGAGTTATCAAATGCCAATCCCACAGGCAGACCAGGATGAGGAGAATTATCGCCATGCGATTTACTCAATCCTGGTACGTCATATGGACAAAGGTACGATCACTAAGGTACTGAACGATATCATGCAAGAAATTGTATCCGATGAGTCTAAGTATTCGGATGAAAAAGTTTCGTGCATTCCGTTCGGTATGGTGGTCGATATGGTTCGTGACTACCACCTAGAATCTTGAGTTCCACACATTTGCCCCTGCGCGCATGTGCGCGGGGGCATCAACCGCTGAGGAGTTACCGAGGTGCCAAACGTTGCACTGATTGAACCTAGAATCATCCTGTTCCGTTACAGTGCCATCTGTCTTGGTTTCAAGTGGACTGGATCCACTTGGGACGTGAAGGGCCAATGGTGCCATATGGTGGATTGGATATGAGCCACCAATGGTTCCGCGGCAAGAAGCGAAAACCGATTCGTGGTGCCTCACACTTGCATCACGATAGGGACCGCCGTCGAGATCAGTTCCCCGACCACGGCGGCGGTCCCGCCTCACCACCAAGGGAGAAGAGGATGCCAGCGATACAGGGACTGAACCACGCGAACGTGCTAACTTGCGATCCTAACAGGACACTTGAGTTTTATCGCAAGCTAGGATTTCGTAAAGGCTACCGACCGACCGGATTTCCCGACGAAGGATTCTGGCTCTACGCCGGGAACAACGACTACCAGATTCTGCACATCAACATCGTGGACCACGATCAGTTCACCGCGCTTGGCAGTGGTGTCTACAATCACATCGGCTTCGAAGTGAGCGGCACCATTGAAGAAGTGGTCGCGTGGCTGAACGATCAGGGCATTGCACCGGATGTCTGGGCTCCAATCCCCGGTGCCCATCGCGCTTTGTACTTCACCGGTCCATCCGGTGAAAAGGTTGAGTTAGTGTTCATAGACGAACCCGTTGCTTCGTTTCGTGACGCGACAGTAACGTAGCCTCCAGCGTCACGGAAACGGGATCGCTGCTGAGTCGATGGCCCCACCTGGACAGCAGCGATCCCACCTCTTTAACACGAAGGGAGAAGAAGAATATGTTGGCATACCCAGAAGTCGGCACCCGCGCGCACATCCTGTTGTGGCTCGCGGGCAAGAATCCCAAACACTTCTATCATTGGGACGATTGCGATGATTGCGCGGTGGCGCAATACATCAAGGAGAATATGCACCGCGCTCCATATCCCTTGTGGTCCCAAATTGGGATCAACAAGAAACTTGCACCACTCGACGAACTGAACGAGTTCGCTTACCAGATTGCCGACAGTAGCGGCGATGCCACCTTCGGAGAGCTCTATCTCGCCGCGCGGCGCGCGTGGTACCCGGAACAGAAGAAGGAGAAGACCCGTGACAACGCAGGAACAAGATACATCGTCGACGAAAGACTACAAGTACATCCGCGCGTGGGGGCGAATGATGGGATCGATGCAGTATTACATCGACGCGCAAGTGGAACAAGCGCGCGGCGATCAAGCACCCGAGGACGCGATCTACTACAGCGTGGACGAAAAGAAATGGAAAACGTTTGCTGACGTAGAGAACGATCACACTCGAGATACGATTGACCGAATCCTAACAGAGGATTCGCGCGGCAGAGTATAGCGAATCGCGGTGTGACGCCACCGCGAAGGGGATCATTGTCCGGCTGGCACCTCCCGGATGGTGATCCCCGCCTTTTTATTTTTCAAGTCGTAATCGCTTGGACGATTTGCTCGATTGACTCGCGAACATGAACGACGATGTTCTTATCCTGCGATGCGATTGTTACGACCGTGACATCTGCTTCCTCCGATTCCTCGATAGAGATGATGCGATCAAGATCTATGATGATCTTGCGTCCGTCTAGTTTCACGAGCAGAAGAGGATTCATTATCCATACCTTGTTATCGTAACGCGGCGCGTGCTACCGTTAGCAATGGTTCAATTTTGCTGTTTGACATCGTGAATCCCTTTATCAAAGTGACGCGGCGCAACCCGCGCTCACTTAGCCGATTGACGCGGCGCAGCGACCTGCGCCTTGAAATTTTATTTCAATCCCCTAGACCGGGTTGAAATAAAAGAAGGCCCTAGCGCGAGCCGCCCAGACTGATTGGCGGGGACCCCCGCTAGGCAAGTAGCGGGGGCACCTGGAAAACGCGCCAGCGGATCGCGCTGACGTTTTTCGATCGTTTTTCGGTTGTATTTTCCAGGTCATACAACCGACCCTTTGAAACATAATTTCAAGGTCGTTTCAAACAACGCAAGAAAATGTCTCACTTTTTCCTTGTGTTACCCGTAGCACCTGCTAGATTGAGTACACCGGCGGCGGCAAGCGGTGCTCCCGGGCACCCCCCGCCCTCCGGTCCAGGCCACCCCCCTCAGGGCTTCCACCCCCTGCGGACGTCGGGAGCCTCGGCGGGTAGAGCCCGGGGATTTCATGGCGAAGCGCAAAGCGCCCCATGTCTAGCTCCGGT
>JGI10216J12902_101083440_pt1 | contig 16746 bp, 4 predicted proteins | sample KanNatreferecore_FD_12902 | JGI IMG/M metagenome (IMG submission 12902)
GTGACAAGTCACCGCACTCCATATCCCTCTGGTTGCGGCACAAGCCGAGTTAGTGAATCCGTGTCCCATCAGCAGCCGGCTGATGGTTGCTTCCGTTCGGACCATCTCTTCACGGCAAAGGCGAGCACTGCCCACCCCACGCAACCCCAGCCGAACCAATCGCCGTGCCGGCGGTAGAAGGTCAACTCACGCTTCTGTCCGTCTGGCAGCAGCGGCACGCGAACGGTCATAAAACCGGCGCCGTAAACACCGCCTTCCGGCGCGGAATAAATCTCGCGGAGTTGTCCCCGCGAGTCGACCCAGCACGTCAGGCCGTTGTTCGTACAGCGCACCAGCGGCAGGCCGTTTTCGACGGCGCGGAAGACCGCGTTCGCCGCCTGCTGCCATTGCGCCGCGCTTTCGCCGAACCAACCGTCGTTGGTCAAGTTCAGCAGAAAATCGGTGGCCTCGCCCACGGAGTGGCGCGCCACGTGAGGGAAAACGTCCTCGAAACAAATCAAAACCGAAATCCTGGCGCGCAGTTCGTTCAGGTCGAACGGCGCCGGCCTGCCGCCGGGCGTGAAATCGCTCGGGACCGGAATCAGTTTCCGCACGAAGGGCATCCAGCCCGCCAGGGGAACGTATTCGCCGAACATGACGAGCTGCCGCTTGCGGTAAGTCCCCGCAAGGTATCCCTTCGGATCGAGCAGAAAGGCGGCGTTGAAAGAATCGAAGTCGTCTGCAGTTTCCGCATCAGCGGACCGTTCGGAGTCTTCCGCGCCGAAGATCATCCAGACTTTATGAGACGCGACGAGATTGGTGATGGCGCGAAAATTGTCCTCGGTGAAGTCGGGGAGGGCCGCTTCCGGCCAGACCAACACGTCGGGCTTTGCCGCGAGCGCCGCCTCAGAGAGGCGCATGATTTTGTTGAAGCGATTGGAGTCCTCCCGCTGATCCCAGATGACCTCCTGCGCGATGCTCGGTTGAACCAGGGCGAGCGTGATGGCGCGACCGGAGTCCGGACGTGACAGGACCTTGTTGATGCCGAACATCGCGACCGCGACGAGACCGATCAATGCCAGGCGCAGCTCGGCGAATAGCCCCCAACGACCTCCCGAATCGGCCGCCAGCCGCATCACGACAATCGCGAGCGAGACCGAAAACCAGACGATCAAAAACGAAACGCCATAAACACCGGTGACCGACGCGATCTGGATGAGCGGAAGGAGGCGGTATTGCGAGACGCCGAGCAGACTCCACGGAAAGCCGCTGAGGAACCGGCTTACGATCATCTCCCCGGCGACCCACAGCGCGGCGCAAAGCAAGGTCCACCCTGCCCGCTGCCACCCGTTGGCAGCGAGAAGAGCTGCGAGTTGTGGAGGCGCTGCGCGAGTGCCGGCCGCCTCTGCTCCGGTGCCTCGGCGGTCAGAGACCGCCGCGACAGGCAGCAACCTCCAGCAGAGCCAGGTCCAGACCGCAGGATAGAGTGCCAGGTAGGCGCTTATGGCCAGCCAGCCGATCACCGCCCCCGCCGGGAATGGAATGTAGAGAAGCCAGTAGAGCGAGGCGAGGTAATGCGCGACACCGGCCACATAGCCAAGGCGAAATGCCCTCCGACCCGTCTGTCCTGACGCCGCGAGCAGCATCAGACCCGGGGCGATCCACGCCAGCCCGGCGATGTTGAATTTCGGAAATGAAGCCGCCCAGCAAAGTCCCGCGAGGACTGCGATGAGGTAACGCGCTTTCGGCGGCCAGGAAAATTTCAACGGTCGCAGCTTGCCGAAAGGCGACTGAAACGAAAACGCAAAAATATCCCCGCACGCCTCGCCGGAGAAGGGATGCCCGGAAGAATCATTTCAACGTGACGAAGATCTGATAGAAGAAGGCCGCTCCGCCCGGGTCCGGAAGGTTCAGCTCGAATGTATCATTGCCCAGAAAACTCTGGACGGCGGGCACGTAGGTGAATGGTGTGCCAAGGTTCGGAGCGCCCACAACGCCAAACTGCACCTTGTCCGCATAAGACGCCGGCCACTGGAACTGGAGCTTGATCTGGGCCGCCGGCGCCACTTGCAACTGCACGGCCGGAAGCGTGAAATTCACGATCTGCGCGCCCCCGCTGCTCTTGTTGTTCGGATCCGTGCCGTCGAAAATTTCCTGCAAATTGGAGAAACCATCGCCATCGAAGTCACCAAACCCGTTTGACGACAGGCCGCCGAACAGCGCCAATTCGAGCGCATCCGGCAACAAATCGCCATCCAAATCCTCCGAGGCGAACTGGGGAGGAGCAAAAAGGGTTGTTTCGATCACTTCCAGCGCCGAACCGGGGCATCCGAGGTCGATAACGTCGTTGTAGCCCTTCACTGCGACAACGGTTCCGACCGGAAGACTGAACGCATCGAGAAACTCAAACGGCGCGCCAGTCGCGTTGAGAAGACTGCGCGTCTGTGTCCCATCGAGAGTGTCGAGCAGCACGCATCCGCCTAGAAACGTGTCCGGGCGAATCTTGAGGTTCACCATTACGACCGGACGTCCGCTGATGCCGTTAAGAATCGTTTGCGATTGCGCGAACGCGGGCGCTAGCAGCCCGGACAGCGCGGCGGAGGCAGCCACGTAATTGCTGTGCACGAGACCGGTCTCCAGGAAATCACGCAGAGTGTCCACCGGCGATGGAAGGAACGGCCAGTTTTGCGCGCCCGGGGGGATGTTGTTGCTGGCGCTGCTCACGCGATAAATCTCCCACGCAAACGCCTTCAGTTGCACCGGATCGTTCGGTGGCGGGGCAGCCAGCGCCGTCTCGATAGTGCCCAGGATGTGGGGGAGTTGAAATCCCGGCAGCCCATTGGTGGTCTCGCTCTCGAGCGCCGCCAGGTCCCCTGGGGCAAGTGAGGGCCGGCCGGTGTCGCCGGCACGGAACGGGAAGAGGGTGAGACCTCCGAATTGACTCTTGCCCCGGCTGAGCAGGATGCTGCGAACCTTCTTCTCCACAAGGAGGGCGGCGAGCGTGTCGTAAGCACCTATGTTGCCGACGATCTGCTTGCGCGTGACGTTCTTGAGTTGATTGGACGTGGTGGTGATCCACAGGTTCGCTTCGGTGCTAACGTCGCCGCCCGACCACGTGTGAGGCAGCGAGATGGGATCGACGAACTCCGTCGTGTCGAGCAGCCGGATCAATTCACGGCCGATGCGCTTGTCTGCCTGGGCGGTGACGATATCGAAGTGCGGGTCGGTTCCGACAGCCGCCAGACGCAGGTCAACGTCCACAACAACGTTCGAGAGCACAGCGGCCGGCCCGTTGAGCTGGGGCAACGGCAATTGGGCCGCAGAACCCACCGAGAGCAGGTTGCCCGTGAGATCGAACGCGCGGAGCACGGTTCCCGTCACGCAGTCCGCGGCCAGTCCGGAAACGCCGTCCACGGCCTGCGGCGCCTGGATCAGGTCCACCGCCGCATGCAGGTCCTGCCGCGGTTCGCCGGCGGGAAAGTCGTTGGCATCGCCCGGATTTTTTCCGCTGGTCAGCTCATCCAGATCGGAGTAGCCGTCGCCGTCCGCGTCGCTCCCGCTGTTCACCGGATCGAGGCCCTTGGAGATTTCGACGTAATCCGGGACGCCATCGCCGTCGGAATCGAGGTCCTGCGGCAATTCGGTGAAGTGATAAGAGGCCTGCCGGATGACGGATTTCAACGGGCTGCCGGACGCGTCGGGCGTCGCATAGAACGAAAGGGTTGTGTCCTTGAAGATCCGGAATGGAAAAGTGAAGGCAATCCAGCTCGAAGACGGACCGAGGCTGTAGTAAACACGGTTTTGCGGATTGGCGGTTTTGAAGCTTACCTGGATGCTTGTTTTGTAGGTCCCGGGAGCGGGAAGAATGGTTACCTCCGCCACTTCAGAACCCACTGCCGGCGTCAACCGGAACAATGAAATCGGCTCACGATATTGATTCACCAATGAGAACTGCGCGAGCGGGTTGATGGGCGACAATGTCTGTGTGACCGGATTCCCAAGACCGGTCTGCGGATCGATCAAAGTCTCGAACGTCACGCTGGCCTGCGAACCGGACTGAGGAACGTAAAGCGAGGCCCAATCCCCCGCGTTGAAGGACTGGAGCAGGTTCGGCGTGGAGGTGACGAAAGGCTCGAGCTGAAACGTCATCACGTTCGCGCGATGTGAGAGCGCATTGAGTGCTGGCAGCGCGCCTGACGACTGCAACGAGTAAGTCGCGCCGTTCACGGTGTAGCGCCGGAAACCAGACGACAGGCCGCTGCCCGGCGCACCCGTGAGGAGCATCACACCGCCGCCGCCCAAGGCCGCTCCGCCGGTGAACGCCTCGCCCGCGCCGGCAGTGAACGTCTGCAAGACGACGGGAAGATTACTGCCGTCAAAATCATAGACGCGGGCCGTGCCGCCTCCGCCGAAAATGACGAGCAATCTCGGCGATGTGGCGCCTGGAATGGCGAACACCTGACGCAGGTCATCACCGAGGTTAAAAACTGGTCCGGCTGCCAGCGTGAAGGTGCCCGGCGTTGGTTCCTGGACCGGCCGCAGCATCAGTCCGTTGGTGCCGGGTTTGTAGAAAAGGAACTGCGCGAGCGGACTGGCGGGATTGAAGAAGCCGAACGTGTAATCCAGATCGACTGGAGGACCGACCGGCGCGTTCAACACCTCCAGGAATGCGCCGCCCGTCAACTGATACGCCTTGAACGAATCGTTCGCTCCACCGGGGATCAACATCGCCGCCAGCGTCGGACCGCCCGTCTTGAGCGCGACCGGGTTCCCACGCCGCGGGACCGCCGACAGAATTGCGGAGTTCAGAACTTGCAGCGCGCTCCCCTGGTTGCGCGCCGCCTCGAGCTGGAACGGCTGGCCGCTGTTCAGCTCGCTGCCGATGATGAAGTCGTCCAACGCGGTGTTGCCGGCGCCGCCGACATCGATTGCCACCAGCAGGCTGGGTCCAATCGCCGGTGAGAAGAGCGAAAGTGGCAGACCGGCAAAGTTTGGATTGCCGGTGAAGACGTTGATCCGGTTGGCTTCGGGCCCCGTAAACGCCAGCGCATCCATGGACGTGGCCGCAAGACGCCCAAGCGCGACACCAGAAACGGCGTCGATTCCGCTGGCGCGCGGCGCAACCCACGTGAAACTGCCGGAGGAAAGTTGATAACCGATTCGGTATGCGCCGGAGGCGCGATCCACAATCACCACGTCCTGCCTTCCGTCTCCGTCGAAGTCTCCCGAAGCCGTGAACTCGGTGGGGTTCTCGTAAACGAACCCGGCCCATCCCCGCGGGCATAACACCGTCACGACGGTGAGGACCGCGACTGCGCTGAGGTTTCGGCGCGAAGTTCTCATGGCACATGGACTTCGTTTGTCGGGATCACGTGGACAATCTCCTTCGTCTTCGGATCAAACCGGACGAGCAGGTAGCGATACGCGGCGCCACGAATGACCGGCTGTGTATCGAGCAGATGTATCCCGATCAGGTAGAAGGGAAGTTCAACCGCGATCGGCCCAATCTCCGGGTCCATGCCGATAAACGGATCGAAGACGCGGACAAAAGGCTTATCCACATTGGTAACCTCCCTGAAAGCGATGCGCTCCATCAGCGGCGTCACTTGCACCACATCGCCGGAAACCTGAGGAAAGAAAACGTTGGCTACCTGATAGCGATACATCGCCACAGGCAACAGCGGCTCATTGTTTGGACCGTCGTAAAGGTATTCGACCGGGTCCGTCAGTGTGGGCAAGTCGCGGTAATGATAGTCGTCCGGGTCTTTGAAGATATGATGTCCGATCCGAACGCCCAACCCTTTGAATGAATTGGTGTGCATTACCACCGCCACGATATTCGAATGGAACGCCGAAACCTCGGGCAGGTCGCGCGCCGGCCAGGGAATCTGCGGGACGGGCTTCTTGTAAACGGACCATTTGAACTGCTCGCCATTGCTCGGTTCGCTCAGATTGCCCGCTTTGTCCACGGCGCGGACGAAGATCGTGTATTTTCTGCCCTTCTGGATGTTGGGTACATCCAATTCAAACGCCGCGCCGTCGCCGAACGCCGGTCCGATCGGCAACGTGAGATAACCCGTGAACGTTTTGTTGGTCTTCACACCATCCAGCGTGAATTGTTCTTGCGAGGTGCGCGGCGTCTGATTGGCGAAAATATTCGGGGACAGGTCGGGCCCAAACACGTCCGGCGGCTCGCCAAAATCCTGCGCGATGTAAACGCGGAACCGGTCGATGCCCGCGGGCGGACAGAACCAGCGCAGAATCATCCGCGGCGCGGCCTTGGTTCCCGCCGCTTCGATTTCGGCGAGGAGCGGCTTGGGCAGCTTGCCCAGACCGCCGACCGGCGTGCAGTCGCCGATCTGCGTCAGCGGACTGGCATTCCCATGCTCGTCGAGGAACTGAACGTAGTAGCAGATCGTGCCGGAGCTGCTGGGCAGATCGAGGTCCGTGTGGCAGACGGGCGAACCCTCGATCTTGCCCTGCTTGATCAGCGTCAGAGGCCCGTTGTCCACGCGGCGATAGATGCGATACTCCTTCGCTCCTGCGGCGACATTGGCGCAGATTTCGATGCCAGTGATCTTGTTCGTGCCCGGAGTGCCGGGCGTATGGCCATCGCAGCTCTCGGTTCGAAGCGTCTGGACGGCCGAATGGAACAACACGCCCAGGAATTGGTCCGTGGCGGGGAGCGGGGCCGGACCGAACGGAGCCAGATTGGAGACTTTTCCATTCTTCGTACCGGCGCGACAGTACAGCATCAGGTCAGCGCTCGTCACATTGCTGCGGGCGATGAGCAGCGGCACGTTGACAAATTCGCCGGGTGAATACGCCGGCGGGAAAAAGACCCGGGCGATGTAATTCGACGTCACGGGCTGGCCTGCGCCCCCGTGCACCAGCAATGACCAGAAGAATTCCGCCCATTGGATCTCCTCGCCGCCCAAGCCATCCCGCGTGCAGGCGATCTGGTAAGCCGCCATTTCCGGATCGGGATCCGGCCAGGCCAGCGGGGTGGCGGTGACAAATTCAACGAACGGGCGAACGCATTGAACGAGCAGCCGGCCGGTCGGCGCCGCCGGTCCGATCCGATCGCGAAGCACTCCAAAGACCGGCGCGCTGTCCGGTGACAGGTTTCCGCCGCAAGCACTGTTGTCCACGGCGCGGACCGTGTACCAGAAGGCCAGACCGGAATGCTGCGGCATCTGCGGCGCGTTCGCGCCGTTGTCGACGAAACTCTGCGTCGTTTGACCGGACGCGAGCGGAATGAGCGGCGAGGCAGGCGTATTGGTGGCGCGCACGGCGGGTTTCTGCACATCCGCGGCGTTCATCCAACGATAGACGTGATAGCCAACCACCGTGTCGTTCGTTCCGTCATACGGACGCCAGAGCACTTTGAGCCGCTGACTCGAAGTGCCGCTGACGGCGTCGAAGGCATAATCGTTTTCCACCTCGACTCCCTCCGGCGCCGGCGGCGGCAGTCGGTCACACAGGGTCACCAGTCTGCCGGGGGACACCAGCCCGTCGCGGCCAAGGATGTCCCGCGCCGTAACGAAATAATAGAATTGATCGCCATTCTGAAATTTCACGCCGCCGGGCCGGTTCCCGCCATTGTCATCGGCAACGAACCAGGTGGTACTGTCGCCGCCGAGGGCTTGATTGAAGTTGGCGACGTCGTTGGTGTTTGCGGTCGGATTCGCGGGATTGGTGGGATCGAAGTCGTTGTCGGTGATGATGGGCAGCTCGTTGATCCGCACGGCCAGGTCTGCCTCCAAAGCCGCCGGTGACGGGGGAGTCGTGTGATAGTTCTTCGCTTCGGCTGCTGCTTTCGAATAGCGATACACGTTGAACCCGTAATTCATGATGGAGAGCCGTCGCAGTTCCTGGGGTGTGGCCCAGCGCAGTTTCACGTTCAGATCACCCTTGGCGCTGTTCGTCTTCGGATTGCCCTTGTTGTCGGTTTCGGGAACGGCCACCGGCGCGCCGGGGGCCGGAAGCATCTGGGGCGATTTGGCGATGACCGTGACGCGGCCCACCACAGCGATGTCCTGGTTCTTCGCGAGATCGAACTGACGGATCTCGAAGGTTGTCGGCCCGTTGGTTGAAATAAGTTCGGCCCAGGCCGTGCCCAGGCACATCGCGACTCCGGGATGAAGCCGCGCCATCAGGAGCAGGTTGTCATAGTTTTCCGGATCGGTGAGCGACCCCTGGATGACGATGGCGAGCGCCTGTTCGACCGGCAAACCCTGCGGCGGCATCAGGTGCTGGAACAGGTTTCGCAGTCGTGCATCGAGTTTCGCTAGGTTGTCGCCGAGGTTCGTCGCGCGATTCAGCAACACCTTGATGACGGCCGGATCGGTCTGCACTCCCAGCACCGATTTGCGCGTGTAAACCCCTGGCGACGGCGCATTGGTTGCCTTGGCGTAAACCGCGAAGTGCTGGTTCGCTGCAAGTCCGGGCGTGGTGCTGTCCCAGATCACATAAGCCCACTCCCGATCAGCGGCCTGGGTGAAGCTGGTTCCCGCCGTGTAGATCGTATCTTCGAGTCCTTCCTGCGCCGTGACGCGGCCGGCGACTGCGAACGTGGCCGCAGCGATGATCGCGGCCGCAACCCGCGCGGGAGTTCGGTTGGATTTACCAGCTGGCATCCCAATCTCCGTTTTCGTAGGTGACTTTGACGGTCTTCTTGAATTTCTTGCAGAAGGGGCATTTGCCGATTTTCCCCGTCAGCTTTCCCGTGCCCAGCATTTTGACGCCGCTGGGATTGAGGGCGCCGGTCAGGTCAATCGTGCCCTTGATGGAGAACACACACAGCGCCTCCCCGCTCGCGCCCATCCGCATCCGCCCGCCGAAGGTCGGCCCCTCGACAAACATGAAGTAGCCGGTGCCCGTCCCGGCATCGAAGCGGAAGAAGCAGGTGGCGGGAATACCGAACAAAACCTCCGAAACCGGAATCCAGGCCTCCTGATACCAGTAAGCGCCGGTGAAAGTCGGGTTGGGAACGCCGAGCACTTCCGGAACTTCCTCGTCCCACATTTTGATCGGCGCCAGATCGCACACCTGGCCAAAAAACACACCGCCCGTCCCTTCAAATCCGCCGAGCCCCACCGTTGCTGCGCCGCTGAAATAATTCTCCAGAGTGCCGAAGCCCATGGAGGCCTTCAGCGATTTCACCGTCATCGTCTCGAATTTCTGTTCGCCCTCCAGTTCGATGCCGCCGCTCATGTTGAGAGGGACCGGTGAAGCGCCGCCGCTGAAGGTGAACTTGCCGTTGGCCTTGAGAGCGAGGTCCGAGCTGAGCCACTTGGTCAGCGAACCGTCGGCGCCAAACGTCACTTCCGTTGCGTCGAACCCCTGGCCCGGGCAAACACCGCCTTCGCCTTTCGAGTTCAATTCCTTGATCTGGAAGAAGGCGTTGAACTCCATTTCGCTCGTCAACTTGAGCTGGGCGTAGGCGTCGAGGCGAAGCAGGTTCAGGGAATCGCCCTTGATGTGGGCGTAGCCGTTGAAGCGGCCCGCGCCCATCACCTTGTCCACCGCGCCGAGCAACTTTCTCACCTGGTTGTCCAAAGCGGCGAGCCCCTCGTTGGCCACGGACCGGATCGCAACGTTGATCAGCTGGAAACTCGAGTCAATCGCCTCACGCACGGCGTTGTCCAGGTCGTAAAATCGCTGCTTGAAAGCGGTCTGAATCGTGGCGGCGACGGGCGAGCCGAAGAAGCGGTTCTCGATCTTCTGGCGGATGAAGTCCTCGAAGTCCTCGCGTTTGATGGTTTGAAACGGGTTGCCGACCGAATCGTTGATCGAAGCGACATAGGCGAGCACGTCGGCCTTGGCAAGATTCAGGAAGGCCACGGTCGCCGCTTCGCCCTGCGCCGACTGGACGGCGGCCAGCAATTCCTTGCGCAGGTCGCCGTTGCTGGCGTCGGTAATCCGGTTCTGCAATTCGGCGACCGTTTTCTGAAGTTCGCCCAGCGTGAAGTCGATTTCCTTTACGGACGCTTGCGATTTTTTCAACGCCTCGAGCAGCTTGCTGTCCGCCACCGAGCCGGCGAGCTTGGACGCGAGCTGGTTCACAAGCTCTTTGGCGAGATTGGCGACGAGCGGCGTGTTGGTGATGATGAGTCTGACCTGACCGATCGCGGCATGAAGCGAGGTCAGATCGTTGGTCAATTGGGTCAGGACCCCTTGATCGACGCCGGGAGTTCCCATGATGTTGCGGAACCGCGTCCGGAAATGGTTCTGAGCCGTGCTGGTGAAGTACAGCTCGTTGGTGGCGGCGGCCCCAGCTTTCCAGTTTGCCGGGTTTGCCGCATAGGCGCTTTTCAGATCGTCGTACAGGCTGCCCACAACCGGCTGGATGCGGTCGTCCAAGGGCGCTTTGAGGAATTTGTGCAGGTCGGTGTCGAGCACGGCGTCCATGCCGGCCAACGCGTCGGTGATTTGTTGCCGCGCCGCCCCAAGGCCGGCGTCAACAAACGCCTGGATGGCGCCGGTTTTCTGGTCAACGGCATCAAACGCCAGATTGGCGATGTTGAACGTGGGCAATCCGTCGTACTGAATCCCGAAGACCAATTCGGCGTTTTCGGCGCTCAGATACTTGATCTGGTTCTCGGCCTCGAGGATCAGGAGCGTATCCACCGCCTGGGTAAACGAGTTGAACGAACGGCTCACGCCGTTCCACGTCAGCGGATAATCGAGATCCACCACCTCGAGCCACGTCCGCATGGCCCGGGGGTGATATTCCTCCGAGGACGCGTTCTCCTCGTAGACTGCATTCGAGACCGGATTCCCAAAACCGAATCCGGAAGCGGGGAACCCGGCGTTGGGCGCGTCGAAGTTCTTCACGGTGAAGAAATGATCGCCGGCGACGTCGCGAAAACCCTTGTCCGGCCAGCCGCCGGCGAGCCTGACCGGAAGGCCCGCTGTGGTCACGCCGTTGGTCTTCCCCTGCGTGTGAATGTGCACCTTCAAGTCTTCAAAAAACGGCACGTCCATTTTCCCAATGATGCTCACGAAGCCCTGCGACGGCGCGCCGGGAAGTCCGTGGGTGTTGAAGTAGGCGTCGGCGACCGGCGTGACCGTGTATCTTTCCTGGGCCGGACCTTTGAGTTTGAATGTTGCCGGCAGTTTCAGGCGCGAGTCGAAGTCATCCAGCTTGTTGTCGAAGCGGCTGATGATGTTCCCATTCGGGTTGAAACCGACCTCGCCGTAAAGCGCCTGGTCCACATGCGTGGCGTGCGCCTTCATCGCGAGCACCAGAAAGCCGGTGCCCGGGGCGCAAAGTTCGGCCTGTTTGCGGTCGAATTTGATTCCTTGCGTCACGAAGTCCGCGTTCCAGTAACTCAGAAGTTTATACTGGCCGGCCTCGGCCTTCGGAATCTTCATCTCTCCGAGGTCACCGAGGCAGGTGAACTTCAGCTCCTGAAAGTTGTTCGTGATGTCGGCCGGGAACGGGAGATCGATGTATCCTTCGGTGCGTGACTCGGTGCCCGGCAGGTCATTGCGACTGTCAAGGAAGGACAAACCGAAATTGCTGAAGTTGACGTCGTAACCGTAGATCGTGAGTTGATCCGGAAAGCTCCCCGACACTGCCTCATGAATCCCGTTCAGTCCGCCCCACCGAACGTAATACTTCGAACGTGATTTCAGGTCGTAAAGCCCGCTGGCCTGCGCGCCCAGTGTGCTCTCACCCTTCAATCCGGGATGCTGCGTCATGCGGAAGTTCAGTCCGGGATAATCTCCCAGGCCCTCCTCGTAGGCCGTCTCGTTCTGCGGCCGCTCGGACGACGCCGGGTTCGACGGACTCACCCCGGTGAGGAGGATCGTGCCGGCACGATCTTCATCGGTGTCGGCCGGTTCGGTGCCGGGCAGGAATATCCCCGCCATCAGAAAACCGCCGGATTGCACGGGTTCCGTGCGGTGCGCGTAGCGGCCGGAATCCTGGATGTATCCCCAGGCCAGCGGAACGGGCGAGAGCAGCACGCCTTGCGCGGCCAGCCCGCCGTCGGACGTGAACTTCAGTTCGCCACTCGCATCGAACCCGTTCGTCACCGGTCCGATCCCGGGCGAAGGGCACTCCATCCCGAGGCAGTCCCGATTGTAGGCGAGCAGAATGGATTCCACGCCGCTCAACTGACTGCCTGCGACGGCCACCACGTCGTTCGAGACGTTCATGCTGCCGCCGGTCGTCCAACGGATAAACGCGTCATAAGGGAAGTGCGCGTGAAACTGTCCCGGGGCAAACGTGATTTCCGCGGTCAGTCGGGCGCTGCCGCCGGACCCGGCATCAACGATCACCTGCGGACTGACGACGCGAAAGACCGAGCGGAAATACTGCTCGTTCGAACGCTTGATCTTCGCGTCGTCAGGAACGGGCGCGCTTTCCAAGGCGGCCAGCTCCTGCTGGCGCACATAGGCCGTCGCGCTCGTCGGCGTCATCACGAAACGCCCGCCGCCCACCTCCCAGGTCGTGGAGTTGACCTCGATCCAGATCGGTTTCGTTTCCTCGCAAATCCAGATGGGCGAGGCGAACACCGGGTTCGAGGCCGGGAGCAACGACTGGTTCAACGACACGCCCGGGAAAAGTCCGGCGCTCTCCAGATACTTTTGGGTGATGTCAGTCGTGTATCCCAGCCCGGCGGGCAACTGCACCAGGAAGTCCGTCGCGCCGCCGGTTGTGCTCAACGTGATGGGACCGCGCAGAAAGTTCACGCCGGCCGCATTGCCGAGGTCCGGACCGGGAGGGTTCAATGAGAGAATCACGCTGCCCGAAGTGAGTTCCGCGTTGCCGTTTGCGCGCAGAAGGACGCTGAGCGTCGTCCCATCCCCGTAAGCATGGTTCGGCGCGCCGACGACCGAACCACTGTTGTTATCAACGGCCAGCGCGCTCCGAACAAATGTTGGCGTAACGCCCGTGATCGGCGGATCGTTGGCGATACTCGTGAAAACCGTGTCGATCGGGCCGAAGAAGAGATGCCCGTTGAAGTGGAGGAGCCGCTGGTCAACGCTGGCGAGCGTGTTTCCCACAACCGGCGGTTGCCCGCCTTGGTCCACATGCAAAACCGTGACGGCGACGCGATAAAGCTTGTTGACCGGATCGAGCTGCACTCCATCCACCGGCTCGACGGGGAGGGTTCGCGTGAAAAATTGAATGGCCGGCACCGCGATCCCGGACGGGGCAAACGCAAAGCTGGGCATGCTCTCCATGAAACCCGCCTGATTCTGCTTCAAGGGAATGATCGAACCATCCGACGCGTCAATCAGTTGATAGTTCAATGTCACGAACACAGAGGCGGGGGCAATCAGGGAGGCGAAATCGTCGTAGCGCAGCAGCGCATAATTCGCATCCGCCAGAAATTGCCGTTTGCCGGGCGCCGTCTTTACGGCGTAAATCCGGTTCCAGGCGGTGAGCGATTCCTGAGCGATCACATTGAGGGCAGGATCACCGCTCACCTGATTCGTGAAATGGTAGTAGCCCTTCCCCGCGTCGGTGAACGACTGGCCGGTGAAGTTTCCGTAACGGTGGATTTGCAGCTCGAGGCGGTATTGAACGAAGGGATTGAGCCTTGCTGCGGGGCGGATGGCGACACTGTTGGTATTGGTGACCGTGCCGCCGGACGGGATGGCGAAGGTGTTGGTCAGGTTGAACGAGTGGCTGGAGTTGGTGACCCCGGTGGAATCGAAGATCGGGTGCGGCACGTCGCCCGGACCCAGCAGCCGGTACCTCAATTCATAGCTTGTGAAGTGGTCCACGGACGAACTGTTGACTGACCTCACTTCCGGCTTGATGCGGATGGCTTCCCGATCGTAGCCCGGATTCGGATTGCCGTCGTCCGAATCGATAACGAGCGTTGTGTAGTTGGTGATGGGCGTCGCCAGGATGGTTTCCGTGACGGTGACGAACTGCCAGTTGAGCCGGAAACCGCCGCTCGCGCCGTTGAAACCATCCACGGCAATCCGATAAGTCCTTCCTGCGGCCACTTGAAGCGTCACCGAGCTGGCGCGGTTGGAGGGCGGAGCGAAATCATCGTTGCTCGCAACCGGGAAGAGATTGTTCACGCTTGTGCCGGTGTAAACCGCCAGCAACGTATCAAAAGCGGTGCCGAACGTGTTGAATGTGACGACGCCGTTCTGCGTGGTCGTCCACTGATACCAGACTGAATGCCCGCCCGCGTTTCCCGCATGGTCCGGCTCTCCCGGTTCTTTCGTGGCATCCGTGTTTACGCTGGTCAGACTCCCCGAACTTCCAACGATCGTCTGGGCGCTGGCGAACGGATCGTTGGGCGGTGGAAGCACACCGGTGACTTCGATGTCGTCGAGATACCAACCCTCCAGGGCGACGGAGGCGTCGCTCACGAACTCGAAGCGAATCGTGCGGACACCGCCAACGAAGGCGTCGAGTGGAACAATCGCCTGACCCCACGCCGAGGAAATGCCGCCATTGGTCCAGACCAGCGTCCCGTCCACGAACACGCGGCAACTGTCGCAGCACGGTTCGATGGAGGGGAGTTTCAGCCAGAAGGTCAGTTGGCCCGAGGTGAAGGGGGTCAGATCAACGCTCCGTTGCATGAACGCCTGCATGCTGTTCTGATAGATCGGACTGGCGGTCGTCCCCGCAAATCCTGTCCCGGCGCAATACCCCTTCCAATTGCCCGTGTGCGTTCCCTCTCCCCCGAACGACAGATCCACGTCGTCCCAAAATGCGGCCGGTCCCGCCCCGTTGGCGTCGCCCACGCTCCAGGAACCGGGAAATGCCCCCTCGAAACCCTCAAACAGAACCTGCGTCGCGCCCCGCGCGCACTCGCTGCCGGTCGCCGCGAGAATCAGTGCGATGACCAGGGCCGGGAATCGATTGACCAGACTGCGCCACAGGATACGGCCTTCCACGTCACAACATTTTCTAAATCCGCACTTCTGCATAATCGCGGTGTGGCCTGACCGGACAACAAAACCGGTCACTCTCTTACAGAGGAAAGCGTTGGCGAAGGTTGCAGAAAATCTGGCCTCCTCGGAAAGACGTCCTTATGCCGCAAACTCAGGGCCACCGCCGAATGCGGGTTACTCCGCGGTGATCGCCACCACGAACGGCGCAGGGACGTTCATGGCGGAAACGAAATCAATGCTTTCAATCTCGTCCGCGGGACGCGGGTTTTCCCAGGTGAATTTGTACAGCCCGACCGAAAACGCGTGACGGCGGCTCATTTCATTGGCGCCTTTCCAGGCAATCAAGGCCCGCGAAGCCGTGTTGCCGCCATCGCGCGGCAGCCAGAAGTCCTTCAACTCGCGGCCCGAGACGACGGGAATTCTCTCGGCGGAGCCATCCCGAAAGCGGACCACGTATTGGGCGACTTCCGTTCCGTCCTCGACCACTCCGAAAACCGCGTTGTGGAGGAAATGGAGCCGGCGGCATTTCCGACCCACGTCCAACCCGGTCACTTCTTTCGGAAACTTGTCGCCAATCTCAACCGTCCTCGCGCTGGCAAGCTGGATGACTCCGCGCACGTCGAATCGAACTCCGGCCAACGTCTGCACGCCATGCGGCAACTCCGCGAGGTCGTTGCCCTCCGCATATTGTCCAGGTCCGACGCTCTGCCACGAAGGCGAAAGCGGCGCGTTGTAGAGCCGTCCGAGGTCAATCTGATCAGGGCCGGCTTCAGGCGGGCGAGGCGGCACGTCGAGATCCCACGCCGACCTCGGCACCTGGCCGAGATAGAGCGCCCCTTCGGTGCGGACGTCCAGTGTCAGGGCCCGCCCCGGACTCGTCGCCGCTTCGGACGGAAACGCGGGCTGTTGCCAATCGAGGCCGAGGCGACTCAAGTCGGCCCGCAGACGGCGCAGGTCCCAGAGTTCGACCGCATAGGTCGCCCGCGCGACCACCAGCTTTGTTCCATCCGCGCTGAACTTCACCGCCCCGATCTCCTGCCAGTTCGGAGATTCCAGGGTGCCGATTTCAGCGCCGGTGGACGGATCGTAGAGCTTGATGAGCGTCCGAGTGTGCGCCGCCGCCATCAACCGGCCGTCCGGCGAGAAATCCATCACACCCGAGACGTTCTCCTCGTCCAGCCGCGGGATGCGATGCGCGCGTTTCCACGAGGCGACGTCCCAGAACTGGTAACCGTCGTGAGTGCCGGCGACCAACCACCGGTCATCCGCACTGAACATGACACCGGGCGTCTCCTCGCTGACCAGTTCCCGAACCAGTTCACCACTCTTCGATTCCCATATCCTGATGCTTCTTCCCCCCGAGGCGCCGGTCACAACCCGATTTCCGTCGTGGCTCACCGCCACGAAAAGCAGGTTTGAGTGCGGTCCGGCTTGAGCGAGCATCGTTCGGGTTCGAATGTCGTAAACACGACAAAAATCTCCATGAACGACCGCAAGGATGTTCGATTTCGAGTGCGTCGCTCTCTGGCAGGAACTTGTGTCCAACGAACGCGGTGGGCCTGCGACGAGCCGGCGCTCATTGCCTTCGAGCTGTAACGGCCATTGCCAGACGCCAAACGGACCGCTCGTGACCAGGCTTTCTCCATCCGGCGTGAACAAGACTGTGTAAATCGACCGCGTCGGAACCAGACCCAGTTCGGTCTCAGTTGGTGTATGCCAAAGTCTGACACCGCGGCCGTTGAAATAGGCGACCAAGTTGCCGTCGGGACTGATGTCGGCGGTGCCGTCCCCCTGAGTTGGTCCGGCCTTGCGACGGTGCAGCGTGCGGAGCGCTCCGCCGCCAGCCACTTCATAAATCTGGGGAAGCGTGCCGTTCCAGGCGAAACATCC
>JGI10216J12902_101309431_pt1 | contig 16714 bp, 13 predicted proteins | sample KanNatreferecore_FD_12902 | JGI IMG/M metagenome (IMG submission 12902)
GTGACGTACTTCTGAAGTCTTCCAAGCACGACGAGAAAGACCAGTACCAGCGAGGCGGCGAGACCGAATACGGAGGTGGCCAGGATGACCATCGCGAGCAGCGCCAGGTACAGCGTCGCTTCCGAACCCAGCTTGATGAATTGCTCGTTGTTCTGCTTCGTCAGGCGCCACTTCTGCCCGCGTTTCAGGTCGCGCCAGAGCAGATCGAGCAGCTTGCGCTCACCCGCCTCTATCTTGATCGTGCGGTATCCATTCAGGATCTCCCACACACGGCCGAGCAGTGACGTCTGCACCTGTATCCGTTGAGCGCCGAGCTTCTTCTGCAGCGCAAAGCCGCGATGAGTGATGATGAACGTGACCGCCGCTATCACGACGGCGAGCGCGACGAGACCTGGCGCCATCGTGGTCGCGGCGGCCGCGAACAAAATCGCTCCCACGACGTTTGTCAGCGCGTCGAGCAGGGAAAACACGACTTTGCCGTAGAGTCCCGTTTCGATGACCGCGACGTTCGCCACACGCGCACGGTCCAGCGTCATCGCTCGTGTCGGCGTCGCCGCGAGATAGCCGGCGAGGATTCGGCGCGACTGGATGATGTAACTCTGAAACAGGAACTCGGCCTGCAGATACCCGTAGACCGCCTTCGAAGCGATCGTCGCAGCGAGCAGCACGACAGCCGCGCTCGCCGTAATCACAACGTAGCCATGCTCGGTGGACATCGCGGCTTGAAAAGCGGCAATGCGGACTGTGGCGAGCTTTTCAGTGAGGGCCGCTCTTTGCGCAGGCTCGACAAGGGCATAGAGCAGGAAGATGAACGCAATCTCCGCGAGCGGGGCGATCATCGACGTGATGACGGTCACACTCAACCGCCATCGCGATCGGCTGAGATCTCGCACCAGGTCCTCGGCCGACCGCCGCCGGAAGCCGACCCGCACCAGCACTGATGCGGCGGCCGCGAATAACCACTTCACGTTGGAACCACCTTTGTTGCGCCGGTCGGACGGGACGCACCGGCGGACGCGAGAAATCGAGTGTATTGACCCAGCACGTCTCCGTTACGCTCGCCACCGCCAACGAATTCCCGCAGAAAGGCGGCCACACGTTCAGCCGGCGGCAGCGCCGAATCCGTTCCGCTCTTCATCCGTTCGATCACTTCGATCAATTCCTCGACGGTATCGACTGCGATACATACGTTGTCGCGCGTGAAAACTGTCGGCACATCGCTCACGAAGCGCAGCGAAATCACGGTCTTGCCCCTGATCAGCGGCTCGATCAATATGCTCGACATCGTCCCGACGACGACGTCGCACCAATCAATCAGACGCGCCGATGAATCTCGACTGACGCGGACGCCGTCTGGCCAGCGCGATAGCGTCGTGGTTTCGTTGCGCGTGGCTGGCCTGACGACGACATCCACGTTCTCGAGCGCCGCGAGCGCCTTGATGGCCGATTGCATGGCGTCAGCCCGATTGGCCGTGGGTTTGTCCATGAGCAGGACGCGCACGCGTCCCTTCGCGCGAGGCGCAGACTCGAACGAGAGCGGCGGGCTCAGCTCGAGATTCTTCTGTACCCATTCGGCACAGAATCTGGCGCTCCCGAGCACCTTCAGTTTTTCGGGTGCGATGCCGCACCGCTCGTAGTAGGCAGCCTGGTCGGCGTGCGGGACGACGACCATGTCATACGGAAGCTTGCGACGAAAGTCGGGCAATGTGCCGGTCTTCCTCGCCATGTATCCGCGAAGCTCGCCGGTGTATACGTCCACGCCGTGCGGAAGTGCGACCGCCGGCACGCCGAGCCGGCGCGCAGCCGTCAACCACGCGCCCACATTGTGCTGGTACGGCTTGGCCCAGTCGAACACCAGCAGTGTAGCTCCCGCCCGTTCGAGCAGACCCTCCGCCCATCTGTCGTGATAGAGCCGCTTCAGCAGGAACGCATAGGTCCGCTCGAAGAATGGACGCACCGCGAGAAGATAACCGCCTCGCGTGAGCGCCGCCCGCACACGGTCCGGCCAGGGACCCGGCGGCAGCTGCGATTGACGAAACGTTCCCCGGCCGCACAACAGATTCGCCACCAACCGATGCGCAAACGTAGGCGCGTGGTAGGCAAACTGGTACGCGACGGTCACACGAGGCAGTGTGGACAGAAAATTCAACCGGTAGTCCGATGCGATGTCGTAGCGCGGGCTCAAACACAGAACGAGAATCGGGTGCGGCTCTTCCCGGGACAATCGATATACAACGGGAGTGAGGTGATCGATGTCATTCGCCTTTCTGACGAAGAACACGATCATGTCACTGCAACAGAGCGGCTCGACTGCCCACGCACTTCAAAGCTTGCGGAAATGCGCCAGCGAGCCGCACGGATTATGCCAATGGAGTGAATTGATGAAGGGGGTCTGGATGATTTCCGAAGGATGCGACTGGATGAAGTCGATGACCGCCCGCTGTACTTCGCATCCATGGTAGGAGTCGTGAAGAACCACGTGACCGCCAGGCACGAGCAGCGGCCACCAGTTCTCGAGGTCGTTCCAACATCCCTGGTACGAATGATCGCCGTCGATGAACAGCACATCGAATCCCGCGACGCTCGGATCGCGATGGTGCTGAGAATCTCCCACGATGAGCCGCACGTTGTGGCCGATGCCGTGTGATTGAAAATACTGACGAAGCAATTCATCGTTGCGAGGCGCGATGTCGATCGACCATATCGGAACGTTTCGATTTGCCCACGCCATCAGAAACACGCTGCCGCCGTTGAATCTTCCGGTCTCGAGAATGCCGACCTTGGCAAGTCTTGCTATCGAGAACAGATAATCCATCTCCCACGGATCGAGCCGGATGAACTTGAGAGGCAACGCAGACCTGGAGGGAAGCGGGTAGGTCCGGAGCGCGACCTGCGGTTTCACAGGTTTCCCAGCCAGGCGCCGTCGAATATTGGTGACCCAGGACTGCAGCGGGCCGGAAGACAAGTGCTTGCGGCGGCACGATGCGCCGAACTTCAGGAAGAACTCTTGATAACTGAAGGTGTCTCCTGGGGCTCTACCGGAAGTCACTTCAGACATGGGCGGCACGGGGAGCAGGAAGAAATGGCAGCGCCTCCTTCGAACCTGCAGCGCCTCGGCTATTGAGATAAGCGTGGTAGTACTTCAACCAGACATCGCCGTAGGGATGGTCCTTGTATTTCTCGAACCAGGGCCCGCCTTCGGTGTAGTGGATGAGCTGGGTGTCGTTCTCGTAGCGATCGAGCACGTTCCAGGTAAATGGTAAATCGCCGATCTCTTCGTCGGGAATTCCTTCGAACCGATGCAGCCAGCTCGGCGGCTTCGTCTCGACCGCTTCACGCGTCCACAATTTCAACTTTGCGCAATTCATGAGCATGAAGCTGGACCAGTTCTTCCGCGGATACACGGTTTGCACTTTGCCGTCCATCTTGACGGTCGCGGTGGGCCGGTAATCGTGCTTCACGACGCGGAGCGCCAGATCGGTCATGTCCAAATCGAACACCTGATTCAGATCGGCGAGCGCCACCATGTCGCAGTCCATGAAGATCGCGAGGCCCTGATAGTCGCAGAGCGACGGCACGAGGAACCGCGTGAAGGTGAACTCGGTCGATGCCAGCGGATCGTGACGGCGAAAGTCGAGCTGCGCGATCTTCAGAGGACGAATGTCGAGAGGACGCGATGCGTGCTGCTCGATTGAGTATTTCAGGACCTGATAGGCAATATCCTCACGACTGTCATACCCGATAAACACTCTATTCATGATCGCCGGACTCCTCCCCCACGTACGCCAACGAATGTACCGTTCACCGTTCTTGAAGGCGAGCCGCCTTCGCCGGCGGCTGAACCAGGTTGAACCCGTATCTGAGAATGTCGTGAATATGAACTACGCCGACCGGTGTGTCGGACTCGTCCAACACGAGCAGCGAGGTGACGCGCTCGCGCTCCATTTCAACGAGCGCATCCATGCTGAGCATGCCAGCGCGGACCGATCTCACCGGCACCGACATGAGGTCGGCGGCCCGGCTGTCTCCCAGACCCGGACGGTCCATCGCCCGGCGCACATCCCCGTCAGTAATGATGCCGATACGGCCCGAACGCGCGTCTTCGACGATCACCAGGCCCATGGCGCCGGCGTTAATCGCCTGAACGGCCTCTCGCACCGATCGGTCGGACGCGATCCGTGGGAAATCGGTGCGCATCAACTGCGCCACTGGCGCCTGCAGCTTCTGTCCCAGTGCACCCGCCGGGTGCAGCCCGGCGAAGTCGGTTGCCTGAAACCCTTTCATGCCACTCGCCGCAACCGCAAGCGCGTCGCCAAGCGCCATCGACGCCGTGCTCGATGACGTCGGTGCCAGTCCGAGCGCACACGCTTCCTGTGTTGCGCCCGTCTCGAGGACGATGTCCGCGAGCTCGTCGATCTTGCCGCCGCTGCCGCTGACGATGGCGACAATGAGCGGATTACACCGCTTCCTGACGGCCCTGACGAACGCCACGAGCTCATCGCTGTTGCCGCTGTGCGAGATCGCGATGACCATGTCGCCAGGCTGCACCATTCCGAGATCGCCGTGCATGCCCTCAATCGGATGAACGAAAATCGCAGAGCACCCCAGGCTCGAAAGCGTGCTGGCGATTTTCTTTGCGACAACACCAGACTTTCCGACCGCCGTTGCCACGATTCGCCCCGAGCACGATGCAATAGCCCGCGTCGCATCGCAAAACCGGTGATCCAGGCGCTCGCGCAACTCGAGCAGCGCCGCGGCTTCGCCCGCAATGACGCGCCGGCCTTCCTCGAGCAACAGGTCGTCAGTCATAGGCCCTCCACCATCAGACGAGCACCGACGCGGTCTCGTGCTTCCAGCGATGCTTCGGCTGAATCGTCTCGAGGAGAACTTTTTCCTTGTGCCGCCTCACCCGCTCCAGCATGTCGGCAATCACGTCGTCAGTCAGGAGGTTCGGACGCAATCCGAGATCCGCCAGCCGCGTATGTTTGACGTTGTAATGGTGCTCTTCCTTTTCAACACGCGGGTTCTCGAGGTGATTGACCGTGACATGAAACCCCGCTTTGTTGGCCACAGCGGCCACTTTCTCGGCGAGCTGGTTCACCGAGAATGTTTCAGTCAGCTGGTTGAACACACGGAACTCGCTCGATTCAGGAGGGTTCAGTGCCGTCAGCTCGACGCACTGCAGCGTATCGCGGACGTTGAGAAAGCCGCGCGTTTGGCCACCCCGGCCGTACACCGTCAGAGGAATGCCGATGACCGCTTGAACGCAGAACCGGTTGAGCACGGTTCCAAATGTCTCATCGTAGTGAAAGCTCGTCGCAAGGTCCTCGTGCATTTCCGTTTCGTTCGTCACGATGCCATACACGACGCCCTGATTCAGGTCCGTGCACTTGAGACCCCAGACACGACAGGCAAACATGATGTTGTGACTGTCGTGCACTTTCGACAGGTGATAGAACGAGCCTGGCTGCTTGGGAAACGGGAACATGTCGGTGCGGCCGTTGTGCGTGATCTCGAGAAACCCCTCTTCGATGTCGATGTTCGGCGTGCCGTACTCTCCCATCGTGCCGAGCTTCACGAGGTGAGCTCCAGGGCAGAAGCGCTTCATGGCAAACAGGAGATTCAGGGTGCCGAGCACGTTGTTCATCTGCGTGAACGCCGCTTCTTCCCTGCCGATCATCGAATACGGGGCCGATGGCTGCTCCGCGTAATGCACGATGACGTCCGGAGCAAACTCCTCCAGCACGTGGTAGATGAAGCGATGGTTCGTCAGGTCACCGACGTACAGGGCCAGCGATTTCCCGGTCACATCGCGCCAGCGGCGGACGCGCTCGTGCAGCACGGGCACCGGGTGCAGGGGTTGCGTACCGATTCGAACTTCGAGGAAACGCTTGGAGAGATTGTCCACAAGGCCCACGTCATGGCCCTTGGCCGAAAAATGCATCGCGGTCGGCCAGCCCAGATAACCGTCGGCGCCGAGGACTAAGATTCGCATCGCAGGTTTCCTCCAGTTGAACGATCACACGCGGTGGTTTGAGACACGGACTTTTGTTTCATGCGATTTCGCTTTCGGTAATCAGTGAGTCTTTCGGCACGAAGACCGCCGTGCGGCGGCCAAGCAGATCCGAGAGGCGACGGGGCGCGAGCCCGGTGCCAGGCTTTTTCGTGGTCAGATCCTGCTCGGACAGAATAGTGCCAACCGGCAAATCGCGCGCCGCCACGATACTCTTCTCGAAGATCGCTTTCATTTCGCGGAACTGATCGACGTGGTCTTTGTCGATCGAATGGGCCAGCGCCGCCTCGACTTCGCGGATTCCACGCACCAGGTCGGCGAATTCCGCCGGCTCGTGCGAAAACGGCGGATCGGGCCCGAACATCCGTTTGCTCAACGTGAAGTGCTTTTCGATGACGCTCGCGCCGAGCGTCACCGCCGCAATCGACGCAAATATCGTCGTCGTGTGGTCGGACAGCCCGACCGGCCGGCCGTAACGCTCTCGCATCTCGCCGAGCAGGTTGAGGCCCACGCTCTGCGGCGGGCACGGATAAGACGACGTGCATTGAAGAATGACGATCTGATCGTGGTGCCTGTTCAACGTTTCGTATGCCTGGTCGAGCTCGGCCCACGAGCTCATTCCCGAGGAGAGCAACACCGGCCGCCGCAGGCGGCCGATGTAGTCGAGCATTGGAAGGTTCGTCACTTCCCCGGAGGGAATTTTGTAGGCGGCGATCCCGACCTCTTCGAGAAGCTCCACGGCTTCGATACTGAACGGCGACGACAGCAGCAGCACACCCCGCTGCCTGGCGAAGTCCGCGAGCTCGAGGTATTGCTCCTTGCCAAATGCAGTGCGCCGAAAGTAATCGCCGCGTGATTCCTTTGGACGAAAGTACGGCGGGAACGGCGCCTGCGGAACCATCTCGGCTTCCGCGATATGCGTCTGCAGCTTGACCGCATCAGCACCCGACTCTGCAGCAGCCGCTATCAGCGCCTGTGCCTGCCCGATGCTTCCCTCGTGCGTGTTCCCGATCTCCGCAACCACGAGCGCCGGCGAACCGTCGCCGATACGCCGGTCCGCGATATTGATCGGTTGAACAGTCCGATCGCTCTTCATCGGTGAGATGCCATGTCTGCGAGCTGCAACAGGTGATCGCCGATCCGCCTGCCTGCCGTGCCGGGATACGGCCCGCACTCCTGTGCGCGAATCCGCGCCCGCCCCTCCCCGTCCATCTCTGGGCTACGCAGATAAGCGTTCACGCACTCCAGGAGCTCCGCGGGCGTCGTCGCTGTACGCGTTCCCCCGGCTGCGAGAATCCGCTTCAAGTGCGCGTAGTTGGCAACCGCCGTGTAGGGCTGTCCCATTCGCTCACTGTAACGCGCGAACGCCACGTTCACGACGGGCTTGTCGAAGATACAGGCTTCGAGCATGACGGTGGAGAAGCTGGTCACCACTACGTCGCTATGACGCAGCAAGTCCTGCAGGTCGGCCGCATCGTCGGCGGCGAGATCGAACGACACTGCCCGTGAATTCAACTTGGGTCGCGTGAGATGCACGTTTGCGTATCCGGCGGCCGCTTCTTCAATCTGCCGCAACGGTTCCCGCGCGACGGCCTCACGAGTCTGACTGAAGTAATTCGGATGCAGTCGCACGAGGACCTGACAGTCGCTCCCGAACGAGTTTTCCGCGATCGCCCTGCCGAGGATATGAGCCACTTCCACGTTCAATTCGGCCCAGCCGGTGGGTGCTGCCGTGGCGAACAGGACGAGTTTTCTGCGGGGGTCGAGTCCGAAGTGCCGAAACAGGTCCTCTCGAGTACGACCTTCGGAGCAGTAGTAACGGTCCCAATGTGCAACGCCGCCGACGAAGATCTGGCCGCCGGTGAAATCCTGGTACTCGACGAGCTCCCGTTTCATCGTGGGCGTCCAGGCCACCACGAAGTCGGGCGCCGCCCCGCCGATGCCGCGGGTGCTCGAGTTGTCCCAGCTCAGGACCACCGACGCGACTTTGCATCGATGGCGTCGTGCCTCTCTCATCAACAGCACATCGAGACCGCGCAAATTGCCGACGCTGGTGACGACCACCAGATCCGGCCGGTATTTGCGGAACAGCTGGTCGTGCAGGCGGGGCGTAAAGAGCGCCGATTCGAGCGCGACGAGACTTCGCCGCAGGAACGAGCTGCGCCGCAGGAGCATGACTGGTCCACGCGTAATGCGATCGGTGATTCGCTGGCGCCAATGCCCTCTGGCGATGTCCCGCTTTCTCCGGGCTTCGAATGTGGCAAGATCCGCCGTCTTCTTCGCCGTCATATCTCTCAGCAGCCGAAGGCGGCGGTGCAGCCACGAGCTCGCGATGTACGCGAGTCCTGCTTCGATGTCGTAGTGTTCCAGTGAGACGTTCTCGCCGGAAAACTCCTTGACGAAATACGGTTCACGCGCGTGCGGGCTGAGGATCACCAGGTGCGCGCCCGATTCCTTCAACGTCCGGTAGATGTCGGTTCGGAGTAAGTACCGTGATGAAAACCCCTGTTCCGGCGCGAGCAGCACTGTTGTCTGGCGACGCCGCAGCGTGTCAGCCGCTTCGCGCATCTCGCCGGCACTGCGACTGACGACTGCGTCCTCTCGGGTACCGATCACAGCCAGTGCACTCGCTCGAGTGGCACGTCGGCAGCCTGGAGCGTTGCCGCCGTGCGTTCGCGATCGTCGAACGACATGACGAGCAGCCAGTCGAACAGCTCGCCGGCCAGCTGTTGTCCGCGCAGCTCGGTCAATGGATAAATCGGCACGTTGAAAAACCGCGCGCGCCGCGTGTCGCCGATCACGCCGATAAGATCCAGCTCGGTTTCCTGCAGGCACACGTACCCGATCTCGGCCACTTCGCCGGCTCCGAAAAACACGATGCGCCGCCCCCCCGCCGCAGCAGCGGCGTCCTGGGCGCCGTTCGAGCCAAGCTTGGCGAATTGATCGCGTATGCGACTGCGGGCGTCTGCGTAGAACCGCACGGAGTACTGCAGCGAATCCCTCGACATTCGAGCTTTTTCGGCAATGCCGGTCGGCGTAAGCAGATACCGCACGCGGTTCGGCTTGATGTGAATCATTCTCACCCAGCCTTTTCGCACCAACCTGCGCAAGAGCAGGTTCGTGAGGCCGAGCGCAATCCCCAGGCTTCGTGCCAACGAGCGCTGCGACTGGTGCTGATCGGCCTCTATGGCGGCGAGCAGTTTGTGTGTGTGTTGGTCGTGTGAGGCCAAAACGGTCCGGGAGGCACTTCGTGCCCCTCAGTTACAGTGAACCTGCAGATAGGATGGTACTTAGCGGGATGTCGTTCACGACGTGAACGAGTGAATTCTGAACCGAGAAGAGGCGTATGTCAAGGAATAACAGTCCGCTTACCTCGCCGCCTGTGCAACCGCGCGCAACTCGCCGACCATGACTCCCATGGCTTTCGCGTCGGGCGTGCCGGGCGGCGCATCCGGGGAGCTCCAGGTGGGGCTGACGCGCAAGTCCAATTGCAGATAACGCCGGGTCTCAGGCGGCAGCGACAATCTCACCCATCGCCACGCCGAATCCGTCAGCGTCGTTCGCTCGACGACCCGGCCATTCAGATACATCTCGACCGTGACCGGCCCTGTGTAACGAGCGAACAGTGCGCGGAGCGGAATCTCGACGTCGGTGGCGCGCGGTTCCAGGAAAATTGTGGCCCGTTCCGACGTCCAGACATGCGTGAGATCGCGGGTGCTCTTCCGCCAGCCTCCGTGCGTGCCGTACGTAATATTGGCGAAATCGATCCCACGCATCTCGCGCTCGACCCGCACCGGCACCGATGCCAGGAGGATTCCAGCAGCGACGGCGACCGCGGCCCAGCCCCACGCGGTCGCGCGCGATCGCGTGGGCTGTGCAGCCGGCGCTACCTCGGTTGGGCTTTGGACTCGATCTGTACTTCCATGGAAGGCCCAGCCGCCAGCCAGGCCAAGCACAATCCAGAATGGATACGCGGTTACCTCGAGCAAGAGTGGATGCCCGGAAGAGGCCGTGGTCAGGAGGAACGCCGTAATGCCGCCAGCGGCGCCGAGCAAAACCGCGTCATGGGGCCGCTTGCGCAAACCAGCGGCGACGATCCACAGCGCGGCGCCGATCATCCAGACAAATGTGATCAGTCCAACAACGCCGAGCTCGGCTGCGACCTGCAGGAACGCGTTGTGCGCCTGCGCGCGCCGGAACAACGAAGACACCTCAAACAGTTCGCTGGGTGCGAACCGCTCCGATAGCAGGTAGTACTGACCGATACCCACGCCAAACAGGGGTTGAGACGCAAACATGTTAATGGCTGTCTGGGTGAACATCCGCCGCGTCGACAACGCATAGGTCACGGCGGCGCTCTCGGACAATCGTTGATAGGTTGTCGCCGCGAGGCCCAGGGCGAGCAGCGACACGCCGGCGATCGCCCACGGTTTCACGAACTGAGTCGTGAGACGACGCGACGCCAGCCACGCGAAAATACCGATTAGCACAACGATGGCGGCCAGCAACGCAGCGCGTGTGCCGTTGATCCAGAGCGCGGCGACAATGAGGCTGCCCGCGGCGATCCACCCAATCCGCCCCTGCTCCCGGCTGGCTGCGGCACCAAAGGCGAGGGGCGCCGTCAGCACGAACAGCGATGCGGCGGTGTTTATTTTCGGCGTGAACATCGACCACCGCCGGGCGAACAGCTCCGGCCACGTCGCGGAGATTCCCAGCTCACTGACAGCGGCCATCGCGAGCGCAACGAAGCTCAGCGCTCCTGCACCAGCCGCGCCTGCAACGGTCATTGCCGTCAGGCGCCGGCGGTACACAGCGTCGCGCGAGAATGCGAACGCCACGAGAAACAGCGCCACGCCTTCCATCATGAGCGCCGTAGCGACAAAAAAACCGAAGCCCCCAGACGCCGCTGTCGGATCGTAATGGCCGAGAGAATCGTGAAAATCGCGCGCGAGGAATGCGATGAATCGCTGGAAATAGGGCCACGGATGGTCGTGCCACACCTGCGCGATGCGATACACAACCAGGCAGGATGCGGTGGCAACAACGCCGAATAGGAGCGCTGGTGCAAGCAGACGCGCCGGGGGATCGAACGCCGCCCTGGATTCTTTCTTTTTGAAACGGCGTGAGCACAAGTGGACGGCATAGCCGGCAAGAAACGCGAGCACGATCGCCTCGGTGACGCGCGCCGGATACGCGCCGAAAACACGCGTCGTCAGCATCCAGCCGAGCGGCGACAATGCCGCCACGACAAGAAGCGCGTCTCCGGGCCGGACGGCGCTGAGCACCAAAAGCGCTGCCATCCCGAGCTTCAGCGTCTGCGGAACGTGAGGCGCCCAGAAGATTGATTGGGCCGGGACCAGAAGGGCAACGGCAATCAGGAGCGCACCCGCGAGTGGGGCGCGGGCGGTCAACTCGCGGCTCGCACGTTTCGCGCCGCGGGTGAGGAAAAGCATTGCTAGGAACGCAAGGCTTGAAGCGGGATTATCTGCGGAAGGGGCGCAGCGTCGGGAACCGGAATTGCCTCGGCCGAGAGCTCGACCTTGCAGCACCGCCGGCACACCGGGAAGATCTCATGCTCGAGCAGTCGCCGCCGCAGCGCGACGTACCGCTCCCCGTTCCAGATCTCCTCCAGCGGCGTTTTCGTCAGATCGCCGACCTCTATGCGGATGAGCGGACAGAAGTACATCTTGCCGCTGAACGACACGCGTGCATTGAGGAACGGGTACAGGCAGCGGCCCTTCAACGGCGCGCCAGGGCGGTAGTAGTTTGCCAGGACGGCCTCGCTGAGGCGAGGACGCGGGCCGAAGTCGATCCCCTTTTCGCGGCATTTTGCCGCAAGGCCGGCGAGCTTTTCGCGGACTTCCTCAGGCGCCAGGCCCGGGTCCGGCGTCACGAACGTCTGTATGAGTGAGGGATCGCTCTCGCCAAGCATCCGCAACGTCTCCGAGATCTCCTCGGGCGTACTGAACATCAGATGATTGAGACCGATTGCTTTGACGCCGAGCTCCTCAGCGACGTCGGCCATCAGGTCCAGCTGTTCAAGGGCTTCGTGAGTGACAGTCGTGTTGATGCTGATCGGTAAGTGGACTCCCTTTCGCTGTGCCGCCTGTTGAAGCCGGCGCAGCCCGGCGGCCGTCCGCTCAAACGTACCTTTCATCCCGCGAGCCAGGTCGTGAAGGTCTTTCGGGCCATCGATGGACACGCTGATGTGCTTCAGAAAGCCGGCCCGGCCCAGCTCGGCAAGCGCTTCGGCACGCTTGTCGTCGATGATCGTTCCGTTTGTCGTCAAGTACCCGCAGGAGTACCCCTTCTGCTGGAACAGCGCAAGCACCTCGAAGATGTCCTTGCGCATGAAAATCTCGCCGCCGGTGATGCTGATCTGTAATCCCGACGAGTCGGGGAACGCCTGCTGAAGCCTCTCGAGCGGGAGCTCCTCGCGCCACTCGCCCTCCAGGTTCAGGAGATCGCCAACCCAGCAGAACTCGCAATGAAGATTGCAGCGCATCGTCGCTTCATAGACGGCGCCGCTCGGGAGCCGGTCTGCGCGGCCCGACTTTTCCCGAACGAACCGATCGATTTTGCGCTCATAGTCGCGCCGCCGGCGGGCAACGAGAAAGCGTCGAGCCCACGGCACGAGCGCGCGAGGGACCAGCCGCCGGATCGAACTACGCATCTTTAGAAGAGTACCTCAACTTGGGCCGGACTCGATTGCCGCGCGCAATTCGTCTGCGGATGCGGACGCCGGGCCGAATTTCGTGACCGTCACGCCGGCCGCGGCGTTGGCAAGCGTGGCGGCCTCGACAGGATCGGCTCCAGCCGCCAGCGCGAGGGCAAGCGCGGCAACCACCGTGTCGCCGGCGCCGGTGACATCGGCCACCTCTCTCGCCATTGCGGGCAGATACCCTTCAATTGTATCGCTCAGCAGCCACATGCCAGACTCACCGCGCGTGATCAGCACAACCTTGCAGCCCACGCGGGCACGTATGACGCGCGCGGCGCGCTTTGCGTCTGCGTTCGAGCGGATGCGCATCTGTGACGCCGCTTCCGCCTCGGCGTTGTTCGGCGTAATCACCGTGGCTCCTGCGAAATACTCGAGGTGTCCGACCTTGGGGTCGACCACGAGCGGAATACGCAGATCGGCACACACGGCGACCGCCTTTGCCATCACCGTCCGCGTGATCGATCCTTTCAGGTAATCAGAGACGACGAGTGCCTGCGCCGACTGCGCCCCCTGCTCCATTGCAGAAATCAGCGAGTCTTCGACATCGCCGGCAATCTCACGATCGATCTCGTAGTCGACGCGCGCGACCTGCTGGTGCCGACTCGTCACAATCCTGACCTTTCTTGTCGTAGGGCGCTGACGATCGACAACGATTCGGGCTGAGTCGATGCCCGACCGGCGCAGACCCGCCGTCAGGGTGGCTCCGTGCTCATCCGCTCCCACAACGCCGGCGACAACGACGGAACCGCCGAGCGCACGAACGTTTGCCGCGACGTTCGCGGCACCACCCACGTGAAATTCCTCGCGATCGAACTCGACAACGGGTACCGGCGCCTCAGGTGAAATGCGAGACACACCGCCGAAAATGAAGTGGTCGAGCATGATGTCGCCGACGATCGCAACTGGAAGGCCGGCAAACCGATCGATGAGACTTCGCACACGACCGGAATCGAGCGAGGGCAGGACCGTTTCGGTGACCGTCAAATTGTGCTCCGATGGTTGTCCGCGTGGCGCGGTTGATCTTACTGGGAGGCAGCTGCCGGCTCGACAGGCGTCGCGAGGTTTCGCATGCAGGCAAGCGCGTAATCGGCGAGCTCGCGGATTTCCTCCGCGTGCGTAGCAGTGCGCTCGACGTGAACGCGCGGCTTCCCGAGGAGCGACGAGTAGAGATTGACGCTCTGGGACATTTCGAACACGGCGGCAACATAGGCGGCCAGCGCGGCCTCATCGTGTTGATGGCCGGCGAGCAACGTCGCGATCAGTGACGGCAGCGCGCGGAGATCGGCGCAACGCCGAACCATCGTCGGCGGCAGCGCGTTGAAGGGACAGTCGCCGAATGTCAGCGCCGGCTTCTGCAGGATGACGCCCTCGAGCGCGACAGATCCGGTAATGACAGCTATGAGCGACGCGTGACGGATGAGATCGCGAGCCTGCATCTCGGGCCGTGCCAGGGCGACACGCGGAATGTTGAGAAGCTTGCGGTAAAACGACAGCGGTCGCTTGCCCACCATCCACGGGTGCTCCTTGACCACGAGCTGCATGTCAATCGGAAGGCTGATGGCAATCTGCCGGATGACTTCGATCTGATTCAGAAATGGCCGGCCGTACACGAGGAGCGACACCTCCGGCTCGGTGTGCAGCGGGTAGAACACATAACGCGTGCGCCGCAGGCGCTCCTCGGTGACATAACGCGCGCCGATCCGCCTGGCCGTCAACCACGCCCGCGCCGGGTTGACGATCGCCGCGAACATCAGCCTTCGTATCGGGTCCGGAACATGGTTGTCGGATCGGCTCTCACTGATGAGGTACTCGTAGTAGTTCCTGACAATACGCACGGCGGCCTTCCCGGCCGCCTCGCGCCCCGCATTCACGACGAGCGCCGTCCCCGCTGACGGGCGCACCGCGCCTTCGTACATTCCGTGATCCTCCCGGACTCGGCGGATGTACTGCCGCGCATCTTCCATGCGCGGTGAACCGTCCACCAGCGCCCGGCGGTATGCAGCCAGAAATTCCGGTGCAGGATCGTTGATAGACGACCCGAAGATCACCCGGTCGGCAATTCGTGTTGGCCGCAGATTGAGAACGCGGATGCCCCGGGATCGCGCGAAGAGATATGCCAGATAGTCGAGAAATGTGACGCAAATGAACCCGATAAGAACGTCGGGTTTGAGATCGTCGAACAGCCGCTCGGTCGCAATGAGTCCTTCTTGCAGAATGCACAGGAGCTGGTCATCGGTAAAGCGGCGCCGGTAATCCTGTGTGTTCGTGCAATCCGTCCCCATGAACAACCGCCGATCGGCGACGATGGCGGAGAACAGCCCGGCGTCCGCACCCACCTGGTGCTCATATCGCGCGAGCAGATCGAGATCGGGTTTGGCATTCCTCCGGGCCGTGACCTCCCACTCCTTCACGATCAGATGGCCGGCAGTCTCGAATTGCGGACTCTCCCGGAGCCACTGCCGGTAGAACATACTGTCGGCGACAATGTATCCGGCGCGCTCAACTTCAGTCTTCTGTGACAGCGCTGCCCGCACTCCGTCGAACACCCGCAAACTGGTGCCCTGCGTGGTGAACAGGATTCTCATCGCGCGTAGACTTCGGGGCTGAAGTACCGCAGGTTCTGCTCAATCCAGTGAACGGTGCGTTCGAGGCCGGTCCGGAACGGCACCTGGCTGCGCCAGCTCGTCAGCTCCGTGATGCGGCGGTTATCCGCGACAAGCCGTTGAACCTCGCTCGGGCCGGGTCTGACCCGCCCTGCATCGGTTTCGACGGGCACGCGCCGGCCGACGATATCGCAAAGAAGCTCCGCCGTCTGCTTGATCGAGCACTCTGTACCCGATCCGATGTTGACGACCTGGCCTTCGGCCTCACGGCACAGCGCCAGGGCGAGCATGCCGGCAGCCGTGTCTGTCACGTAGTTGAAGTCGCGAGTGGGCTCGAGCGAGCCGAGCTTCAGGACGTCGCACCCCGCGAGCAACTGGGCTGCGATCGTCGGTATGACGGCGCGCGCTGTCTGTCGCGGGCCGTATGTGTTGAAGGGACGGGCAGTCACCACCGGAAGATCGAACGAGCGATGGAAGCTTTCTGCCAGCTTATCCGCCGCAATCTTCGTCGCCGAATACGGTGACTGACCGACAATCGGATGAGACTCCGGAATCGGCACCTGCTGTGCGGTGCCGTACACCTCCGAGGTCGACACGTGCACCAGTCTGACCAGCGTGGAGCTTTCGCGACACGCCTGAAGTACGTTGAGCGCACCAGTGACATTGGTCTCGACGTACGAGCGTGACGCGTCATAGCTATATGGAATCGCGATGAGGCTCGACAGATGGAACACGTACTCGCAGCCGGCAACCCCGTGCCGGACACGCTCGATGTCGCGGATATCTCCCGTGAGGATCTCGACGTGGCTGCGCGTGTCTGCAGGGAGATCACGAAGCCAGCCGATCTCGTTCCATGAGTTGTAAAACACCAGCGCACGTACCCGGGCTCCCGCGGCGACCAGCAGCTCGACAAGGTGACTGCCGATGAAGCCATCCGCGCCGGTCACAAATACGGTGCGGCCCTGAATCGTTTCACTCATCGGCGGCGTCCGGGCTCGGCAAACAGCGCGCGCGCTCTGTCGAGATCGTCCGGCGTCCCTACGTCACTCCAGTACTCGTGTACAGGAAACACGGCGACCGGCAGGTCTTGATGAAGGCATCGCTGAATCAGGTCAGTGATGTCCTGGAACGTCGAATCGCGAAGCAGATTCAACGCGCTCGGTGAGACCGCATAGATTCCTGCATTGCAGAGAAACCTCTCCGACGGTTTTTCCGTAAGTCCGGTGACGGACGCCCCTTCAGCGTGCAGTACGCCGTAAGGAATGTTGACCCTGTAATCCACCGCTGCAACTGTGATATGCGCTCCGCACGACCGGTGAAACGCAAACAAACTGCCGAAGTCCGACGTCGTCAGGATGTCTCCATTCATGACGAGCA
>JGI10216J12902_100661631_pt1 | contig 16704 bp, 16 predicted proteins | sample KanNatreferecore_FD_12902 | JGI IMG/M metagenome (IMG submission 12902)
ATAAACCTGTCTTTCCAGGAAAGTACTTTCAGGTCAAGTTTTCCCGGTAGAAAATAATATTCGCATGAATGAAATACTAATGGCGGTATGCCTTTACGAATATATTCCATTAACTTTTCGGTTTCTGAGGGTGGCGTGCCGGCCACGAGAAAGAAGAATATCTTTTTACCTGACAGTACTGACTCATTCTTCGCGAGCCAATCTTCCAGCTGTAATTTTCCAATATATACACTGCTACCCAAAATGAAAAAATCGAACGCTGCCAAATCAACTGGCTTAACATTGTTTGCAAGGTTAACCTTCAGCCCAAGTTCTTCACCGAGCCATTGGGCATATTGGTGAGTGGCGCCATACTTGCCTTTATAAATAATGATGCCATTCATTTTTCTTTTTTTTTATTTATACAGAGACTTCAAATTTATATCCGAATTAAACCGGGCTGGCAATTTCTTTGAGTTAAACCCCTGCTTTACCCCTCGACACGACGATATACAATACGCCTCAAACCGCGTAATCAAAGGATTTTGAAAAAAATATTCATTTCCCGAGATATTGGAAAACAAACCTACCTTTATAAGTGACTTGCTAACCTGATATATGTCATTTTCCTGCCTGATATATATCAAGCCGTTATACCGGTACAGAAAATACTTTTGGCCCATAAAAGATATGGGTGTCTTTTATTAATAACCATTCAATCCAACAAAAAATGAAATTTAAGTCTCTCGTAATCACAGCCGTTCTATCAACCGGCGTAGTTGTATTTGTAGCCTGCAATGACGAAAAAAAATCAAAAGACACCAGTACAGTTACCAATACGGATACGGCTACAACTGATGTTAAACCTGTGGAACAGCCTGAAGTACATGGTACGGAAGTTAAACCAGGCGAAATTAAATTCGAGAACCCGCTGAGTGCGGCATGGGTAACTAACGGCAAAGCCATTTACGAACTGAAATGCGGTTCCTGTCACAAGCTTACAGAAGAAAGGCTGGTGGGACCGGGCTGGAAAGGGGTAACCAAAAGGAGGGAACCGGAATGGATCATGAATATGATAACGAATGTAGATATGATGCTCGAAACAGATCCGGAAGCTCAAAAATTACTAGAGCAGTGTTTAGTGCGTATGCCAAACCAGAACCTGACCCGCGATGATGCCAGGCAGGTAATGGAATTCATGCGCTCCAATGACGGAGAAAAATAAAAGGCAGAATTATTCTCACCTAAAATAAAAATAGTATGAAACGATTTTGTTTCAAAACCATACCGGTTTTGATCCTAACACCGCTTTGCCTTTTGTTTCTCGAAAGTTGTAAACCCAAAACCGCACAATCTGCCGCTGGCGGAGATGCTTCAAAATCGTATATAGCCCCGGGGAAATATGATGAATTCTATAATGTGGTTTCCGGCGGATTTAATGGCCAGGTAGCTGTGTATGGCATTCCGTCGGGACGATTATTCCGCATCATCCCGGTTTTTTCACAATCCCCCGAAAGTGGTTATGGATTCAGTGAAGAGACAAAACCGATGTTGAACACTTCGCATGGTTTTGTACCCTGGGACGACCAGCACCATATCGCCCTTTCACAAACCAGGGGAGAACATGATGGCCGGTGGGTTTTTGCCAACGGCAACAACACTCCACGGATTGCCCGTATCGATCTGCATACATTCCGTACAGCAGAGATACTGGAGATACCCAATAGCGCGGGCAACCATGCTTCGCCTTTTATCACTGAGAATTCTGAATATGTTTTAGCGGCAACACGTTTTAGTGTGCCTCTCGATGATCAGAATGGAGATGTCCCTATCAATACCTATAAGAAAAATTTCAAGGGCTCTATCAGTTTTATTTCTATTGATGCAGTAAGCGGGGAAATGAACATTGCTTTCCAGATCCGTACCCCCGGTGTTAATTTTGATCTTTCGCGTGCCGGTAAAGGTGTATCACATGGCTGGTTCTTTGTAAGTTGTTATAACTCGGAACAGGCCAATACGCTCCTGGAAGTGAATGCTTCTGCAAAAGACAAAGACTTTATAATGGCGATAAACTGGAAGAAAGCAGAAGAATACCTGAAAGCAGGTAAGGCTAAAAAACAGGCGGTCAGGTATGCCCATAACGTGTATGATGAAAAAACGCATTCGGCTACGTCAACCATTAAAACGGAAGTATCGGTACTCGATCCTGCTGATTGCCCGGATATGTTATATATGATCCCCTGCCCCAAGTCCCCGCACGGCGCTGATGTGGATCCAACCGGTGAATATATTGTTGCATCAGGTAAACTGGCTGCCACCATTCCCGTTTTCTCTTTTACTAAAATTCAAAAAGCTATTGCTGATCATGCCTTTGATGGAGAATACGATGGCATTCCTGTATTAAAATACGAAGCTGCACTTCATGGGGAAGTAGTAAAACCAGGCTTAGGACCACTGCACACCGAATTTGACGGCAAAGGAAACGCTTATACTTCCATGTTCGTTTCCTCGGAGATCGTAAAATGGAACATTAAAGACCTGAAAGTGTTGGATCGTGTGCCCACTTATTATTCGATCGGGCATTTATCCATTCCGGGAGGACCCACTGCTAAACCACATGGTAAATATGTGATCGCGTACAATAAAATTACCAAGGACAGGTATTTACCTACCGGGCCCGAATTGACACAAAGTGCCCAATTATACGATATCACCGGTGAAAAAATGAAATTGCTACTTGATTTTCCCACCACTGGTGAGCCACACTATGCAGAGGCCATTCCGGCCAGTATGATTATGTCCAAACAAAAAAAGATATTCAAAATTGAAGAGAATATGCATCCCTATGCTGCCAAAGGTGAAGGACAGGTAAAAGTAGAGCGGAGCGGAAACCAGGTACATGTCAGGATGACGGCGATCCGTTCGCACCTTACACCTGATAATATTGAAGGAGTAAGAGTGGGAGATGAAGTTTATTTCCATGTTACAAACCTGGAACAGGATTGGGATGTACCGCATGGCTTTGCGATAAAAGGAGCAAATAATGCTGAGATCCTGATAATGCCGGGAGAAACACAAACCTTAAAATGGAAAGCCGACAGATCTGGTATATTCCCTTTTTATTGCACGGATTTCTGTTCCGCATTACACCAGGAAATGCAGGGTTATATCAGAGTATCTCCTGCCGGCAGTAATGTAGCGTTATTATTCAGTACCGGTACGAATAAACCAGCCGTAACAACGCCGGATAAAACGCCTGCCGATACATCGAACAAATAGGAAAGAAAAGGACAGCCGCTATACCGCGCTGTCCTTTTATTAGACACGTTCAAAATATTTGTTATGAAAAAACTACTGAATAGTTTAATTGTATTCCCGGCTATCGTCATATGTTCTTGCAGTAACAATAAAGCGACAAGCGATCAGCCGGCTGATGCATCCGAAGTTAAATTGGGGGGCCAGGCATCTGTGAAAGATGATGAATCAGCAAAGGATGTGGTAAAAATAGCTGCCGGTTCCAAAGACCATACAACCCTCGTAGCAGCAATACAACAAGCGGAACTTGTAAATGCTCTTTCTAATGCGGGACCCTTCACTGTATTCGCGCCCACGAATGCCGCCTTTGACAAGGTTCCCAAAGAAACATTGGACAACCTAATGAAAGATGCGAACAAAGAACAATTACAGGATATTTTACAATACCATGTCTATGTTGGCAAGCTGCAAACAGAAATGATGGAGGACGGGCAAACATTAAACCAGGTGAACGGGCAAAACATTACGATCTCTAAAAAAGATGGTAAGATTCTTATCAATAATTCAGCAACGATCACTGCTTCCATACCGGCGGCTAATGGCATTATTCATATTATTGATGGTGTTTTATTGCCACCATCAAAATAAATCCCTCCGGAAACCTCATCTTTAAAAGAGCATCCGGGAAATTCCCGCTTCCGGATGTTATTTTAAAAAGAGCACTACTTTTATGAAAAAAATGAGCGTTACGTCAAGGATCATTATCGCGGTAGGATCGTTGGCGATGTGTATTATGTTCTTCGTACCCGCCTGGTCCATTTACCTGATTGCGCCCCAATACCCTGAAGGGCTATCCATGCAGATCTGGTTGTATAAGCTAAGCGGCCAGGTCGATATAATCAATGGATTGAATCATTATATCGGTATGAATCATATTGAAGAACAAATGTTCCCTGAATTCAGCTTCCTTATTTATGTACTGGCATTTTTTGTTCTTCTTGGCTTGGCCGTTGCCATTACGGGCAGTCGTAAATTACTCTTGTCTTATCTTGTTCTTTCCGTATTGGGGGGTATAGCGGCCCTGATCGATTTTTATCAATGGGGTTATAAATACGGGCATGACCTGGACCCCGCTGCCGCCATACAGGTTCCTGGTTTATCGTACCAGCCACCACTTATCGGTCATAAAAAATTATTGAATTTTGACGCGTATTCTTATCCTGATACGGGTGGATGGATAATTGTTGGAGTAACTTTTATTTTCTTTATTATATGGATAATCGAATGGCGAAAACAAAAAAAACAAAAAAAATGAGTCCTGGTAATATTATAATACTGGTTACAGTTGCCTGGTCCAGTTTATTAGTCCTGGCCGGCTGCAGCACCAGGGCCGAAAAGATCGTTCCCGGAAAAGATAATTGCGTGGAATGTAAAATGACCATCATGGATCCGCATTTTGGTGCCGAAATCGTAACGAAGAAGGGCAAAGTGTACAAATTTGACGATACGCATTGCATTGCTTCCTTTTTAAAACGTCGTGGCGTAGGATTGGGCAGTATTTCCAAAACCCTGTTTGTGAATTACAATAACCCGGATGAATTTATTGAAGTTGGATCCGCTGAATTTGTGGTCAGCAGCAAGTTAAGTAGCCCTATGGGAGGTGCAGCTGCTTTTCGGAACAAGATGGAAGCCGAAAAGAAATCCGGTGAAATAGAAGGAAGCAGGGTCACCAACTGGGCAACACTTTATAATATTCTTATTAAGTGAGGCCTTTCCTGACCATAGTTTTCTTTCTCACAGGTATCAATGTATTCGGACATATTATTGTCGTAAAAAAAAACACTCCACTTAGTACCCTGCGCCAGGGCATTGCGTTCGCTAAGAATGGTGATACTATCTTATTGAATAAAGGCGTATACAAGGAAGGACCTCTCAGTATAACTAAAGCCATTTACCTGATTGGGGTCGACTCCCCGGTACTGGATGGCGAAAATAAATACGAGATATTAACGGTTACCGGGTATAATATTGTGATCAGGGGAATTCATTTCGCCAATGCGGGTTACTCATCAATGAATGATTATGCCGGGTTAAAGATCATTGATGCCTCAGGCGTGATAGCTGAGAATAATATATTTTCCAATACATATTTTGCGATTCATGTAGCGAACTCCACCTATACCGCCATACGCGGCAACAGGATCACCGGCAATAACAAGTCTGAGCAGTTGTCCGGCAATGGTATTCACCTGTGGAAGTGCAGCAACATGATGATTGAAAAGAATACCATTTCCGGCCATCGTGACGGGATCTATTTTGAATTCGTGACACATTCCATTATTTACAGGAACACGAGTGAGAAAAACATCCGGTATGGCTTGCACTTTATGTTCTCTCATAATGACACCTATATCTACAATACTTTCCGGGATAACGGAGCGGGTGTTGCCGTTATGTATTCAAAAAGTGTACGGATGGAAAATAATTATTTCGAGAAGAACTGGGGTGCCAGTGCCTATGGTATCCTGTTGAAAGATATTTCCAATAGTTATATACGTCAAAATACTTTTACCCGGAATACAGTAGCCATCCATATGGAAGGAAGCAGCCGTATCGAGATCGCCAATAATGAATTCCAGGGTAACGGCTGGGCCCTGAAAGTACAAGCCAGTTGTGACGACAATGTTTTTCATCACAATAATTTCTTTGCTAATTCTTTCGATGTGGGAACCAATGGTACGATGATGCTGAACAGGTTTTCCAGGAATTACTGGGACAAATACGACGGTTACGATCTTCACCGGGATGGGGTCGGAGATGTGCCCTATCATCCCGTGAGTATGTATTCTTTGATCGTCGAACAAAACCCGCAATCATTGATACTATACAGATCCTTTATGGTCAACCTTTTGGATAAAGCGGAAAAAGCTATCCCCAGCCTGACGCCGGAAAACCTGGTAGATGAAAGCCCGTTGATGAAACCGAATAAGTAATGATCCGCATAGAACATATAAATAAACGATTCAAAAAATTACAGGTACTCGATGATGTTTCCGCTTCATTCGTAAAAGGCCAGGTGATCTCCATGATCGGGCCCAATGGATCCGGGAAAACAACACTCATTAAATGTATCCTTGGTATGGTGAGACAGGATAGCGGGAAGATCTGGTTCAACGAAAAATCCATACAGGGTGATTTTCTTTACCGCGGTCAAATAGGTTACATGCCCCAGATCGGTCGTTACCCGGATAACATGAGAGTGGGTCAGCTTTTCAGTATGCTTAAAAAATTCCGGGGTGTGGAGGAAAATCAAACTGATGATGAACTCTGGCAAAAATTCAACCTGGCAGCTATCCGGGATAAATCAATGCGTACGCTTTCCGGCGGCACACGCCAAAAGGTAAGTGCTGCCCTGGCCTTCCTCTTTCAACCGGCGGTATTGATACTTGATGAACCTACAGCGGGCCTCGATCCATTATCATCAGAGATACTGAAAGAAAAGATCATCAGGGAAAAAAATAAGAACAAACTCATCCTCATCACTTCCCATATCTTAAGTGACCTGGATGAACTGACCACCGATGTTATGTACCTGCAGGAGGGGAAAATGCAGTTCCTGAAAAGTATTGAGACCCTCCGGGAAGAAACAGGAGAGTCACGGCTGGCGAAGGCAATTGCGCACATAATGAAGAAGAAAAATGCCTCGGTGAATACGAATGGACAATTATTATCACAACCGGGCACCGTTAATGAATGACCATGTTAAAACTGACCCGCTATATACTGTATGATATTTTCCGGAACAAGGTGGTGATCGGCTACACCGTGTTTCTTCTACTGGTATCCGTTACGCTTTTTAATATGGAGGAGAATAGCAGCAAAGCGATGCTTAGCCTGCTGAATATCGTACTGATCGTTGTGCCACTTATCAGTCTCATCTTTGCCACGATCCACTTTTACAATTCTTATGAATTTATCGAGCTGATGCTGTCTCAACCCATGAGCCGGAGCCGTATCCTATTAAGCGAATATGCCGGTGTAAGCCTCTCTTTACTTACCGCCTTCCTGGTGGGGATCGGTATTCCTATCCTTATTTATTCCCCGGATGCCACAGGTCTCTCTATGTTATTTACAGGGAGCGCCCTCTCCATGATATTCACTTCAGTGGCTTTTTTTACTTCGGTAAAAGCCCGTGATAAAGCCAGGGGTATTGGAGCAGTTTTACTCCTGTGGTTCTATTTCGCATTGATTTATGATGGGTTGATACTGATGTTCCTGTTTAGTTTCAGCGATTATCCACTGGAAAAACTCACGCTCCTGCTTTCCGCCCTCAACCCCATTGACCTGGGTCGAATCTTCATCATTCTTAAAATGGATATCAGTGCCCTGATGGGCTATACCGGCGCCCTCTATAAAGATTTTTTCGGAAGTGCTACAGGCATCCTGTTTACCACTGGCATACTGCTGGCCTGGGCCGTTATCCCCATGTGGCTCGCAGTAAGAAGTTTCAGGAAAAAAGACCTTTGATCAGCAGGTATATATTACATACTGATTTCCGTCAGAAACCCTGTTGATCAATCTCAGCTATTATGTTGTGCTGCTCGCTTACTTTGCAACCTACCCTAATCAAATTAAAAGTATATGAATGCAATCAGCCAACAAACGCTTGCCGAAATAGTGACTACCAACCATCGTGCGGCAGCTGTATTTGAAAAATACCAGCTCGATTTCTGTTGCCGTGGTAAACGTTCACTCAAAGAAGCCTGCGCAGAAAAATCCCTTGATATCGAAGATGTTCTTTCAGAATTGCAAAACACCATCGCATCCAGTAACGGTAATAAAGATCCCTCATTTGATCTGTTGCCGCTCGGCCTCCTGGCTGATTATATCCGGGATACTCATCACGCTTACACAAAAAAGGAATTGCCCCAGATATTCCTCTACCTTGAAAAAGTAAGTTCCAAACATGGAACCCGTCACCCGGAATTGTTTCGCATTTTTGATGCGTTTGCCGCTATTAAAGAAGAAATGGAAATGCATATGCAAAAAGAGGAGCTGGTGCTGTTTCCCAGGATAAAGGAACTGGAAAGGCTAAAACTGGAAAACCATGCCAGCCGTTTGAATGTATCGCATCTCTTATCCCCTATTACCGTTCTTGAACAGGAACATGAACATGCGGGCATGCTTATGGAGGAAATCAGACAATTAACGAATAGTTATTCCGCGCCGGCTGATGCCTGCACTACATTCCGGCTAAGCTATGCAGCATTGCAGGCATTTGAAGCCGACCTGCACCAGCATGTACATCTTGAGAATAATGTCCTGTTCCCGAAAGCAATTGAATTGTTCCGCCAGGTACAGGCTTTATTAAACTGATCCATGCGGAAAATCTTTATTTTCCTGGGATTGTTTTCCGGGTACGCTGCCTACAGCTACCTGGTCTATACAAAGGGAACAGAAAGTGAACTGGTGCTCCGTGGGATTCAACAGCAACAAATAGAGCTGGGCAAATCCCTTTACCAGCAACACAATTGTACCGCCTGCCACCAGCTTTATGGACTGGGTGGTTATCTCGGACCCGAGCTCACTACTGCCTGGTCCGATCCTTCGCGCGGTGAAAATTATATCAGGGCCTTCCTGCAAAAAGGAGGACAAAGGATGCCCGATTTTCATTTCACTAAAAACGAAACGGATGCGATTGTTGCTTTTCTCCGGTATGTCGATTCCACTGCCATCACTTATAAAAAGCCATGAAATATTTTTCACCCCCACATAGCACCAGCAATTTCCCGGTTGCCCGGGCTTTCCTGTTGCTGGCTTTTTCCTATTTGCTATTTGGACTATTGCTGGGTTGCATCGGCAGCTTTCAATATTTATGGCCTTCGTTCCTGAAGAATAAATTGTCTTTTCAACAAAGCAGACCGCTTCATGTATATCTCGTTATTTCCTGGATCTTTACCTCGGCACAGGGTGCTATTTATTATTTCTTACCCCGGGTTACCGGCCGTAACCTGTTCTGGCCAGGGGGACTGAAAATTCATTTCATCCTTCAGCTATCGGTTTCCCTTCTGATCATTGGCGCATTTTTTTCGGGCCATTTCGGTGGAAGGGAATACCTCGAGTTTCCTCCCTGGCTGGGAATCCTGCTTTTACTTTCCTGGCTGCCATTTGCCATAAATTTCTTTTGCACACTGAAACCTGATTACAGGAAGGCGCCAGTTTATATTTGGAGCTGGTCAACTGGTATCTTTTTTTTCTTTATTACAGTTTCGGAATCCTATTTATGGCTGTTTGATCATTTCAATAAACAGATCATTCGCGATATTACCATACAGTGGAAAGCCCTGGGCTCAATGGTGGGAAGCTGGAATATGCTGGTTTATGGCGCAGCGATGTTCATCATGGAAAAGATTACGAATGATAAGCGGATCTCACACAACCGCATTTCCTTTGCCTTTTATTTCCTGGGCCTGACCAATCTCCTGTTCAATTGGGGACATCACACGTATATCGTGCCGGCCGCACCCTGGGTTCAAACGGTAGCCTATGTGATAAGTATGACGGAACTATTGTTATTGGGTCATATCATCTGGAAATGGAAAAAGTCACTCACGGCAACAAAAAATAAATACGGGAATATTTCTTATCGCTTTCTTTCGGTTGCTGATGGCTGGATATTTCTCAACCTGACCCTCGCGATCCTCATATCTGTCCCTTCCCTAAATTATTATACTCATGGCACCCATATCACAGTGGCACATGCTATGGGTGCTACCATCGGTATCAATACAATGTTGCTCTTCGCCGTAATTTTTTATGTGCTCGGGGATGCTCGCCCTCTTTTACTTCAACGAAAAGAACGTTTGATCAACCGATCACTCACACTTACCAACATTGCCCTGTATTTATTCTGGTTTGCATTGTTAGGTAGTGGCCTGGTAAAAATTGCCGGGAAGCTGAACAATAATTCTTTTTATAAGATAATGGATCAATCCCTGCCATGGTTTCGCGGTTTTGCTGCCAGTGGGTTGCTTTTACTGGCTGGTATTGTAGCGCTGGTATCCACTGCTGTGGCTGTCTTATTGCACAGTCGCAAGAATGAGACTGGTCGAAAATTCAACAAAAGGGAAGTAAAAAGAAGCGGTCGACACCTTATATGATCCCGTTTTGTGAACCGGTAAATTGGTCACTTAACTAAGTATTAGCAATTTCTTTCGTTACTTGCCGTGTTTTGTTGACGAGTCCGGCGTACGTAAATGCACCTGGTTATTTACTGGTCAACCTGTTATCCTGGCAATTTATCGATCATCATTGAAACTTATAGCGGGAATATTGTTCTTTACCATTTTGCTGGCAGGTAATGCCCATGCGCAGATCTATACCATCAAAGGCGTGGTATATGACAGTTCCCGAAATTATCCGCTCGAAGCAGTAAGTGTTTTAACTACATCGGGAAAAGGGACCCAGACCAATGCCCAGGGTGAGTACATGATTGAAGTGAGCGAGAAAGATTCTATCTGGTTTAGTTATCTCAATAAACCCACGGTCAAATTCCCGGTACTGAAGATTGCCAATACAATGGGTTTCGATATTTCATTGCATGTAAATGTGCCAACCCTCAAAGAAGTCAGGATAAAGCCGAAGAATTATAAGTTCGACTCCATACAAAACAGGCTTGATTATGCAAAGATCTTCAACTACGAAAAACCGAAATTAAAACCTGTTACGCCGCAGTACGGTGCAGCGATGGGATTTGATTTGGACGAGATCATAAACATGTTCCGGTTCAGGCGGAACAGGAGTATTGCTTCTTTTCAGAAACGGCTGCTGCTGGAAGAACAGGATAAATTCATAGATCATCGTTTCAACAAAGCACTTGTCCGCCGCCTGACCCTGCTCGATGGTGCCGAACTGGATAGTTTTATGCGATATTACCGGCCCTCCTTCACTTTTACCAAACTGGCCGGTGATTACGAATTTCAATTTTATATCAAAACTGCATTTTACCGCTTTAAGAGAGGACTCCCGCCCGATGTGATGAAAGAAGAGGAAGAGGAGGATCAATAGACTATAGGTAATCAGTCAAGAATTTACTAAAATTCTTTCCCACAAAGAGCCACAAATATCTTACAAAGACGACAAGGCATTTTCGCAATGAGTCAATTGTGGTCTTTGTGCCTGCCTGCACGGTGGCGTTAAAGTTTTAGTTCGGGCGCAGCAGGCAAAATTTTCTTAATGATCTTTGCGGGAAATAAACTACAGCCTACCCAACACAATTCGCAATTGGAAAGTCTCCCGGAGATTGTATATCTGCATTCTGATTTTTCCCTTTAATTATCTGAAAAGAAAGTAATTTCCAGTTTCTAATTAACAATAAATCCTTATATGAAAAGAATATCATCTTTCTTGATCGCTGCCCTATTATTTACCGGGAAAATCATAGCTCAACCAATAACGCGTTCTTTTGTAAATGACAGTCTTGAAAATTATATCAACGAAGGATTGACCGGCTGGAAACTTCCGGGTGTTGCCCTGGCCATCGTAAAGGATGGTAAAGTGGTTTTATTGAAAGGTTATGGTGTAAAAGAAATGGGTTTGGCTGATAAGGTAAATGAAAATACGCTGTTCATGATCGGAAGTAATACCAAGGCTTTTACCGCAACCGCAGTTGCCATGCTGGATGATGAAAAAAAATTATCTCTTGATGATAAGGTACAGAAATGGTTACCCGGGTTCAAATTATACGATCCCTGGGTGTCAAAGGAAGTAAACCTGAGAGACCTGCTTTCTCATCGGCTGGGGTTTGAAACTTTCCAGGGTGATTTCATGTATTTCGATTCTGATCTTACCTCGCAGGAAGTGATAGATAAACTGGGTCTTGTAAAACCAATGTATGGATTTCGCAGCAAATGGGGTTATACCAATGCAGCTTTTGGTGTAGCCGGTGAAGTGATCCATAAAGCCACCGGAAAAACCTGGGCAGATTTCATCAGGGAAAGAATATTTAAACCGCTGGGCATGGATCAATCGCTGGCTTTAACGAATGAGATCCATGCAGCCGTCAATAAAGCTTCAGCTCATACCGTAGTAAACGGAGTATTGAAAAAGATTCCTTACGGAAGAATTGATAACCTTTCCCCGGCTGGAAGTATTTCTTCATCCGTGAAGGATATGAGCCGGTGGTTGTTGGTGCAATTGGGAAAAGGAAAACTGGATGATAAACAAATAATTCCTTCAGCGACGATCGAAGAGACCTGGACGCCGCATTCTATCCTGGGAAGAGGAGGAGCCATGTTCAATACCGGTCATTTTTTTCTCTATGGTTTAGGCTGGTTCCTGGAAGAATACAATGGAAAGGAAATTGTGAGCCATACCGGTGGGGTCAATGGTTTTGTTACCAGTGTTACACTTATCCCGGAAGAAAAGCTGGGAATTGTAGTACTGACGAATACCGATGCGAATGGTTTTTTTGAAGCATTGAAAAAAGAATTGATAGATGCCTATATGGGACTACCGTTCCGTAATTATAGTAAAGGCTTCCTGGATCAGCAATCGCTAAGGGATCTTGAAACCCAAAAAGAGCTTAAAGCAAAAAGGGATACGATCAATTCGAAGCCTTCGACAGCCCTGCCACTTGCGGCATATGCGGGATCCTATAAACACCCTGTTTATGGAAACATGAACATCACGCTGGAAAAAGGGGAGCTTATCATGCGGTTCGAACATCATAAAGGAAGGCTAAGTAAACTGGAACCCCTGGGTGGTAACCGTTTTCTCAGCACCTGGAATGACCCGATATACGGGGTTAAAGTTTTACCCTTTACTGTCGAAAATGGAAAAGTAAAATCACTTAGAGTCACGGTCGCGGATTTTGTCGAATTCACTCCTTATGAGTTTGAGAAGGTGGAATGAAGATGTATACTTGTTGCTGGTTACTGGTTGTTTGACGCTGGATGAAGCCAACTTAAACCCTTAAACCATTTAAACCCTTAAACCCCTCCGGGGAACCTATCAAATACAATGAAACGATTGATTTTTCTTTTGTTATTCGCACCACCTGCATTTTCCCAATCGTATGATATCATTATCCGTAATGGTAAAATTATAGATGGAACGGGTAATAGCTGGTATTATGGCGATGTGGCGGTGAAGGAGGGAAAGATCATTGCCATTGGAAAACTACCGGGAGCAGTCGCTAATAAGACCATCGATGCAAAAGGGCTTATTGTAGCACCTGGATTCATTGATGTTCATGCGCATATCGAAGGAGGTGTATTTGAGCGCCCGACGGCTGATAATTATATATATGATGGAGTAACTACGGTCATTACCGGTAACTGCGGGGGATCGGCAGATGACCTGAAAAGATTCTTTCAACGTATCGACAGCATTAAGACTTCCATTAATGTAGCTTCCCTGGTAGGACATAATACCGTAAGGCGATTAGCCATGGGGACGGATAACAGGCTTGCTACGCCATCAGAACAGAAAAAAATGGAAGAGATGGTGGCACAGGCAATGAAAGAGGGAGCTGTAGGATTATCAACTGGTCTTATTTATTTACCCGGCATGTACAGTAATACCGAAGAAGTAATCGGGTTGGCAAAAACGGCAGCTTCATATAATGGAATTTATGCATCACATATCCGCAACGAGGAAAACGGCGTACTGGACGCCATCAATGAAGCGATCAATATCGGTATTGCAGCGAACATCCCTGTACAGATCTCGCATTTCAAAGTGAGTGGACGGGCTAATTGGGGCAGGAGCCGGGAAACATTACCGCTGATTGAAAAAGCGCGAAAGCAGGGTTATGATGTGACCATTGATCAATATCCATACACGGCCAGCAGTACCAACCTGGGAATTCGTTTGCCGGACTGGGCACATGCCGGAGGATCCGACTCCCTTAAAAAAAGAATCAATGATCCCGAACAACATAAACGGATCATAAAGGATATGCTGGAAATGCAAAACCTGTACAAGTATAAGGATTACAGTTTTGCCTTTGTTGCCATGCATGCAGCCGATACAACGCTCAACGGGAAAAATATATCGGAGATCAATAAATTGAAAGGAAGAAAATCAAAAATGAAAGAAGAGGCTGAAACTATTCTCGATATGGTGAAGGCTGGCGGCGCACAGATGGTTTATCATTCTATGAACGAAGAGGATGTCCGGCACTTTATGAAATATCCTTTCAATATGATCGGCGCTGATGGTGGTGTCAGCAATGGCAAAGGTTTTCCGCACCCCCGCACTTATGGCACCAATGCAAGAGTACTGGGAAAATATGTGAGGGAGGAAAAATTAATCTCTCTTGAAGAAGCGATCAGGAGAATGACTTCCCTGGCAGCGCAAAAATTCCAGTTGAAGGGAAGGGGGCTGCTGAAAGAAGGGTATGCAGCCGATGTAGTAGTTTTTGATGAAAATGAGGTCAATGATAAAGCCACATTTGAACAGCCGCATCAATTCTCCATAGGTTTTAAATACGTGCTGGTGAATGGGCAATTGGTAATTGACGAAGGAAAACATAATGGCACAAGGAGCGGTGTATCGTTAAGGAAAGCAATTGGCAATTAACAAAAGGTGCTGACGTTGTGGTCGGCACCGGGACCCCCTAATTTTTCGGGGCGTCTCAACAGTTCAAGTAAAGGATGATCTGCATAATGCAAATCAATAGGAAAATTGCGAAATTCAAACAGCCTCACTGACTCACTGACCTTATTCAGCGGCAGCGTTAATAAATAATTGTTCATGGGGATTGAATGCTTCGCCGAAAATACTTACCTTATAAAGTTTTATGGACACCCCTGGTAACGAACGCGCCGGATCGGCCTGGAAAGGCCGGTTGATCAAATTCCTGGTCTATGTAGTGATCGGGTTTTTATGTGCTTTTTTGTACCGGCAGATGAAAGACTAATGCCTTGCGGTGATCTTCTTCTTATCCCTTATTGAAAACCTTCAGACTTAAAATACGGATAAGAGATGCGGGATGCGGGATACGAGCTACGAGCAATGTCGGATCCAATAGGAAATGTCCGACCTAAAGAAACCAGAAACCATAAACCATAAACCTTGGAAGTCCACCAGCATACTCACACCAGCCGGAAGAAATGGACCCATTATTTCTGGGAGTTTTTGATGTTATTTCTTGCTGTTACGTTAGGATTTTTTGTTGAGAATGTGAGGGAACATTATGTGGAGCGTCATCGTGTTAAGCAATATGCCTTTTCACTGGTCAACGAGTTAAAACAGGATACGGCGATGATCAATCTTGTCATGTTCAGGATCAAAAGGAATATCCGGATGACTGATACCCTTTCTGCCTATTTAAAAAAACGGGAGCTGGGGCAGATTAAAAATATTGAATTATACATTTTAAGCGCTATAGATCGCTACCCCCCTTATACCTGGAACCGTGCAACTATTGATCAACTAAAGAATTCGGGCAGTCTCCGTTATTTTTCCAATGCTGAAATTGTAAAATCCATTTCATCCTATGATGCATTAACGCATCATATGGATGAAGACCAGAAAGCAGATGATGAAATGGCAAACCGGGCATCCCAATTACGAAGCGAGATAGTAGATATGGATTATTCCAAAGAGCTCACCATGGGACTTAGAAACAATATAGATTCTATGATGATGACAACAGGGCTCTTGGAAATAATGAGGAGCGATTCAACCAAACTACTCGCAAAAGAACTAACAAACATCCGGATCTACCTCAATGAAAAAATGAATGTAAGAAAACACCTGATGATCAGAAGCGAGGAAGAATTACCGAGGCTTAAAAAACAAGCGGAAAATCTGATCCTATTATTGAAAGAAGAGTTTCATTTCAACTAAACATAATGCCTTATAAAGGTATAACCCCTGAGCTATGACGCATGAGTAATTTCAAATCCAATAAGAAATTTTCGATGTGAAGAAACCATAAACCATAAACTATAAACCAAAAACCTTGGAAGTCCACCAACATACCCACACCGCTCGCAAAAAATGGACCCATTATTTCTGGGAGTTTCTCATGCTGTTCCTTGCGGTGTTCTGTGGCTTTCTTGCAGAGTATCAATTAGAGCATAAGATTGAAAAACAAAGAGCAAAGGATTATGCCTTGTCGCTTCACAGGGATATTAACGCCGATACGCTTATCTATAACAGTACTGTAAAATCATTAACTGCCTGTATTAATAAAATTGATTCGTTAATTCTCTTGCTGGAAAATACTAAAACTATAATTCAAAACACTCCTTCTATCTACCGTTTAAGCCTTTATGCGTTTATATTCCCAACCGACAAGCCCAATGAAGCCACTTTGCAACAACTTTTAAATTCCGGCTCACTACGTTATTTTAAAAATAGTTTGCTTGTTGATACCATAAAAAAATTTAACGCTGAAGTTCAGCTCTTTAATGCCTTTGGAGAAAATGCTGCAGACTTTAATCTTGAATTCAGGAAAAT
>JGI10216J12902_100203720_pt1 | contig 16695 bp, 13 predicted proteins | sample KanNatreferecore_FD_12902 | JGI IMG/M metagenome (IMG submission 12902)
ATCAAAGCCAAGATCGCCGAAGCCGAAAAAGCCAAAGTCCACACCATGCTCGTCATCGGCGGGCGCGATATGGACGCCGGTGCCGTCAGCGTGCGTCTGCACAGCAAAGGCCCGCAAGGCGCGAAGCCGAAGGGGGAAGTGGTGTCGGAAATTTTGGCGGCGATTAAGGAGCGCAGAGCGTAGAAACTTTCTCGTGGAATGTAAAACCGCTGGGCTTGTTCGGCCCACGCCAAGGCTGTAGTCTTTGACCGTGAGCACAATTTCCGTCACCGACCTGAAGAAGAAGCCGGCGAAGCAATGGCGGTCCGCAAAAAGGGATCAAGTGATTGTCACCTCGGACGGCAAACCGGTGGCCGTGCTCCTGCCCGTCAATTCCGAGTCGCTTGCACCAACGCTCTCCACGCTGCGCAGCGTACGTGCTTTGCAGGCGCAAGCCGCGTTGCAGCAGGCTGCGGCGGCAAATGGGACTGACAAGTTGACGATGGCTGACATCGATGCCGAAGTTTCCGCAGTCCGCCGCGCCCGCCGGGCTAAATGAAAATTGTGCTCGACACAAACATCGTCGTGTCGGGCTTGCTTCACTCCGAAGGAAATCCTGGTCAGGTTCTCGCGCTGGCATTGTCCGGGGCGATTCACGTCTGTCATCACGAGCAAATCCTCGCCGAGTATCGCGAAGTGCTTGCTCGACCGCGTTTCAAGTTGAACGCGGCGCGCGTGAAAGAAGTGTTGGCGAAGCTCGAGATGGACGGAATCAACCTGGAAGTTCGCGAAGAGAAATTGGATTTGCCAGACGCGGACGACGAACCTTTTCTTGCTGTAGCGTTGGCAGCATCGGCTGATTATCTCGTCACGGGAAACATCCGCCACTTTCCTTCCGAGAAGCGCAAAGGATGCAGCGTCGTTACGCCGGCGGAGTTCATAGAGATTTGGAAGAAAGCTTCGCATTGAGAATTCGATGAAGCGCTTGTACGCATTCACCGCGCCCGCTCGGCACACACGAGCGTTTCATCGGCTTCCTGACGAACATTACACCGGAAACTTCCCGCTCTGAAGGCGCAGGCTGAGCTAAGCCAGGTGTTGCTCAAAGAAAGCCAACGTTCGTTCCCAGGCAAGCTGCGCATTTTTTTCGTCGTAGCGGCCGGTCGAGTCGTTGTGAAAGCCGTGGTTGCACTTCGGATACATGTGCATGGTGTAATTCACCTTGGCGGCCTTTAAGTCCGCTTCGTATTCCGGCCAGGTGTCGTTCACGCGCGTGTCCAGTTCGGCGAGTTGAATCATCAACGGGGCTTTGATGTTTTTGCGCACTTCCTTGGCGGCGGGCGTGCCGTAGAAGGGAACACCCGCGTTGAGCGTGTCGGGAATGACGGCGGCCAGCATGTTGACGATGTATCCGCCGAAGCAGAAGCCGACCGCCCCCAGCTTGCCGTTGCTCAGTTCGTGCGTCTTGAGAAACTTTGCTGCCGCGACGAAGTCTTGCTCGATCTTGGTCTTATCCAATGAGGCTTGCAGAGTGCGGCCCTCGTCGTCGTTGCCGGGATAACCGCCCTTCGGATGGAGCGCATCGGGCGCGAAGGCGACAAAACCCGCCTTGGCCACGCGCCGGGCGACATCCTTGACGTAGGGATTCAGTCCCCGATTCTCGTGCACCACCAGGACCACGGGAGCCTTGCTCTTCACCGCGGTGGGCGTGACAAGGTAGCCGCGGCCTTCGCCGTGTCCGCTGGGCGACGGAAAGATCGCGTAGCGGGCCTTGATGTCCGGATCGTTGAAAGAAACTTGTTCCGCGTTGGCGTAGTTCGGCATCAACGCGGTCAGGAGGATGTTCATCGAGAACCCAGCCGCCGCGAGGGTCGAAAGCCGGCTCATGAAGGTGCGCCGGTCGATGATGCCATGAGCGTATTCGTCATACCAATCGAACGCCTCCTGAGGGATAGGAGGATGGGAAATGGTTTCGTTGGCTCCAGCTTGCATCGTGTTCATGGCAGTTCCTGGTTCTGGTGTTAGCAGTTTGATTGACCTGATTGTTGATCAACCGGGCCGCAGGGCAATAATGAATGTTCGACCGGAAGGCGAGAGGGCGCGCGACCGCGCGCACATCGCTTGGGCTGAACGGTTGAATTTGCTACAGTGACGCCGATGCAAACAGACGTGGCATCTGAGACTCGTGTTTGGGGTGACTACCCGAACTGGGACGACATTGCCCGCTTTACTTACGGCCGGCGAATGTGGCGGCTGCCGGAAATGCGTGCGCGACTCATCGCCCATTGGATGGATGAGCGCCACCCGTATCGTGACCGGTTTCAGGTACACAGCGCGTTGGTCGAGGAAGTTCTCTCGTCGAACCTTGCGCCGGAGCGCATTGACGAGCAACTGCGTGCCAAACAAACCAGCTTGCATTGCGTCGCTCGCGACATCCCGCCGGTATTCGGCAGTTTCTTCTCATGATCGGGCTAACGCGCCACACCATGCTCGTCATCGGCGGCCGCGACGTGGACGCCGGCAACGTGAGCGTGCGCCTGCACAGCAAGGGCTCGCAAGGGGCGAAGCCGATGGCGGAGATTTTGGCTGCGATTAGGGAACGGAGAGCGTGAAAACATGGATGTCAGCCGTGAAACACATTTTTCAGCAACCTCCGCCACTGCCAATACGAAAACGTCGGATCGTCGTATGGATGCTCGCTGCGGCTATCATCTTAGTCTTCTCCATATGGTTCGCTTGGCGTCTTTCGAATTCCAGTCACGTGCGCCGCATCGAACGGGAGATTCGAGCGCGCGGTGAACCGTTGACGCTCGCGGAACTTGCGAAGACATATTCCGCGATCGAGGAAAGGGAAAATGCAGCCATTCCGCTCTTGGCCGCTTGGGAGAAAGAGCAGCCGGCCTACTGGCGCGCCATTCGCATGGGCGAGCGTCCGACTGTGCCTCTGAAACCGAGCGTGTTTGATCCAAGTCTCCCTTTCCTTGGGCGCAACGCACGCTCGATTTCACGCCGCTCACTCTCGACATCGAACCTGTTGGCGGCCGAGCGATTCATCGAGGAACAAAGCAAGCACATGGAAGCGGTGCGTGCGGCCATTCAGCGTCCTCGCTCCAGATTTCCTATTAACATTCAAGATGGATACTTCGCTCTTCTTCCGCACCTCGCGCAAATCCGAACCGAAGCGCAGAAGTTTCAAATCGAGGCCCTTGTTCGAAGCGAAAAAGGCCAGATAAGGGAAGCATTTGAAGCGATTCAGTGCATCAAAGGTCTCGCAGACAAATTGTGTGATGAACCGATATTGATAGGACAGTTGGTTCGGCTGCGGTGCGCAAATGTGGCTCTTGATGCATTGGAACAACTCATGTCGCGTCGGCAGTTACCAGCGGAAGAAATCGATCGCATTGTTGCGCTGCTTGAGGAGATGCGTGTGACCAACGCGCTCCGCCGTTCATTCCTCGGAGAACGTGTTGTGTCCTTGAGCGTCTTCGAGATGTCTTCATACCAGATTTCGGAGTTGATTTCGGAGCGTCACGAGAGCGCTGACGAGATTCGCGACCGCGCGAAAGGGACTCAACTGATGGGGTGGCTCTTCAGAATTACGGGCGTCGAAACCGCAGACCGTCGGCTAATTCTGGAGACATTGACTCGCGGCATTGAACTGGCGGAATTGGATTCGCTGGAGGGACTGAGAAGGTTTTCAGAACTGGAAAAGCAGCTCAATGCCAAACTGCAAACCTTCCCACCAAAACTATATTCGAAAATGTTGTTGCCTGCCGTTGACAATGTCGCGATACGATTTGCGAGCTTCGAATCACGTAGGCGCGCTGCGATCCTGGCTTGCTTGGCGGAAAAATACCGGCTCACTCACGAAGGAAAGGTTCCACAAAGCGTGGTCGATCTCATATCCACCAATGTTGGTGCGATCGTCAGAGACCCTTTTACCGGAGAGCTACTGCGACTAAAACATCTCGACGGCGTTTTCGTTATCTATTCAGTCGGACCAGACCGAACTGACGACCAGGGACGAGAGCGACAGCAGAACGAGCAAAGTGGCTACGACATTACATTCATCCTCGAACGATGATTGTGCGCGACAGTGCCCGGCCAAGCGCGGCGGCCATTGCTGACGTTGAACGAGGAGCGCCTGGTGATTTACGCGAAGGACATCGATCTGGTCACGAAAAGGAATTCTCCGCAAAATCGTCTCCATGCGATTGGCCATTGTTCAAACGATTGCGAGCCTGGCGTTTTTCACAACCGTGCCTGGACTTTGTGGCGCGACGAATTCGTGCGGCTTGATCCACACGTTCGCTGACGGCAAACAACCGTTGCGGGAAATCTTTGTTTCACCAACTGGCAACAACACCGCAGGCGAGGGAACGCAATCGAATCCTTACCAGACAATCGCTCGCGCGCTGCAAGGAGTTCGGCCGGGCGATGCCATCCGTTTGTTGCCGGGCAATCACACCGCCGGCACATCCATCAGGAATCTCAGCGGAACGTCGAATGCCCCGATCTGGATTGGCGGCGTGCCAGGCCAGAAGCGGCCTTTGATCCGTGACGGCTCGATGGCTCTCCAACTTTCGAAGGTTCGTTTTCTGATTATCGAGAACATCGAGATCACCGGCGCGACGGGGAATGGCATCAACTGTGACGACGGCGCTGACTACGCCAACAGCAATGCCACGCGCCATCTCGTTTTTCGGAATCTCTCCATCCACGACATCGGCACCGGACGGAACAACGACGGACTGAAGCTGTCGGGTGTGAATGATTATTTCGTGCTGGATTGTGAGTTTGCGCGGATGAGCGCGGGTGGTAGCGGAATCGATCAGGTCGGCTGTCATCGGGGAGTCATCGCGCGTTGCACGTTCAGCGACGCAAGCGGGAATGGAGGCAACGCCGTCCAGTGCAAAGGAGGAAGTGAAGACATCGAGATTCGCGCGGACCGGTTCATCAACGCCGGTGGCCGCGCCATCAACATCGGAGGTTCCACCGGGCTCGAATTCTTTCGTCCTCCACTTTCCACGAACACGGCGAACGTTGAGGCGAAGAACATCCGAGTGCTTGCAAATCTGTTTCGCGGGTCGGATGCGCCGATTGCTTTTGTGGGCGCCGCCAACTCGCTCGTGGCAAACAACACGGTTATCGAACCGCGCCGTTGGGTCCTGCGTATTCTGCAGGAGACGGTTTCCCGGCGCGGCTACACGTTTCTTCCGTGCAGCCAAAACCAGTTTATCAACAACCTGGTTTACTTCGATCGATCTCAAATCAGCACACCGGTGAACATTGGATCGAACACGGAGAGCGGCTCGTTCGAGTTCGCGCACAATCTCTGGTACGCGTTCAATCAGCCAAACCAATCGACGCCGTCGTTGCCCTCCGCAGAAACCAACGGCGTTTACGGAGTTGATCCGCGTTTCATAAACGCTGCCGCCGGGGAATACTCAGTAGCAGCAAACAGTCCTGCTGCCGGCAAAGGAAAAAAACTTTCGAAAGTTAAGTCCGACTTGCCCGGCCGTTGTTATGGGGAGCCGCCCGCCGTTGGCGCGTTCGAGGCGCGGTGATCCGATGCAGGGTTGGGCAGCCGCACACGTTCAGTTCTGTCACGTTTCAAATCTTGCGTCTGCGCCGCGAGGATGATTACTCTGCGACCGATGCGGCACAACCCAAGGCGCTCTGAATCGAGAACCCCACGCTTGCCCGGCTTGTTGGCGATTGTGTGCGCGGCTGCCCTCTCCATAACGGTGCTCGACAAAGCGCACGCGCAAGTGGGTTACCTGATCCCGGGTTCGACCTATTCGCAGAATTTTGACTCGTTGCCGAATGCGCCAGAGAATACGAGCCTTGGAAACTCGCCGACTGGATGGGTGGACAACGCCTCGTCTCCGGGCGTGAGCCAGTTCAGCATCGTTGGATGGTATTTGCTTCATCCGCTCGGTTTGGCAGAGGGCGGAGCCAGCGGTAATCAGCGCATGCGCATTGGAGCCGGCACGGCGAATACGGGCGCCTTCATGAGCTATGGCGCCTCAACCAGCACGGACCGGGCGTTGGGCACGCTGCCCTCCAATACGCTGGTTCCCGCGGGCGGAGAGATTTATTTCGGCTTGCGCGTGCGCAACGATACGGGACAGACGCTCGGCAGCTTCACGGTCAGCTATGATGGCGAGCAATGGCGCGACGGTGGCGCGGCAACGCCAGCCTCTCAGCCTTTGAACTTTAGCTGGAGCACGACGGCCACGTCACTGACCAATGGCAGTTTCACCTTTGAAGCAAACCTAAGCTATAACAGTCCGTGGTTCGTCAACACCGGCACGGGCAATGCCGTGGATGGCAACGGTACAGGCATGGTGGCGGTTGCCGCCTTCACGGTGAATGGCTTGAACTGGGCGCCCGGCACGGACTTGTGGCTGCGCTGGGCCGATACCAACAGCGCCGGCAACGATCACGGTCTGGCCATCGATAATTTCAACTTTTCCGCCGTTGTTCCTGAGCCTGCGACCTGGGCGCTGTTTGGGATTGGCGCCTTGACCTTCTTCGCGTTGCGCCGCCGCAAACAGTAACGACGTTCATCGACCTTTTTCGAAGCCGCTGCAAAGCCCTGGCCATTCCGGCGTGGCAAAATTCCGTCCGCGACAACACGCCCGTGTCTTGAAGGAGGACCAGATACTTCGAGATAGCGAATCACTTCACGGTGAACGCCGCCGAGTCCGCCCGCCCGCCAGACTGGAGATAAGCGAGCAAGTCGAGAATTTCGTCCTTGCTCAAAATATTCAAGAGACCGTCCGGCATGGCCGAAGTCTGCGAAGGGCGGACCTCTTGCGCGCTCGGGCGTTCCACTTTCCGGCGCGCGCCGCTGAAGGGATCGGTTTCGATCACGAGAGCTTCACCGGTGTTACCCACGAGCCGTCCCGTGATGCTGTCGCCATCCTTCAACAGGACCGTTGTATTTCGATATTGCTCGTTGATGACTTTGGACGGCTCCAAAAGTGATTCGAGTAACGAGCGAAGATCGTATTTGCTTCCGGCAGCCGTGAGTTCCGGACCAGCCGAGCCGCCATCATTCCCGAAGCGATGGCACGCCAGGCACTGCGCATCGACGAAAGCCTGTTTGCCGCGCGCAAAGTTTCGGCCCGATGACACGCGATCCAAATCCGGCGCGAGGTCAGCCATGGTCCACTCGCGCACGAGCGTTCGCCCTGTCGTGGGCACGAGCCGTGCCTTCTCGAATGGCTTCGCGAGTAACGGAGCCAGAGACGCGCGCTCCTCCGTAGTGAGAGTCGCGATCGCATCCGCGCGGAACTCACGCAGATATTTGTCCACCCACGCGCCATCGACATAAGGGCGGCCCGTGTCGGCGAACCACTGAGTCATGCCGGAAGTGCGCTGGAGATTTTCGCGCGGCTTGAGCCACCAACTGAAAAAGCGTCTGCGTTCCGCCATGCTCCAGTCGCGCCGCACGTTGCGCAGTTGTGCGATGTAATGAAGCTGTTCCTCCTGCGTCGGCGCTCGATCCAGCAAGTCCAGCGTCTTCGCGATTACTCCCGGCGCTTCGAGATAGATGAGCAAGCGTGAAAGCTCTCGATTCACCGGCCACGATTGTGCCGGGTACTTGCGCTCAATCTCTTGAATCACCAGTTGCGCGAACTCGCCTTCCGGCCGGCCTTGCCGAAGAAAGCTCAACTCGATCGCGCGCAGCTTGAGCAACGTCTGCCCTTCATCGAGCGAATCGAACGGGAATTTCGCGAGCGCGTTGAGAAGTGACGACTGTGATTCGCGTGAACCAACTCGGGCCAGCGCCAGCAACGCCGTCAGCCCGGCCGTCGCATTGGTCTCGGCCAGCGCGCGTTGCTGCCAGAGAGCAGGCTCCTGCGATTCGAGCGCGACGCGCGCGGCGTAGCGCATGAATCGGTCGCTGCTCCCAAGATGCGGCCACACGAATGCGATCGCAGCCGAGTCTTTCACGCCGTGAAATTTTTCGAGTTGCTGGCGCAGTTTGCGAGCGGCCTTTGCCGACTCGTTTTCGGATGGAGGCAAAGCCGGGCCGTCGCCGCCAACGTAGCTCACGCGATACAATCCCGACTGGGTGGCGCGCCCGCCGGTGATGAAATACATGGCGCCATCGGGACCGAATTCGATGTCGGTCAAATTCAACGGCGTGCCACGCAGAAATGTTTCAACCTCGCCATCATAACTTACGCCCCTCGAATTGAGATGCACGGCGAAGATGCGCCCATAGGACCAATCACACGCAAACAGTGCGCGCCGGTATTTTTCCGGGAAGCGGCTCTTCGTTCCGAACTTCACGCCCGTGGGCGAGCCGATGCCAACGTCCACCACGCCGGGCAGACTGTCCTCGTAACAATCCGGCCAGACCCGCGTGCCATCGCGCCAGCCGAACTCGCCGCCTGAAACACAGTGGTTGACGCGCGTGGGGCGATACCACGGCGCGCCCCAGTCCCATTCCATGTCGCTGTCGAACGTGAAGAGTTCGCCGTCAGCGTTGAAATCGAAGTCGTAGGCGTTGCGCAGTCCGCCCATCCAGAGTTCCCAGCCCTTGCCGTCAGCATCGCTCCGCAAAACGTAACCAGCAGGCGCGGGTGTGCCGGACTTCTCGCCTTCATCCGGGTTCAGCGAGAGCACGTCCTCGCGGTAATTGCGATGCGGGGAACGCGGCAACAAATCCCTGGGCAACCTGGTGCCGTTGCCGTTGAGCACGTAAATCTTTCCATCCGGTCCGAGTGCGAGCGCGTGATAGCCATGCTCGCTGCCGCCTTCGAATTTTTTCAGCAGGCGCATTTCGTTCGTTTCGAACTGATCGTTGTGGTTCGCATCAACGAGCCGATACAGGCCCGCGCCGCCTGGCCCGCGCGCATTCGCGTAGAGGCTTTCATGCGCGAAGAGAAATCCCATGGCGTAACGAATCGGCGCCGTAACTTTCTCCACGTGCCCAACGTGTCCGTTGGTGAAGATGAGGCGAAGCAAGGGACGCTCGTCACCCTGCGGCGAAATCAGCAGCCGGCCGCTGCCGTCAAACGCCATGCAAATCCATGAACCTTCATCGGCGCGGGCGGAACGAAGCAGCTCGGCCTTGAATCCGGGCGGCAAGGTCAATGATTCCGCCGGCGTGGCCGAGCCGCGAGAGAGCACGTCACCCCACGGTGCCGTGCCGTGTGGGCCGAGCGCCGTGGCGGTACGCCAATGCGCGGCGTTGAAATTCAAAGTTGTCCAGCCTTTCTCTTCATTCGTGGCGACAAGCCACGAGCCGTCGCTGCAAAGGTTTGTTTCGCCTCCGAGGTTCAGGTTCACCAACACGCCAGCCGGGCCGGCGCGATTCACGGCACGCACGGCGATGACGTTCTCACCCTGGTTCAACCGCATGGAGACTTCCGCGCGCACTGGTTCGACCGGTCCACTGCACTTCGCCACGGAAACGCCGTTCAGGAAAACTTCCGCGGCATCGCCTGCGGCGAAGGTCAGGCGCGAATTCCAAAGCAATGGCGGCGTGCGAAATGATTTTCGGAAAAGGACAGACGCGTTCTCTGGCGAGCCGTTGGTCTCATACCAAATCCATTGCGGCGTTTGGCCGGACAGCATCGGGATCGAGCACCAAAAGCAAACCAGCGCAAATGCAGCGCGCCGTGCCGTTGGGATACCGTTCATGATGGTATTCTATGACGCGAAGACAGCGATCAAACACTCAAATCCTCTGCGTGCTCTTCTGTGTCCCGGAACGGTCATCGTGTTTTCACTCCGATCCGCGCGGAGATTTTTATCTCACGAACACCAGCGTTTGCCATTACTATCAAAGTCGTTATGGGTTGTGACCGTGAATTCCAACTTTGAAAACACTGACATTAAATGCGTTCCTCCTTCTCGGCACCTGTGCGCATGGTGAGATTATCTACGACACTTTCGGCCCCGCGCCTTACACACCGGGTAGTCTCGTTGCCAGTCCGAATTGGGTATCCAGTCCGCCCAGTGGCGGAAGCGGGACGAGTTATGCTTCGTCCTTTGCATTTAGTGGTCCAGCGTACCGGCTCGACTCAATTACCTTTGATGTTGGCCACTTCTACCAGCAGGCTCCCAACCTTCAGATCGCCATTTATCCAGATTATGCAGGACAGCCGGCGTTTAGTCCCACTCTGACTTTGAATCCAAACCCAACCTTCACAACGACCGAACGACAATTGATTACCTATTCTGTGAGTGGTCTGGCTTACTTGCAGCCGGAACAAATCTACTGGCTCGCTATCCAACCGGCCATCTTCAACACGACCAATGAAGGAAACGACGCCAGTTATGAATTCGCGACTTCGCGTGTGCAGCCCTACCCCACGTTGGCACGCCGGAGCTACGATCGTAATGCTGACGAGTGGGGTTCCTGGTCAACGTTTCCAAATACACCCAGCATAGTGTTTCGTTTGGACGGCAGTCCCGTCCCGGAACCCAGTACGTGGGCCTTGCTCGGCCTCGGCGGCGCATTCTTCTGGTGCGCCGCACGCCGGCGCAGGAAATGAACGGCGTGAAGGTAACCTCCCGACCGAGACGGAAACTCTTCTTTACATTCGGTGCCGCAGCAGCAGATTTACGCGCCTTTATGGAAGACATGAATTGGTGGGGTGTGCTCGCGATGCCGATAGGCGTGGTGCTTTGCTTTGGGCCGGTGATCGTTGCATGGGCTCTGGCTGAACGCCGCGATGCGACGGAAGAACACAAACATCGCCGCTAATTCCGAAGTGACGGCGCGCGCGGAGCGCCGCGCCCTACCATCACACACCTGCTAGCACGCCGGTAGAATCGCCAAACGAATCCACCTTCACGCCCATCGTGTTGAGCATCCTCACGTAGAGGTTGTTCATCGGCACATTGCTGCCCGGATCGAAATGGCGGCCAGGATTGAACGCACCGCCCGCGCGACCGGCGACAATTACCGGAAGGTCGGCATGGCTGTGCGCGTTTCCATCGCCGAGGCCGCTGCAATAAACGATCATGGAATTGTGCAGCAATGACTTGCCATCGCGGTCCTTCGTCTCGCGCATCCGCTTGAGGAAATAGGCGAACTGCTCCACGTAGAATTTGTCAATCTTTCCAATCTTCTCCAGGATTTCCGGCTTGTTCTGATGGTGCGACAGATTGTGGTGTCCGTCTGAAACACCGACGTCCTTGAAGCTGCGATTGCTGCCGTCGTGTGCGAGAAGGAACGTTCCGATTCGCGTCGAGTCAGTCTGGAACGCGAGCACTAGCATGTCGCCCATCAGGCGAATGTGCTCTTCGTATTTCATCGGGATGCCCGCCGGCGTGTCCGTCTGCGGATCGGGCAACTGACGGAAACGTTCCGCCTTCTGGATTCTGTTTTCGATTTCACGCACGCCCGTCAAATACTCGTCGAGTTTCTGCTGATCGTTGCGGCCCAGTTGGCGCTGCATTGCCTTCGCGTCATCGAGGACAAAATCCAGCACCGATCTCTGCTGTGAGATGCGCTGATCGAAATTGCGCTGCCGCTCGCCCGGCTTGCCCGAGCCGAACAAACGCTCGAACACGAGACGCGGATTCGATTCCGGCGCGACCGGCGTGGTTTCCGAAGCCCACGACAGGTTGAACTGGTAAGCGCACGAATAACCGGAGTCACATGAGCCGGACTTGCGCACGCCATCGCATGAAAGTTCCAAGGACGGAAAGCGCGTGAGTTCGCCGAGGTGTTTTGCCGCCAATTGATCGACGGAAATTCCGACGCGGATGTCCGCTCCCGCCGTTTTCTTCGGACGCGCGCCGGTCAGAATGGACGCATTGGCCCGCGCGTGGTCGCCTGCACCGTCCGCTCCGGCTGTTCCGTTTTTTTGGTCAAGCTTGCTGATGATTTGAAAATCGTCGCGGAACGGCGCGAGCGGTTCGTGCGTAGGACCGAGTTGATAGTCCGCGCCTTCGCCGATCGGTTTCCATTGCCGCTTGTTCACGCCATTCGGCACGTAAAGAAAGGCCATGCGCAATGGAGCGCCCGTGGGAGTCGTCGCCAGTTGCGGCAGCGTGTCAGCACCAAAGGCGCGCACCGGCACAACTGACTCGAATGCGGGCAGCGCGAGGCAAACGCCCAGGCCGCGCAGGAAATGTCGCCGGTTCACTTGCAATGCATCTTTGTTCATAGGCTTGGCCAACTTAGCTTGTCAGACGGCGCTTTGCCGCCGGAAATTTAATTCGTTTTCGACTGTTTTGCATCGGTCAACAGCCGGTCGCCGTCGCCGCGCCGCATTTGGAATGGCGCGCTCTCGATGATGCCGTAAAGCAACGTGCGCGCTTTTCCCCCGTCGCTTTCCATCTGTTCGACAATCTTTTCGATGGTCGGTGCGTCGTAATACTCCACGCCGCGGCCTGTCGCGTAGGTCAACAACTTCTCCGTCGCGCAGCGATAGAAATCTTTCTTGCGCGACGTCGTGAGAATCTGCGCGAGTTCCACAGCGTTAGTGAATTTCTCGCCCGTGATGAGCTGCCCCGCCGTGTCGATCGGCCTGCCCAGCTCCGTATCGCGGAACCTGCCCAGGGCATTGTAGTTTTCGAGCGCCAGCCCAATCGGATCCATGCGGGCGTGGCACGAGGCACACAACGGTTTCTCGCGATGAATCTCCATCGTCTCGCGCATCGTGAGGAAACGTTCTGAGTTTTGACGCGTCCGTTCCAAAGGCGGCACATTCGGCGGCGGCGGTGGCGGCGGCGTCCCCAGAAGATTCTCCAGCACGAACATCCCGCGCTTCACCGGCGACGTGCGCGTTGGGTTCGAGGTGACGAGCAAATACGTGCCTTGCGTGAGCAGTCCGCCGCGGTTCGAGTCCTTCGTGAGCGAGACCTTGCGCATGTCCTGTCCCTTCACGCCGTCGATGCCATAAAAATTCGCCAGCCGTTCGTTGAGGAACGTGTAATCGGACAGCAGCAACTCGGTGAGCGGGCGGTTTTCCTTTATGAGATGGCCGAACATCATCTCTGTTTCCGCGCGCATCGCCCGCCGCACGCCGCCGTTGAAGATTTTCTCGGCGTCTTCGCCGCGGCGCGTCCGCAGGATGCGTTGCGCGTCGATGCTCACCGTCTCCACGTCGCGCGTTTGCAGCCATTGGCCGGCAAAGTTGCGGACGAACCGCTTGCCTTTGTCGTCCTTCAACATGCGGTCCACTTGCGGGCGCAGGTTCGCGCGCAACTTTCCTTCACGGGCGATCTTCAGCAACTCCTCATCCGGCAGCGAACTCCAGAGGAAATAGGAAAGCCGCGAGGCGAGCGCGAATTCATCCACGCGCACAATCTTCGCCGGGTTGTTTGGTTCCGGTTGAATTTCCGCGCGAAAGAGAAACCGGGGCGAAGCCAGCACAGCCGTCAATCCCTGCCCGACGCCTTGCTCGAACGTGCCGCCCGGCTGTTTCTCGACGTTCTCGGCAATGCTCACGAGTCGATCCAGCGTCGATTGATCGATGGGCCGCCGAAACGCGCGCTCGGCGAAATGACGCAAAATCTTCTGCGCGTGCTGACGCCGCGCTTTGGCACCGGCAGGCGGAGGCCCATCGAAGAACACGCGGAAATATTCTTTGGGACGTTCCAAAAAGCTGCGATCCAGCGGGCCGTGCAGTTTCACGCTGTCCACGTTCGCGTGCAGCTTGTTCTCGCCTTCCGCCGGTTCGCGTTTGGGAATGACCTCCAATGAAATCGTATGGCTGCCGCTCTCGAGCACCGCTTCGTCGGAAACAGAAATCGTTTTGCGAAACTCCCACCCCAGATCGCGCCGCTCGATTTCCTTGTCATCGACCTTCAACACCATCGTCGCCGCGTGCACAGTCGCCACATCCGATCCTTGCACGGCCACTTCCGCGGTAATCCGGTAAGACCCAGGATGGTTAACGTCCTTAATAAATTGAACGATGTTCGTGTCGCTGAATGGAAGATTCTTTGCCGTCTGCTTCGCGTCGTCCTTATCACGGATTTGATCGCCGTAAACGACCAGCGTCGGAATGCGCTGCTGTCCGCTGGCGATGATCTTGTCCGCAATCTCCTGCGCGGCATCGAGATACTTCTCCAGCAGCAACGGAGAAATGGTCAGCACGTCGCCAATGTTGTCGAAGCCGTAACCACTGTCGTCGGCGGGAAATGCTTCCGTCGTATCGAACTCCACGCCGAACAAATCGAGAATCGTGTTGCGATACTCCTCCCGATTGAGCCGGCGAATCGTCACCCGGCCCGGATCAGGATTTGCCGGGTCGAGCTTGAACACGTCGCGCTCGATCCACTTTGCAATCTGCCGCCGCTCCGCGTCACTTGGCTGCGGCTTCTTCGCCGGCGGCATCATCTGCGTCTGCAAATTCTGCCACACCGCGAGCCAGAGCTTTTGATTGCTCACGTGCGCGGTGAGATTCGTGTATTCGTCGAAAGAGACTTCACCCTTGCTCGCGCCATCTCCGTGGCAATCGAAGCAGTAATTCTTCAACAACGGCTCGACTCGCGCTTTGTAGCTTTGTTCGGCGGCGGCACGAACGCGCTGCGGCAACATGAACACGGCAAGCAGCACCGCGAGTACCGCAATGCCACGATAACTTTCTAAATCATTCCGCAACTTCATTTGGGTTTAGTCCCGCCCTCTGACGCGCCCGCGCTGGCACGGATTCAGACGTTCCTTGACTCACGCCCGTCACAACATTCCCCACTGCTCTCTTCGGGGCCAGGGTTTAGAAAATTCGGCGAGATGCCGAAAGCAAAGTGTCATGGCTTACATCTGCCAATGTTGCGGCGAAACGCACGAAGGCCTGCCACTGGACATCGCCTTCGAGAAACCGGGCGCGTACTTTTCGACGCCCGCCCGCCAGCGCAAGTCCAAGTGGAAGCTGAGTCCCGATGCGTGTGTCCTCGGCGGCAAACGTTTTTTCATTCGCGGCTGCCTGTTTGTGCCGGTGCGTGACGTTCGCGAGTTTTTCGTCTGGGGCTTTTGGGCTGAGGTCTCGGCGCACGTGTTCGAGCGTCATCAGGCTTTGTTCGACAAGGACGGCACTCAAGAGACGCCCTATTCCGGCGCGCTGTCAGTCGAGCGCAAGGAATGCTATCGAGGCATGGATACCCTGCCGATCACGATTCGATTCAGCGGCGCCAATGAACGGCCACGATTCTCGCTTCAACCCAGCAACCACTGGCTTTGCCGCGATCAACACAACGGGATCACGTTGCATCGCGTCCACGAGATGCTGCACGCCCTGTTTCCGGAGCACTTTTAGTTTCCATTGGCGCACCCTGCTCGTGCGCCGCCTGTTCGAGCAACTCGCCCGAGCGCGCGTCCAGAAAAGCTTTCAACTCTCCGGCCGCTTTCCCTCCAAAACCTGGCACGCTCGCGATCTCTTCCAGGCTTGCCATTCGCAGGCGCTGAACCGAGCCAAACTTTTTTAGCAAGGCCGCTTTGCGCCGCTCACCAATGCCGGGGAATTCGTCGAGGATGCTTTCTGAAATCTTCTTGATGCGAAGCTGCGCGTTGTACGAATTCGCCACGCGATGCGACTCGTCGCGAATGCGCTGCAGCAGCTTGAGCGCGTTGTTCTCGTGCGAGAGGCGCAGCGGCTCCTTCCCGCCCGGAAAATAGATTTCCTCGAACTCTTTCGCCAGGCCAATGACGGGAATGCGCGCGAGGCCCAGTTTTTCCAACTCCGCACATGCTGCGTTGAGCTGCCCCTTGCCGCCATCGACGACAATCAGATCGGGCATGTTCGGCGGAAGAACCGGCGCGGTCGGGACTTCCGTCAGCGTGAGAGAGCCGTCTGTTCCACTCACGTAGACGTTTAGCTTGCCGCTCGCGGGCCGTTGCTCTGGTTCACTCAACTTCGGAAAGGCCTCGCCCGGATTCTTCATCAACGTTCGCAATTCCTCGGCGAGCGGTTTGTCCTCTTCGTTTTCGCGTGTTGTCTCGCCGCCGGCTTCGCGCAAAAGGCGGGAATAACGGCGGCGCACCGCCTCAGCCATGCAGGCAAAGTCATCCTGGCCAACGACTGTTTTCATTTTCATCCGCCGATAGTTCGCACGGTCAGGCCGGCCATTTCTGAAACTCACAATCGACGCGACTGCGAACGTGCCGCTGATGTTCGAAATGTCGAAACCCTCGATACGCACCGGCGGCCGTTCCAGCCCGAGCACTTTTCCCAATTCCAGATTGTCCCGTTCCGGCATTACCGATACGGGCAGGTTCCACGGCGTCCGCTCGAACCGAGTTGTCTTCTGTGTCGTGCGCCGCATCGCGGTAAGCGTGTCGCGCAACTCGGCAGCCTTTTCATATTCCTGGTTCAACGCGGCCTTGCGCATCTCCGCATTAAGATGTTCTTCCATCTCCTCGCATTGGCCGGCCAGAAACTCGCACGCCGCGAGCACCTGCTCCTTGTATTGCTCGTGCGTGACATTGCCGACGCACGGCGCAGTGCAGAATTTCAAATGTCCGTAGAGACAGTGCTTGTAGTCCGCTTCGGTCGGTGTGAGTGGACGGCAGCCGCGCAAATTGAACTGGCGCCGTATCAACGTAAGCGTGCTGCGCAACGCGCCCGCGTTCGGAAATGGCCCGAAGTAACGCGCGCCATCCTCCTGTTTGAACCGCGTGAGCGTGAACCGAGGAATCGGATCGTTCAGGTTCACCTTCACGAGCAGAAACCGTTTATCGTCGCGGAAACTGACGTTGTAACGCGGATGAAATTCCTTGATCAGCTTGCCTTCGAG
>JGI10216J12902_106434719_pt1 | contig 16675 bp, 12 predicted proteins | sample KanNatreferecore_FD_12902 | JGI IMG/M metagenome (IMG submission 12902)
GCTTCAGGTCCGATTTTTGACGGGAGGCAGGGGAAATTACGGACGTATTCCGTATGCTCAGGCGGCCGGCAGGCGGATCGGCATCGTCCGAACCCGAATACCCGTCGCGTGAAACAAAGCGTTCCCGATGGCCGGTGCGATCGCGATAATCGGCGTTTCGCCGGCGCCCGCGGGTGCGAGGTCGGTCCGGTTCAGGCAATGGATGTCCAGCTCGGGAACGTCCGCAAAGCGCGGGACCTGGTAGGACCTGAAGGAATCGGTGAGGATTTCGCCGTCTTCGAAACGCACCTCTTCCCGCAGCGCCGGTCCGAGTCCCATGATAATGGCGCCTTCCACTTGCAGGCGGAGGTTGGCGGGATTCAGGATCGCGCCGCACTCGAACACTTCACAAACGTGGCGCACGACAATTCTGTTTTCCTTCCGGTCCACCACGATCTCCACGCACGCGGCGACGTAGGAACCTTTCTCTGTTCCGCACGCCAGGCCGACGCCGACGGTGGGCGATTTTTTCTTCACGCGGTTTTTCCAGTCGAAGCGTTGCGCCGCTGTTTCCAGCACGGCCCGGAGCCGGGGATGGTCGAGCTGCGCGAGCCGGAACTCCAGCGGGTCGGCCCCGGCGGCGGCGGCGAGTTCGTCCATAAAACTTTCCCGCGCAAAATTATTGGCCGTTGAAGCCAGGGCGCGGTAAGAGCCATGGCGCAGGGGCGGTGCCGAGTTCACCGAGCGGCTGCGCTTGTTTTCGAGGCGATACGGCGTCTCCACGCCGGAATTTCCGGAGTTGATATTCAGGAAATGCCACGAGCTCACGGCGCCCTGTTCGTCGAGCCCGGCTTCAACTTCGATGACGGCCGCCGGTCGGAAATAGGCCCAGGTGAATTCCTCTTCGCGGGTCCAGCGGAGGCAGACGGGCCGGCTGGCGCCCCGGGCGAGCCGCGCGGCCTCGATCCCGCATTCGCCGGAATGTTTGCCGCCGAAACCCGCGCCGAAATCGGGGACGACCACGCGCGTGTTGTCTTCGGAAAGATGAAACGCCCGCATCAATTCGTTGCGACAGCCAAACGGGTTTTGGGTCGCGGTCCAGACCGTGAGCTTGTCGTCCTTCCACTCCGCGACCGCCGCGCGCGGTTCGAGTGGCGCGTGCTGGGCGTAAGCGACGTGATAACTCTGGCGCAGGGCCTTCTTCGCCTTCGTCAGTTCCTCCGCAAATGGATTGGACGGGACGCCGCCTTCGGTGTGCTGCTTGAGATGGGCGTAAAGTTCCTTGCTCGACGGATGCGGCGGCCTTTCCCATTGCGCGGTTTTGGCCAGCGCTGCCAGGGCCTGTTCCGCCTGAAGGGTGGTCGGTGCCGCGACGCCAACAAACTGTTCGTCGCGAATAACCACAACGTCCTTCATCGCTTTCGCCGGCGCCGGGTCGAGCGCCGTCAGTTTCGCGCCAAAAGACGGCGGCCGGAGCACTTTGCCGTAAAGCATCCCCGGCCGGACGATGTCCGACGGATACTTGTGCGCGCCCGTGACGATGTCGCGGCGGTTCGGGCGCGGCGCGGAGGTGCCGAGCGTTTTCCAATCCTTCACCGGCGTGACCGCGATGTCGGAAGGAATGTTTTGCTCGAGGCCTTTTGCCGCTTCCTCGTTCCGGGCAAGGTCCGCATAGGAAACGGAACGTTTGCTGGCGGTATGGACTGCTTTGCCATCGCGGACGTCGATCGTGTTCCGCTCCACCGACCACTGTTTGACGGCGAAATCGATGAGCAATTCCCGGGCTGCGGCGGCGGCCTGGCGGATGAGAGGCACCGTCGAAGGTGTGCTGCGGCTGCCCGCGGTGATGCCGTCGTTCGGCACGAGACTGGTGTCGGCCATGATCAATTGGACGGCGTCCGAGGCGACGCGCAATTCTTCGGCGGCGGCCTGGGTGAGTTCGGCCCGTCCGCCCTGGCCGCAGTCGACTTTGCCGGTAAGGACCGTGATGCTGCCGTCTTTGCCGAGGTGCAGCCGCGCGGCGACTGTGCGCGGCTGATTGTTGTCGCGCTGGCGGCCGCGTTCCTGCGCGAGGGTGGGCGCGGGGCTTACGACGATCAGCAGTCCCGCGCCGAGCCATTGCATGAACGAGCGCCGGTTGAGGCCAAAGTCATACTCGAGCCGGTCAACCGGTTCGTCATAAGCGGCGGGAGCGAGATCGTCCTGGGTGGAATCCGTTTTCATACCGCTCGCCTCCCGGATTGCGCGGCGCGCTGGACCGCCCTGAGGATGTTCGGGTAACTGCAACAGCGGCACAGGTGCCGTTGCATTCGCGCAAGGATTTCATCGCGGGTGGGTGCTGAATTTTCGTTCAACAACCCGACCGCGCCCATGATCAGTCCGGAGGTGCAATACCCGCATTGAAAAGCGCTCTCGGCAAGGAACGCCTCCTGCACCGGGTGAAGTTTGTCGCCGTTTGCCAGGCCTTCGATGGTGAGAATAGTTTGCCGGGCGGCGTCGCTGACGGGTGTCAGGCAGGCAGGGACGCTTTTGCCGTTCATCAAAACCGTGCACGCCCGGCATTGGCCGTCGCCGCAGCCGTATTTCGTGCCGGTGAGTTGCAGGTCTTCGCGCAGCACATCCAACAGCGGGCGTTGCGGATCGGTGGTGACGGTTCGGGACTTGCCGTTTACGGTGAAGGTGATCGTCGTGTCCATACACCAGGAGCGTTCAAAGGGTTCAACGTCTTTATATCTGGACTCGACCGGGCGAGGCGAGGTTTCAAAGTTTGTTGGGCGGCGCGGAACCAGCCGGAGGCCCGCGGTGTTTACTTCATGACAAATGAACGGGTTCAAGGTAAAGCTGTCTTAAATCCGCGGCCTGGTCCGGGGCCACCGGTCGCGTGCAACCAGATCCCCAGGAAACACTATGAAAAATATCATGTCACGGGTATCGGCCATTCTGAGCACGATGGCGATCGCCGCGTCCGCGCAGGCAGAGGAATCCCTGCTCAAAGTCGGCGATCCCGCCCCGAAATTGCAGGTCGCAAAATGGGTCCAGGGCGAGGCGGTGAAAGGATTCGAGGCTGGGAAGGTTTACGTTGTTGAATTCTGGGCGACGTGGTGCGGTCCCTGCCGGGATTCCATCCCCCACCTCAACAAGTTGGCTGACGAATTCAAAGACAAAGGCGTTGTGGTCATTGGGCAGGACGTTTGGGAAAAAGACGAGAGCGCGGTCGAGCCGTTCGTGAAAAAAATGGGTGACAAGATGAAGTATCGCGTCGCGCTGGACGACAAAAGCCAGGACAAAGACGGCGCTATGGCGGCCACCTGGATGAAAGCCGCCGGCCAGAACGGCATCCCCGCGTCGTTTGTCGTCAACAAACAGGGGAAGATCGTCTGGATCGGGCACCCGATGGGCCTGACGAAACAATTACTCGAGGACATTGTGGCCGATCGGTTCGACCTGGCCAAGGCGGCCGCGGAATCTGAAAAGAACACGCGGAACAAAAAAGAGTTGATGGAGCTCTCCCGCAAACTGTCGACCGCGATGCGCTCGCAAAACTGGAGTGATGCCGAAGCGGCTGTCACGGACCTTGAAAAAGTGGTTCCCGAGGATCAACGCTTCGGCGTGGGCATGGTGCGTTTCCAGATCTTAATTGGCAAAAAGGACTACGATGCCGCGTATAAATTCGCCGGCACGCTCAGCGATCAGCACCTGGACAACATCATCCTGCAGAACCAGCTTGCGTGGTTTATCGTGGCGAAGGACGGCCTTGAAAAGCGCGACGTCGCCCTCGCGGAAAAAATGGCCGAGCGCGCCAACAAGGCTTCCCAGGGCAAAGACCCGGTCATCCTCGATACCCTGGCCCGTGCGCAGTTCATGAACGGCAAAAAGAAAGAAGCCATCGCCACCGGCCAGAAAGCCGTCGACATCGCGGAAGGCGAGGTCAAAGAGGAACTGAAGAAAGCGCTGACGAGTTATCAGGAAGACAAGCTGCCTCCGCCGATCAATTAATCGGCGAGCAGGCCGGCTTTCCGCAGCATTCCGGTCAGCGTGTCGTTGAATTCGCCCGGCTTCTCCAGCATGAGCCAGTGGCCGGTCCCTTCGATTAGTCGGTGATCGGGCGATCGGGTGTATTTCTGTTACTCCGCAGTTCTTGCCTCCGGCACAGGGCTATGTCCGCCAAAATCCGGCGGCAACAGCCGATGCCGCCGAAATTTTTTCGATTCGCGCCCGCAGAACCGGCTGGTCTAAGCTCGGGGCCAGCAGTTTCAAGAACGCCTTGCTCGAAATGGATCGCGCGACAATCGAATGCCCCGGGACCGGACGGTTTTGCTTTCAGGCTTTGCGGGCGGCCTGGAATAGGTAAAAATCCTTCGCGCCGACGATGATGACCGCAAATCAGTCCGACCCGTCATTGACAGCCGAACGATCGCGGCCCGCGTCGCTTCGCGGATTCTGGAGCTTGTTCGTCACGCAATTCCAGGGAGCGTTCAGCGACAACGTGCTGAAGAACCTGGTTGTGTTCATCACGATCTTCGGGATCGAGGCGACGCTTCCCGAGAAGCACGGCTACAGCGAACGCATCACCGCGTTGTTCTCGCTCCCGTTCATCCTGTTTTCCATGGCCGGTGGATTTCTGGCCGACCGTTTCAGTAAACGGACCGTGATGGTCGGGGTGAAGGTCTTCGAAATATTCGTGATGGTGTTTGTGTTCTGGGGACTGGTCGGCGGCCATAACCACGCCTTGCTGGCGGCCGTTTTCCTGATGGGCACGCACAGCGCGTTTTTTGGCCCGTCCAAATACGGGTCGCTGCCCGAGCTGCTTCCCGAGAAAAAACTTTCGTGGGGCAACGGCCTGCTCGAACTCGGCACTTTCACGGCCATCATCCTCGGCACCGTCGCGGCCGCGCTCATGTCGAAGCATTTTCACGGCGAACATATCTGGTCCGCGTTGATCCTGATTGTGCTGGCGTTCGCTGGACTTGGCTTCAGCCTCGGCATCACCCGGGTGCCCGCGGCCGCGCCGGACAAGAAGTTTCATCCGAACTTCCCCGTCCAGATCTTTCGGCAGCTCGGCGCCATGCGACGCGACCGGCCGCTGATCATGGCGGTCATCGGCAATGCCTACTTCAGTTTCCTGGGCGCGCTGGTGATGTTGAACCTGTTTTTCTACGGCGCTTATGTGTTGGGCGTCGATGAAACCAAAATCGGGTTACTGAACGTCTCCCTCGCGCTCGGCATCGGCATTGGCAGCGTCGCTGCCGGTTATCTTTCCGGCGGCAAAATCGAATATGGCCTCGTGCCGCTCGGCGCGTTCGGGTTGTCGGTTGCGTCCGTCATGCTGGCAATCCCGATCTCCATGACCGCCGCCCTGGTCTGGCTGGCGCTGCTGGGGTTCTTCGGCGGCTTTTTTATCGTCCCCATTTCCGCCCTGCTGCAACACCGGCCGGACCGGGACAAGAAAGGTGAAATGCTGGCCACGGCCAACCTGCTTTCGTTTGTCGGCGCCTTTCTCGCCTCGGCCGCGCATTATGTGCTGGCCCAGGTCGCCGAGTTTTCGCCCAGGCAGATTTTTCTTTTCTGCGGCATTCTGACGTTCGCCGGGGCGGTCAACGCCCTGCTTCTGCTGCCGGACGCGTTGCTTCGGTTTGTGCTCTGGGCGGTGACGCGGACGATTTATCGCATTCGCGTTGTCGGCCGCGATAACATCCCCGAGAAAGGCGGCGCGCTGTTCGTCTGCAACCACGTTTCATTCGTCGACGCGGTGCTGCTCCTGGCGTCGACGGACCGCAAGGTGCGGTTCATGATGCTGAAGGCGCATTACGAATTGCCTTACATGAAACCGTTCGCGCGCGTTCTCGGCATCATCCCGATCTCATCGGAACAGCGTCCGCGGGAAATGATCCAATCGTTGCAATTCGCGAGCGAGGCAATTCGCGCCGGGGATGTGGTCTGCATTTTTGCGGAAGGCCAGATCACGCGGATCGGCCATCTGCTGCCGTTCCGGCGAGGGTTCGAGCGGGTCATGAAGGACGTGCAGGCGCCGATCATCCCGGTGGCCCTCGACGGCGTGTGGGGCAGCATTTTCAGTTTCGACAAGGGCAGGTTCCTGTGGAAGCTGCCGCGGCGCCTGCCGTACCCGGTCACGGTCAACTACGGCCGGCCGCTGCCGAATTCAGCGTCGCCGTTTGAAGTGCGGCAGGCGGTGCAGGAACTTCTCGCGGAAGCATGGCGTTATCGCAAAGCGGGAATGAAACCGGTCCACCGCGGCTTCGTGCGCAACGCCCGGCTGCGGCCGTTCCGGACGGCCATGAGCGACGCGCAGAATCCCCGGGTGAAATTCGCTCCGGCGCTGGTCCGCACGGTTTTTCTCGCGCGCCGGCTGAAGAAAGTCTGGGCGGGACAAAAAATGGTCGGGCTGCTCCTCCCCCCTTCCGTTCCGGGCGCGCTCGCGAATTTCGCGGCGATGTTGATGGGCAAAGTGCCGGTCAACCTGAACTACACCGTTTCCGAGGAGACCCTGGCGTCGTGCATCCGGCAATGCGACATCAAAACGGTGCTCACCTCCCGGACGTTCCTGGACAAAGTGAAGCTGAAGGTGCCGTGCCAGGCCATTTACCTGGAAGAGTTGGCCGGGTTCGGTCGGGGAACGCCGGGTTCCGGCGCCGCGGGACCTGAAACGGCGCCGCGTGGCGAGCCGGAGTTCGGGCCTCCGACGATGCCGGAGAAACTGGCGGCCTTGCTCATGGCGACGCTGCTGCCGGCCGGTTTGCTGGAACGCGCGCTCGGCCGGGAGAAGGCCGTGAAACTGGATGATCTCGCGACTATTATTTTTTCCAGCGGCAGCACGGGTGATCCGAAGGGCGTCATGCTCAGCCACTACAATATTGGTTCGAACATCGACCAGCTCGAGCAGGTGTTCGGACTGGACCGCCGCGATTGTCTGCTGGGCGTGCTGCCGTTTTTCCATTCCTTCGGTTTCACCGGCACGCTGTGTCTGCCGGCGGTGCTGGGTGTCAGCGTGGTTTATTATCCGAATCCGCTCGATGCCAAAACCATTGGCCCGCTGGTGCGCGAAAACAGGATCACGTTCCTGCTCGCGACGCCGACGTTTCTGCAATTATACCTGCGCGGTTGTTCGGCCGAGGATTTTGGCAGCCTGCGCGTCGTGATGACGGGCGCGGAGAAACTTCCCGACCGGCTGCTCGCGGCTTTCGACGAACAATTCGGCGTGCGCCCGCTGGAAGGCTACGGCTGCACCGAGTGCTCGCCGGCGGTCGCGGTGAACACGCACGATTTCCGCTCGGCCGGTTTCCGGCAGGTGGGCGGCAAGCGCGGCAAAATCGGCCATCCTTTGCCCGGCGTCTCCGTGCGCATCGTCGATCCCGAAACCCAGGCGCCTTTGCCCGCCGGCCAGCCCGGGTTGATGCTCGTGCACGGGCCGAACATCATGCAGGGGTACCTCGGCCAGCCGGGGAAGACGGCGGAAGTTTTGCGCGACGGCTGGTACGTCACGGGCGACATTGCGGCGATCGACGAAGATGGTTTCCTGCAGATCACCGACCGCCTCAGCCGGTTCAGCAAGATCGGCGGCGAGATGGTGCCGCATATCAAGGTGGAGGAAAAACTCCATGAAATCGCCGGCGCAACCGAGCAGACGTTCGTCGTCACGTGCGTGCCCGACGAAAAGAAAGGCGAACGCCTGATCGTGTTGCACCGCCTGGCTGACGGGCTGCTGAAGCCGGCCCTGGAAAAATTTTCGCAATCCGACCTGCCCAACCTCTGGAAACCACGCGGCGACCAGTTCTTTCGCGTCGACACGTTCCCGTACCTGGGTACCGGGAAGCTGGACCTGCGGAAATTGCGCGAAGTCGCCCTGCAACTGGCCGCTGGTACCGGCGAAAAGGATCCCTCAGAGCCGGTGTCGAAGTAACGCAAACGCCTTCAGATCACTGAAAATGGAGCGGTAACTTTTTTGTCGCATATGCGACAAAAAAGTTACCGCGTACAACCGGGGACCGTTCAGGGGCAAACAGAAGATTTCCGTTCAGCGCGTGGGCCGTTGCATTACAAGGATGTTGGCGATCCACATCGAGCCGACGACACCCAGCGCGAACAGGCCGACCAATCCCTGGCCGACGTCGACGAGCCGGCGCGTATTTTCCTGCGGCATCATTTCGAGCGAGGCAAACAGGGCGATGGCAGCGATTCCGATGAGCGCCACGAAGCCGCTGTATACGGCCATCGCGGTCCGGGGCCAGCCGGGCTGGCATTTGAACGTTCCCGCGATCGGAAGGACCAGCAGCCCGCACACAATCGCGAGGATCAGCCAGGGACTGTTGACGCCGAACCAGACACACCCGGCGAGTCCGATGATCGCGAGCAGGAGACACGCCCCGATCCAGTTGCTGGCGATCACCTGTTCGCGGGAAAGCGCCAGGCGCCCAAAACGATTGAGCCGCAGCAGCAGGTTGAAGATGGGATCGGCGGTCCAGGTGAGGACCGCGAAAGTGATATAGACAATCCGGATCGGTGTGATCCACGGGCTTAAGTCCGGGTTTGCTTTGGCGACGCTGGCGAGAATGCGGTTGCCGAAATAGCCGCCCAGGATGATTCCCCACTGCGCGCCGGTGCTGAGCCGGGACATCCAGAGAAAATAGCGGAGCATCCAGGCGTAGATGAAATGACGCGCTTTGAGCGCTTCGACGACTCCGGCGCGGGCCCAGTCGTTGCCGGGATCCAGGCGCAGGGCTTCGCGGAAATGTTCGAGCGCTTTTTTGGAATCGCCCTTTTCCAGCAGCGTCCAGCCCTGGTTCGCGTGGGTGACAGCGTTGTCCGGATTCCGGGCGAGCGCGGTGTCGATGGTCTGGCCGGCCTCGGCTTTGCGGCCGAGTCTCACGAGCGCGATGGCGCGGAGGTTGGTGCAGCCGACGTGTTCGGAATCGAACAGCAGGCCTTGCTGGGCGGCGTCGAGGGCCTCAGTCCAGCGTTTTTCGTCGAGATGAATGGCCGAAAGCAGCGCGAACAGGTCCGCGTCGGAAGAATCCAGTCGCAACGCCGCATTGATCGCTTCGAGCGCTTCGGTGTTGCGATGGCGATCATGCAGCACCTGGGCATGGACGTAATGGGCAAAAGGAAAATCCGGCGCGAGGTGGACCGCCTGCCGCGCCTCCTGCGTCGCGTCGTCGAACTGTTCCCGGTGGAGCAGGCAAAGCGCCATCAACGCGTGGGAGTAAGAATCGTGCGGGTCAGCCGCGAGCGCCTGGCGGATTTCCTCCTCCGCGAGGTCGTAGCGCGATTGCTGGTAGAGGAGCAGGGCGCGTTGCAGGTTGGGATTCATGTCGGCCGGTTGAGTTCAGAAGGCGCGAGCCGCCGCTGGTGATGCGAATTCATTGCAGCTTCATATACTGCAGAATGTCGTCGTAAATTCCGCCCTGGTTGGAATACAACGCGTAATTGCGGGCGGTGGCGAACCATTCCTTCGTGGTCGACTTCAACGTCCCGGCCGCGGCGACCAGGTCTTTGGTCGTGAGCGGCTTCGGAACGCCGTCTTTCATCGCTTCCTGCAGTTTCTTTTCCACCGCCACGTCCACGACCGCCTTGAGGTCGGCGCCGGAGAAGTGCTCGGTTTTTTTGCCGATATGATCGTAATCGATTTCCTCGACCGGTTTGCCGCGGCATTGCAGGCGCAGGATTGAAGCGCGGGCCGGGGCATCGGGCGGCGGGACGAACAGGATGCGGTCAAACCGGCCGGGGCGGCGGAATGCGGAGTCGAGGTGCCACGGGGCATTGGTGGCGGCGAGGATCAGGACGCCTTCGTTGGAAGTTTTGACGCCGTCCATTTCGGAAAGAAACTGGTTGATCAACTGGCGGCCCGCGTGCTGGCGCATGTCGCCGCGGCTGGCGCCGAGCGCGTCCACTTCGTCAAAAAACAAAACGCACGGCTGGTTGCGGCGGGCCTGTTCGAACAGTTCGTGCAGGTTCCGTTCGCTGTTCCCGATCCACATGTCGAGCACGTCGTTGATGCCGACGGCGATGAAGGCGGCCTTGATTTCGCCGGCGGTGGCGCGGGCGAGGAATGTCTTGCCGCAGCCGGGCGGGCCGTACATCAGGATGCCCCCGCCCACGGGTTTGCCGTAGGCCTTGTAAAGTTCGGGATGCGAGAGCGGATGAATGATCTTGAGCCGGACCTCTTCCTTGACCTTTTCCATGCCCCCGACGTCTTTGAACGTGATTTTTGGCCGTTCAACTTCTTTTTCGAGCGGCGGACCATCGTCTTCCCACGAGGTGCGGACTTTGCCTTCGACCACTTCGCTTTCTTCCTCGCGGGCGCCGATGCCGAGGCGGCCGGCGAATTCCGGGTCGGCGACCGAACGGTCGATTTCGGTGGCGCGGCGGTATTCGCTGACCGCCTTTTCGATTTCACCGATGCCGGCCAGCAGCCGGGCGTGCAGGAGAAAAGCGCGGGCCGGGGCCTGGGGATTTTTGACGAGGTCTTCGACGATCACCAGCGCGTGGCTTTGCTTGCCCTGCTGGTAGAAAGCGCGGGCGAGACCGAGTTTCAGCGGCAGGCTGTTCGGCGCGAGGGCCAGGGCTTCGCGATATTCCTTCTCTGCTTCCTCCGGCTGCGCGCGGCTCAACAACAGGTCAGCCAGGTGCTGGCGCAACGCGATGTTGTTCGGCGAAACCCGCAGCGCTTCGCGCAGACCCTGCAGGGCGTCGTCGGCGGGGTTGTCCATGGCATCACTCATTTTGTATCAGGAGAACGGAAGACGAAAAGGCGGTCAAGCCAGAGATAATATGTAGCGCGCGCATCTAGCGCGCGTGCGGTTCCGGAACCCATCGAGGAAACGGGAAGCAAGGATGCTTCCCGAACCCGCAGGCAGGATGCCTGCGCTACAATGGCGGAGAGTGGTTGAATCACAGCTTGAGGAACTCCGGCCGGATTTCCTCGCCGACGAAGTGCAGGATGGCGACGCTGCGTTCGAGGCCGAAACGGGATTTGCCGGCGTATCCGGGATTGAAGTAATGGATGCCGCGGATTTTTTCGCTGAACGGTTTGTGCGTGTGGCCGAACACGATGACGTCGGGTTTTTCGCGGAGGATGCGATCCTGCAACAGCGCGGGGTGCGTGCGGGGATTGACGATGTGCTGCAGGAGAAATTTATGCCGGCCGAGTTCGAAGACTTCAGTTTCCCTGAGCTGCCGCAAGGAATCGGTATTGCCGGGCACGGCGGTGACCGGAGCGATCTGTTCCAGCTGCCAGGTAATGGCGGACGTGCCGATGTCGCCGGCGTGGAGAATGTGTTCCACGCCTTTGAAAAGCCCCGGGATTTTCGGATCGAAATAATCGTGGGTGTCGGAAATGACGCCTATTTTCATTGGGTGTAGTCAACAGTCAGTAGTCAGCAGTCAGTAGCATGAGCGCGGCAGGGGGGTGCAGTGTTGACTACGAACCGCGGGCGGCCTCGGCCCCCTCGGGCGTTTCTTCCGCTTCGGTTTCCTCGGGCCTGCGACCGGCTTCTTTTTCCTGAGGTGATTCCGGAGTCGTGAATTTCATGGCGGCGACGAAAAGGGCGGTGAACAGGCCGCCGCTGAGGAGCGTATTGCGAAAGAGTTGCCAGGTTTCGGGCCATCCGCCGGTGCCTTTGATCAGCGCGGTGAGCCAGCCGAGAAAGGTTTTGACGTATTCGGGATTTCGAAACGGATTGAAGAGCCACGACATGGTATTGGTGATGAAATAGAACAGGAGCGCTCCGAGCAAACCGCCGCCGAGCAGGGCGAAGAAGGACGACCCGGGTTTGAACTGCCGGCCAAGGAGGATCACGACGGCATAAGCGCCATAATTAAACAGTTGATAGCCGATCACTTTGACGTCCCAGACCGGCCAGCCGTTCCACCAATAAATGAAGTTCAATCCGATGTCCGTCAGCAGCATGGTGCCCAGCGGCAGCCACCAGGCCATGCGGCCAGGAAAATAAACTCCGGCACAAAACATCAGGGCATACGCCGCGCTGAAATTGGCAAAATCGTAGGACACCGCTCCGGGAATCCGCGATAGCGCGAAAACGAGCACGAACAGGAGCGGTAATATGGATTTGCTCTTCACTTTTGGGAGCATACGCCGATTCAGTTTGATTTCAAAGACTAAGAACCTGCCCGAACCTGCACTGTCATTCATGGAACGCTTTGCCCGCCCGATAGAATTCCAGCAACTGCCGGTTCATCCCCGCAAATTGCGCGTCCCCGGCGGCCGTGGCCAGGTCCACCGCCTTTTCCGCCGCTGCAACAGCATCGTTGAAACGTCCCGCTTCCGCGTAGGCCGCCCCGAGGATTCCCAGGGTCCTCGCCTGTTGATAGTTCGTCAGACGGCAGGCCCGTTCCGCCAGGCGGACTGCTTCATCACCGTTGCGGACGGTGCTGTCCCGGCCGGCGGCCAGAAGCCAGGCGAGGTTGTTGAGGGCTTCGAGCGAGTCCGGTTGGGCGGCGAGCACCTGGCGGTACTCGGTCGCCGCTTCTGCAGGCCGCCCGGTCTGATACAGCAGCGTGGCCAGTTGCAGGCGTGAGCCGGGTTCCGGTTCGATCCGGACGGCCTCGCTCAGTTGTGCGATCGCCGGCTCGAACCTCCCCTGCCCGGCGAGGGCTGAAGCGTACGACCTTCGGACCTCTGCATCACGGGGTTTGAGTCTCAACGCCGTTTGAAAGTGCGGCTCGGCTTCGGCAAACTTTCCCTGCAACGAAAGCGCGCCCGCGAGATTGCAATGCGCGCCGGCGTTTTCCGGATTGATCTGCAGCGAAGCCTCGAAATGTTTCGCGGCTTCGTCGAATTTTCCCTGCCGGGCCCGGATGCTGCCAAGATTGTTCTGCGCGGTCCAGGCCCGCGGATTTTTTGCCAGGGTATCGGTCCAAAGGGTTTCGTCGCTGGCGAAAACCCGCGCCCGTTGCAGGGTCAAACCTGACAAAACCACGATCAACGCGAGGCGGACCCATGGGAAAACGCGATCCGGGAATAGCGCACCCAGCGCCGCCGGAAGCGCCGATACGAGGAAGATCAGCGGCAGATATTGGAAATGGTCCGACACCCGGGACAACGCCAGGAAGTACATGTCGAAGAAACCGAGGACCGGGAACAGCATTACCATGAAGCCGCCGAGCGCGAACAGCGCGTGACGCCCCCAGCCACGGCGATATCGCCAGCACAGAAACAAGACGCCGATCCAGAGCAGTCCCGGCAACCACGAAAGAATGTTCGCCGGATCAATTGTCCAGCGCGGGTAAATCAGGTTCAAATTCAGAGGCCACAGCGCTTTGCCCAGATAAAACCAAAGGGCCATGCCGGCGCCGGCGAGGCGTCCGGGGAAATTTTCAGTCTGCACCGGGCCGCCACCGCTCATCATGCGATGCTGAAACCAGATCGTCAGGCAGCCGAACACGAGGGCCAGGACAAAAAACGGACTCACGCGCAGCCAGTCCTGTCGGGAGAGACGCCCGCGCTGCCACCAGGCGCAGCCGAGCAGGACGACCGGCAGCATCACCGTCGATGTTTTGCTGAAGAGCGCCAGGAGAAACGCGGCCAGCGACAACACGTAGCCGGTTTTTGCTTTGCGGTTCTTTCCCTCGGTTCGCGCGGTTTCAAACGTGAGAAAAGCGAGAAAGCTCAACAGGAAAAAAGCGAGCGAGAGGGTATTTTTCAACTCGGAGATCCAGGCGACCGACGCCACGCAAACGGGATGCACGGCGAACAACGCCGCCGCGAATCCCGCGCCCCGAATATTGAGCCGTTCCAACACGCGCCAGAGCAGCAACGCGTTCGCTGCGTGCAGCAGCGCGTTCACGATGTGATAACCCGCGGGATGGTTTCCCCACACGAGCCACTGGGCCCAGAGAGCGGCCAGGCTGAGCGGGAAATCCGTCCGGAACCAGATCGAATGCAGCCCGAATTCCCCTTTCACCAATGGATTTTTCTGGACCAGCAATGTGTCGTCCCAGATGAATTCCCCGCGCAACGCCGGCCAATAGGCCGCCAGCGCGAGAAGGACAATCAGAATTGCGCTCCAGACGGTCAGGTGATTTCGGAAAACCCGCGCCGAAAGCGAAGGCTCGGTCAGTTTTGGCGTGTCAGGCGTTGGTTCCGGGACTGGACTCAATCCGCGACAGGTTCAACCGGTGAATCCGAGGTCACAAGCTTATTGTGTGACTTTGAAAACCGCCGCGGGCACTATGAAAACCCTTGGACGCCGGACTCAAAATTGTTTTCGAAGACGCCGAACTGCTGGTCCTCAACAAACCTGCCGGGCTGGTCTGTCATCCGACCAAAACCGATGAAATGTCCAGCCTGGTCGGCCGGGTGCGATTGTACCTGGGCCGCGACGCCGGCTCGCACCTCGTGAATCGCCTCGACCGCGAGACCAGCGGCATCACGATCGTCGCTAAATCCGACGACGCCGCGGGCGAACTGCGGCGGCTCTGGGAAGGCCGGTCTGTCCGGAAGGAATACCTCGCGATCGTGCATGGCCATGTGCGGGACGAACAGGGTTTCATCGATGCGCCGCTCGGCAAGGACGAGAGCAGCCGGGTGGCGATCAAAGATTGCGTCCGCGCCGACGGACGGCCGTCGCGAACGGAGTATTGGGTGGAACGACGGTTTGTCCGGGTGCCAGCCACGGACCTTCGCGCCGGTTCGGAGACCGCTCCATTTACTTTGCTGCGTGTGCAGCCGGAGACCGGCCGGAAGCATCAGATCCGCATTCACCTTGCGCATCTGGGTCATCCGATAGTCGGCGACAAGCTGTACGGCGGCGATGAGGACTTGTATCTGGCCCTCGTTGAAGATCGGTTGACGGACGGGCAAAGGGTTCGGCTGATTCTTTCGCATCACGCTTTGCACGCTCGGGCTGTGCGGTTTGTGTGGCACGGAGTGGAGACCGAATTTCAGGCGGAGCCGGAGAAGTGGTTTGGGGATTTTGTTGGAAATTGCGGTCGCTAACTCGCTCCCGGGTTCAGGGGTCTTTCGCTCACCTACAGGCGTGTTATACTAAGGTTGCTTCTCAACCAATTCACAGAAAGGATTAATATGAAAAAGACTTTATCGATCGCAATTCTGATGGGAATGTCACTGATCGCACCGGTCACATCCTGGGGGGCCGGGTATTTTCTTATAGATAATGCCGAGTCGTATGATGGAACTCCGAACGCTCATCTCCCTTTCCTTGCAATTCCACAATCGACATATCCCGCAGGCACAATCATCGGTTCGGACCCCACATTTGCGACGCCTAATTACAAGATTGGATTTCTTTGGCTTGGCGGTACCGCGAATATCGGACTTTCACTCACCCCGGATCAGTTTCGGGCAAGCGGTGCGACGTTGTTTGGAGAGGACCGGTCATTTATATGGCCGACGGGTGATGTCGTTGGTGGCGCTGGCATTTTCACGGGAGGCAAGGCGGTTGTTCCGGGGACATCCGGCGGACAGCATATCACGGTGCAACTTCTGGCCTGGTATGATCCAACGGGAAGCACCACTTATGATCAGGCAGTGGCGCAGAATTCTTACACAGGGTATTCGACCCTGATGGATATCAGATTAGCGGAGGGACCGGATCCGTTGATCGCCGACCTGCGCAACATGCAGGGATTCCCGATCAATGTGCCTGAACCATCCGCTGTCACGCTGACCAGCGTTGCTGCGGTCGCGTTACTTTTTCGTCGGCGAAAATAGCGCGCACAAATTCCGTAAGAAACTGCGTATTCGCGGCGAGGTCTCATAAATGACCAAATACGACGCATCGGCCTATCCGCAAACTACCCGACGAGGAAAAAGCTTCTCGCTGAGAAAACTGGTGTTAGGCTCAAGTCATCTGCTTCGGATCCATTTCAAACAAGAGGAGTGATATGAAGAAGATGTTTTTGGGAGCAATCCTGGTGGTACTGGCGAGTGCGCCGGTTTCCTCGTTTGGGCAGGGTTATTTTCTTTTCGACAACAGTGCGGCATACACCGGAACGGCCAACCCGCAGCTTCCTTACCTGGGAATCACATCTCCGGCGGGGGCTGCGGGAACTATCATTGGTTCCGGCGCTTTTCCCAATTATTCCATAGGCTTTTTTTGGAACGCGAACCTCAGTCTTGGTTCGGATCCTAATTTTCAAAATGCTCCGGGAACGTTCTTCGGCAGCGTGACCGCATCCTTTATCGCGTCAACCGGGGACACACTTAGCGGTGCGGGAATCTTCACTGCGGGCAATGCCACGCTTCCTGGAACCGTCGGCGGGCAGCATGTGCTTGTGCAATTGGTTGCATGGTACAATCCGAGTGGAACAGCTACGTATTATGACGCGTTTAACAGCTTCAACCTGGCCTATGGAACCGGGTCTTCGAGCATAATGGATATTCGATTGGCGCAAGGAGCGGACCCGATCTTTGCCGACTTTTCGGGAATGCAAGGGTTCCCTGTTGGTGCTCCGGAACCATCGACCCTCTCGCTGGTGGGTTTGAGCGCGGCCTTGATTTTGGTCCGCCATCGTTGCAAGCGGCGGACAGCAGATTGGGAAGCATAAGCTGAGATAAAAAACACTGTGGAAAGACCACTATGAAAAAGACCACATTGAGTGCCTTGCTGGCCTTGGTAGCATTAGCAAACGCACCGGTTTCATCTTTTGGCCAGGGTTATTTCCTCTTTGATAATTCGTCAATGTTCACAGGCGACAACTC
>JGI10216J12902_100352366_pt1 | contig 16659 bp, 14 predicted proteins | sample KanNatreferecore_FD_12902 | JGI IMG/M metagenome (IMG submission 12902)
CGCTCCTTGCCGGTGGTGCAGCTCTGCTTGATGGCGCAGCGCTGGCAGGCGTTGGTCGAGTAGCGGCGCAGGACTAATTCGTTTTCTTCGGTCGTAAAGGAGTAGGCGAGCCGCTCTCCCGCCAGACAAATGTAAACATCCTCCTTGAGGAGAGCGGAAGTCCTGCTCGCCGAAGCGCCCTTCTGTCTTTGAGTTCGAAGTCATCAGTTTTGGCAGCGTGACTGTGATGCCGGCTTCCTCGCATGCCAAGATTTGTCCGCCGCTGAAGTAGCCGCAATCGGCGACGACATCCAGGCTCGTGGCTTCCAGAATCGTTTTCGTCTCATTGGCCACGTTGGCGAGCTGTGACCGGTCGGTGCCGAACGCCGAGTTCTTCCGCAATCTGTCGATTGATGTTTGCCACGCGCAATAGCCGTCGCGGCGGGTGAATCGCCTGCTACGGGTTGACGTTTATGGACCATCGCCGATCGATTTATCAACCCGCAGCACGACACAAATTGATCTGTGGATGGACGTTATTCGCATTCGAGGCCATGCAGTTTTGTACAAGATAGCTCGCATGCATCATGCGACGAGATAAAGGTGGATCGGTGGCGCTTAAACGGGAGTTGGCCGGCCCGCAGCCCTCGAACCTCCAACCAGACCGTTATGAGATTTTTTCTCGCAGGTTGCAACTAGACTATGTCTAGCGCGATGAACACGGACAGCAAGATTTGCCGATGACTCTTACGAGTAACTGAGCACGCGGTGCGCTCTTATCGTTGGATATCGCTGTCGCCTTCTGCAATCAACTCCTCCAGCGTCCATTGAATGTCCGGGAAGCCCGCGCGTGTCATTCCGATGATCGTGAGGTAGCCAGACGGCCCCCTGCAAAGGGCTCGGAACGTCCGGGGACGTAAAATATTGCATTCGGGGAAATGAGCTCCGTGGCTAAATCCTCGTTCGCAGTGTTTGAAACCTGACTGACTGTGTCTGTTCTGCAGGAGCGTGCCTCCAGTGCCTTTCGACGTGACAGTCGCGGGCGTCGATCAAGCGACCGTCCAGCAGCATCATTTCCGGATCGAGCGCTAGCATGATGTTTGTCAATCCATGGGTTTCGAGAATGATTTCGGTCACCGTCTCTTACCGGCATTGCCTTGCGATCGATTAAAGGCGACGATCGCCTGCCGCGGAGGTGCATAGGACGACGTACCAAAGGTATCGAACAGCGTCTTCGTCCGAGCATAGTGATTTGCGAGTCCGCCCCGGATGACCCGTTCGATCGGACCATCGGGATAACCAAGGCCAAGCTTGCAAGTCAGGTCCATGTCAGCCTGACTTGCGAGTCCCTCGTCCAGAAAACGAAGCGCCGTATTGTATTTTGGAAGGACAAGCCGATTGATAATCCGACCAATTTGATCGCTCGACAGCACGACTTGAAAGCCGGCGTCCTCAAATAGCGCCTTGGCGGCCTTAATCGCCGCATCGCCGGATGCTGGCTGCCGCACGAGCTCGATCAACCGTGAGGGTGCGTCATCCCCATTCCGATATCTCGCAAAGCCAAGCACATTTGCGAGTCCGCCTTCTCCCACATGCTCAGCGAGCGATTCATCTCCCAACTCGACAAGTATAGCGATCCTGCCTGGATCCGCCGCGAAAGGCGCGCCGGCGTATATCAGGATATCTGCATCCTCCGCCCTCGTAGCCTTCGACAAGAACGCATCGGCGTCCAGAAACGATCGGCTGGCACCGGCTACAATCATAGCGTATCGCATCTGCTTCAAGCTCCAAACATCGTGTTACCTTCGTAGGGAAAGAAGCCGCGGCCAGATTTCCGTCCGAGAAGACCGGCGGCGACCATACGCCTTAGCAGAGGCGGCGCCGCTGCGCGTGGATCAAGGGTTACCGGATAGAACGCCTCACAGAGGCGCACCTGCGTATCCAGGCCGATTAGATCGATCAATTCGAGGGGGCCCATCTTGTATCCGAGCCCCACCTTTATCGCACGATCGATGTCTTCCGCCGACGCGACGCCTGCCTCAACGGCTCGGATCGCATCATTGTTGAACGGTACCAGCAGCGCGTTCAAAATGAATCCTGGCTTGTCTTGTGTCTTGACGGGGATCTGGTTGCACGCCTTGGTCCATTCCCAAGCAGTACGAAATGTCTCATCCGAGGTGAGGATGCCGGGGGACATCTCAATCAATCGCATGAGTTGCGCGGGAAGGCAGAAGTGCATGCCCACAACGCGCTCCGGATGGCGAGACCCTGACGCTATCTCGGTAATGGACAGCGTGGACGTGTTTGACGCAAAGATCACATCCTCCGCGCAGACTGTATCAAGTCGTTGCAACAAGTCTCGCTTGACTGCTAGGTTCTCGAAAACAGCCTCGATCACGAGATCGCATGCACCTAACACGCCGATGTCCGTGGCTCGGCTCATCGCCGCGACGATCGCATCACGTTCATCCTTCTTTAGCTTCCCGCGCTCGACCGACTTGTCCAGGAAAGCCTCCGACTGCTTGGCGGCGCGACCCAAGGTCTCGTCGGAGATATCGTAGGAAATCGTGCGAAAGCCGGCACGAGCCGCCACAAGAGCAATGCCTGCTCCCATTGTACCACCGGCACCGCAAACGCCGACTGTCGAAATCTTTCTGCTCATTTTACGACAAAGCTCCGTCCGATCAGTTGGCGATGCACTTGGTTAGTGCCCTCCCAAATCTGGGTTATTTTGGCGTCCCTCATCAGTCGTTCGACGCGGTAGTCGCTGCAGTACCCGTACCCCCCGTGCATCTGCACGGCTTCCGTCGCAACTCTCATTGAAAGGTCTGATGCGCGCATCTTAGCCATTGAAGCTTCAAGTCCAAACTCTTCAGCGCCCCCGTCAATCAAACTCGCCAGATAGTCAAGCCAGCTATCCGCCATTGCTAGATCTGTCGCCAAGTCGGCAAGCAAGAACTGATTGGCCTGAAAATCAACGATCTTGCGGCCCGACTGACGGCGCTCGTTCATATAGCTGGCCATGTCCTTGAACGCTGCCATTGCTATTCCCAGGGCGTGGGCGGCAACGCTGGGGCGCGACCTATTTAGGGAGGCGAGAAGAATCTTGAGTCCGTCACCCGGTCGGCCGAGAAGATTTGAGCCTGATACACGACAGCCATTGAATTTCAGCGAAGCGGTCGAGGAGCCTCGGTGGCCCATCTTCTCTTCGAGTCGGACCACCTCAAAGCCGGGCGCTCCCTTTTCGATCACAACCGCCGAGATCGCTTTCTTTGGATCTTCAATCCCTTCATATTTTCCGAAGAGCAAAATCCGGTCGGCTACATCTCCACTGGTAATGAACAACTTGGACCCATCGACGACTAGGTCGTTTCCGTCGGGACGGATCTTCGTCTTCATGCCCGTAGCATCCGAGCCCGCATCCTCTTCAGTGATTGCCAGCGACGCCAGACCGCCTTCGGCGATGCAAGGAAGAAGGCGCGCCTTTTGCTCTTCAGTCCCGAACTGAATGAGCGGTTTCATGGCATGAAAATTCGTGGCGTAGATGATACCGGTTGAAGCACAGGCCTCGGCTATCCGCTTGACCACGGCGAGGTAAAGGCGGAATGACATCGGTACTCCGCCATACGCCTCCGGAACGAAGATCCCGTTCAAGCCGATATCGTTAATTGCCTTGATATTGGCCCACGGAAACACTCCCGTCTTGTCAATCCGAGCGGCGTTGGGAGCGATGACCTCCTCGACCATGCGGTCGACTTGGTCGAGAATCAGCCGCTCGTTCTCGTTCCATTTCCGATGGTTTTCCAATTGATCGAACACTTTCATCAGAGATTGGCTCCCTGTCCGCCGTCGATGTAGATCGTCTCTCCGGTCAGGAAGCCGATGTTTTCCGCGTACAGCGCACCAATAAGACGCGCGACCTCGCCTGCGGCGCCGGGCCGCCCGATCGGTACTCGTCGCGCAAGCCAGCTCTTGACCTTCGGGTTGGCGAGAAACTCCCGGTTCAATTCCGTCTCGACATAGCCGGGCGCTACGTCAAGAACTTTTACGCCGTCTTTCGCCCATTCTGCCGCGAGGCAGCGCGTTATGGCACCCACCGCGGCCTTTGATGCGCAATAGGCAAGGTTCTCAGCGACCGCCAACTTGTCGAAGAAAGATCCGATATTGACAATCAGCCCATCTCCAGACTGTTTCAGGTGCGGGTATACTTCCCGGCACGCTACCAGAACTGCTGACGCGTTTAGCCTCATGCACTTCTCGAACTCCAAAAGCGAAAGACCCGCGCTCGGCGACGCCTCATGCGCGCCGGCATTATTCACGAGTCCGATGATCGGACCGTTTGCTGCAACCTTACCGATCGCGTCGACGATGGAAGCCTCGTCGGTCATATCGCACACCAGACCAATACCTACAGGACAGGTCCCGCTGCGCGATAGTGCGGCAACTTGGAACCCGCGACGGTCGAGCTCCACCGCGATGGCTTCCCCGATGCCACGGCTAGCACCGGTGACGATGATCTGTGCGTCACTCATCGTTAAATACCGCCTTACGCCTCTCGGTAAAAGCTGCCATGCCTTCTTCTGCATCGGCCGTGCTAAAAGCCAGAGTCGATAGATCCGCTTCTATCTTCAGCCCCTCATGAATGGGAACGTCGAGAGCTCTTACGACAGCGTCTCGGGCCAAGCCGAGAGCAATGAGACTGTACGAGGAGAACTCCTTCGTGAACTTGATAGCCGCTTCAACGATCTCATCCTCGACGATTCGGTGAACTAACCCGATGGCAACCGCTTCCTCGGCCGACACTGTCCGACCGAGCATAATCATCTCCAGGGCGCGAGCCTCACCGATAAGGCGAGGTAGGCGCTGCGTTCCCCCATAACCTGGAATAAGCCCCAGCTTGATCTCTGGTAAGCCAAGCTTCGCATTTCGGGTCGCAAGCCGGAAGGTGCAGGCAAGTGCCAGCTCCAACCCACCGCCAAAAGCAAAACCATTGATCGCGGCCACCGATGGGAACGGGAGTCGCTCGATCTTGGCAAATGCCGCCTGCCCTAATTCCGCGCCCCTTTTCCGCGCCATCATGCTTCGTCCGCGAAGTTCCTTAATGTCGGCCCCTGCGCAGAAGGCCTTTTCACCCGCGCCGGTCACCACGAGGGCGCGAACTTTCCAGGTTGCCACCTCGTCGATCGCCGCGGCGATCTCATCCAGGATCGAAAAAGAGAGCGCGTTCAACGCTTCAGGCCGGTTCAGACGAAGAAGCGCGCAATCGTCTCTCTTTGTGAGCTCGACGGGCATGGATCACTTCCCGAACTTGCTGGCGTCTGGTTTGCGCTTTCCGGCAAAAGAAGCTGAAAGCTCGTGACTCTCCTCCGTATCGAGGTAGTTGCGAAGCAACAGATCGTGGGCGACGCGCGCCAGGCCGGAAACACCACCGTGGCGCGCGTTGAAAGCTGCCTTGATCGAAGCGAGAGCGAATGGCCCGCGGTCGGCGACCTCCAGCGCGAACTTCTTTGTCTCCTCCTTAAGCTTGTCATCTGGGACAACCTTATTGATGAGACCAATCTCGAGTGCTTCGCGCGCAGAAATTTTCGGATTACGGTACCACATCTCCTTGGCCTTTTTCTTGCCGATGAGATCCTCAAGGTACCAGGTGCCGTAACCAGCATCGAAAGAGCCCATCATCGGTCCGACTTGACGGAAGACTGCGCTCTCCTTTGCAATCGTCATATCGCAGACAACTTGCAAGACGTTGCCCCCTCCAACGGCGAAGCCGTTGACGCTCGCTATCACGGGCTTCTGAAGTCGATCGATCGATTCGTACATTTCGAGGGTCGGAAGAACGCCCGCATAGAGCGTTGTCTTTTCCATGCCCTCCTTCCTTCCGCCAATGCAGAAGAACTTGTCGCCAGCCCCTGTGATTACGATCACTCTTGTACGAGTCTCGCGGCGAATTTCGTTGATGCAGTCGCGGATCTCGTGACACATGGCAACGGTGAACATGTTTCCGTCGTCAGGTCGATTTAGGGTGATCGTTCCGATCGGGCCATCTTCCTCGTAGATGATAGTTTCGAAGGTCATGAGCTTTTCCTTTTCGTTACGGATTTTACGGCCAGAGCCTGCAATTCAGCCTCTTCGATGCCGAGCAACTCGTGGAGCACCTCATCGGTATGATCGCCGAGACGGGGAGGCATGAGACGAGGCGAATTAGGGGCACCATCTACGATAATCCCTGTACCAACCTGCGGTATCGGACGCTCGCCAGGATTTGCCGCTCGGTAAAACATGCCCCGCTCAAGCAATGCCTCGTCAGTAACGACCTGGTCGATGCTGTTGATCGGCCCTGCCGGTATGCGGGCTGCGCGAAATAGGGCAAGCCATTGGCTTCGAGGTCTCTCGCGCAGGATCTCAGCAATCTTGACAACGATATCCTGGCGATGTTTACGGCGATCGGCATTCGTCCTCATCCCGGGCAGGTCGGCTGCGTCGGGCTGTCCGACGGCCTCCCAGAAGCGTTGCCAGAGATTGTCATTTCCAAGGCCTAGCGTGATGGGATCGTCGGCAGTCTCGAAGCTCTGGTAGATCGCGATGACACTGTCCTTTCCACCGCTGCGCGTCGGAACCTCGCCGGACCCCAAATAGGGCACGATGCGACACGCTAGAAAACGTGTCATGGAGTCGACAAGCGCGATGTCGATGACGTGGCCGTTTCCCGTTCGCTGACGTTCGAATAGCGCAGATACAACTGCGAAGGCCGCATCCTGACCGGCCAGCATGTCTGCTGCAGGAGCACCGATCTTCTGCGGTTCTCCATTGGTTGCGCCCGTAAGATCCATGACTCCCGAATATCCTTCGGCGATAAGATCATAACAGGTCCAATCCGCTCGTTCTCCTTCGAATCCGAAACCGGTGATGGAAACATAGATCAACTCATGATGCAGCGATCGAAGCGCTTCCGCGTCTACCTTCAGCTTTCGGGCGACGCGAGGCGGAAGGTTCACCACGACAACATCCGCCAGACGAACAAGTCGTCGAAGGATCTCAAGCCCCTCCGACTTCGAATAGTCGAGCGCCACGCTCTTCTTGTTGCGGTTGACGCTCAGAAACCAAAGTGACTCATCATCGATGAACGGCGGGCCCCATGCGCGCGCGTCATCCCCTCCAACTGGTCGTTCTATCTTTAGAACCTCAGCTCCCATGTCTGCGAGCAGCAGGGTGGCCAACGGACCCGCTACCGACGTGGTTAGGTCGATTACTCGTACGCCTTCGAGCAGTGTAAAACCGCGTCCGATGGACCTAATCGGTAACGCATCGGCCGGCGTTGCATGGACGGGTGGCTCGATACGGTCCGACGCGGAATCTGCTTCATTCATGGTGGTGCTCATTGCGGGCCTACAATCACGACAGCCTTGCCGCGGACTTTGCCCGCGCCAATCATCTGAAGCGCGGTGGGCAAATCTTCAAACGGGAATTCCTTCATCAGGTGAGGTCTCACCGACCCCTGCTTCCACAGGCGGAAGATGTCAGCCTGCACCTCGTCGATGCGCTGCGGAGTCCTGTCGCGATAGTCACTCCACTGCAAGCCACTCACGCTGATGTTCTTGACGAGAAGGTAGTTGACCTTGACGCTCGGTATCTCACCGGCAGCAAAGCCAACAACGACCAGCCGACCGCACCACGCCATCGCGCGCAGCGCGGCACCAAAGAAATCACCTCCAAGAGGGTCGATCACGACATCCGCACCGACGCCGCCGGTAGCTGAGTGGACCTGCGCGCGTAGCGTATCCCTGATATCCGGGCCCGACACATCAATCACGTGGTCGGCTCCGTTCTCCCTGGCGAAAGCCGCCTCCTCCGACGTACGGACCGCCGCCAGCACTCGCGCGCCTAAGCCTTTGCTGATCTGGACCGCGGCCATTCCGATTCCGCCCGCTGCTCCTCCAATCAGAACCGTCTCGCCCGCTCGAAAACCGCCTCTATCTACAAGGGCAAGGTACGCTGTTTGGTAGACAAGGCCCATCGCTGCTGCGTGGGAGAAGTTCAAACCATCGGGTAGTTTGAATGTCTGCGCCGGAGTGACGAGAATCTGCTCCGCAAACGCTCCATGTTCGACATGGCAAAGCACCCTGTCGCCCGACGAAAATCCGGTAACCTCCTCACCAACGCGAAGAACGACGCCTGCGAGATCCTTGCCCGGAGTGAAAGGCCGCTTCGGAAGCACCTGATATTTGCCAGAAACGACAAGAAGGTCTGGGAAATTGATCCCGGCAGCACGTATACCAACCAAGATCTGCCCTTTGGCCGGGACCAGATCATCGATCTTGTTGATTTTCAGCGACGAGGGATCGCCGTGCTCAATGACTTGATAAGCGCGCATTTTGCTATCCTCGGACGTTAAGCAACTTGCTCGTGCTTGCACCGAGACGAGGCGGCGAGCCACCCGCACCGTGAGCGAAAATTCCGAGGACCGGTAGCGGCAACGCGGGGATCGACTTGCCGTCGACCGTCACCGTCCGGTCCAGTACTGTCCTTTCCGCAAAGTGCGGATCATTGGCCGCCTCCTTCAAGCTCGCAACGATCGAACAGCAGACGTCGCGGCCAGCAAATTCCTGCGCCCACTGCGAGGCGGACTTCGTCTTGATAATGCGAGCGACGGCGTCGACTACCTGTGCCTGATCCGCTCTTGCCGACCTCAATTCCTCCGGAAGTCCGATGACGTCGCAAAAGTTGGTCCAGAACCTTTCTTCAAGCGGAGCCGCGGCGAGATATCTGCCATCTCCCGTCGCATATATTTGGTAGCGCGGGCTTCCGCCGGTAACTAGGGCATCGCCTCCGCTGGGCCACTGATCCGCGGCAAAGCCGTTTCCGAGTCCCCAATACGCAAACGTCAGCAGGTTCTCTCCCATCGCGATGTCGAGATGAGCGCCCTTTCTTGTCGCTTCGCGAGTAAGGAGTGCGAGAAGGATGTTGATCACTGCAGGATAAGCTCCAGCAGCGATATCAGCCGCCAGGACCGGCGGAACGACCGGAGCACCATCGGCGCCCGCACTGAGACCGAGAATACCTGCTTCCGCCATGTAGTTGAGGTCATGCGCGGCGACCATTGCTTTCGGCCCGCTTTGCCCCCATCCCGTGACCGAACAGTAGATCAGGCCTGGATTAACGCGCTTCAGATCCTCATAGCCCAATCCGAGTCGGTCCATGACGCCGGGACGAAACTGCTCGATCAGAATATCGGCCTTCTCGATCAGGGGTTTCAAACAATCTTTCGCATCCTTCGACTTGAGGTCGATTTCAATGCTCTCCTTGCCCTCATTCAGGAGAGCGAAGTTCACGCTGAAATCGCCAAATCTCGGCTCATAGCTGCGCATCTCATCGCCCGTCTTCGGACGTTCGATCTTGATGACCCGGGCACCGGCGCGGGCCAACATCAAACCGGCAAGAGGACCGGGAAGTAAGGTGCTGAAATCCAGAACGGTAACGTTATCCAGCGGACGCATGGTCGTATCCTCGCCGATCACGCGGTCTTGGCTGCGGGAAGCTTACGAAGTGGCTGTGGCTGGAGCTCGCCACGCCGGACCTGAAGTACGAGTTCTCGCTTCAGTATCTTGCCACTGGCTGTGAGTGGGAACTCCGCGATGCGAACGAAGTACTCCGGCATATCGTATTTGGAGAGCCCTTCGCGGCGAAGATGTTCCAGGAGCTCGACAGGATCGATCGGACCCGAAACCGCGATGCATACTCGCTCACCGAGGCGATCATCCGGTACCGGAAATGCAGCAACGCGACCTGCAGCGCTGTTCCGAACAGCGATCGCTTCGATATGTGACGGATGAATGTTGTGGCCGCCCCGGATGATCAGGTCTTTCAAACGGCCTTCGATGCGTAGATTGCCCGCTCGGTCGGCTATTCCAAGATCACCTGACATGAACCAGCCGGTGCTGTTGAAGCTGCTTTCGGTGGCGGCCTGGTTGTTGAAATAGCCAAGCATCAGCGCAGCGCCTCGCCCGCCGATCTGCCCGATCTGCCCGGGCTCCGCCTCACGGTCCGGATCATTTGGATCGAACAACCGAACCTCATAGGCACGTCCACCGCGGCCGCACGTCTCAACGATAGTCTCCACGGGATCGTCCGGATGCGTGTACTGATGCGACGAGTTCTCTGTCATCCCATAGACGTTTTGCGGCTTCACTCCCTGCTCGAGGAACGCGCTGGCCACGCTCGGCGGAATGGGAGCGCCGGCCATGTAGAACACTTTCACGTTCCCGAGATCGGCACGTCCCGTTTTCCTCTGCTCGATGAGAATGTCCATCGCATGCGTGGGCACGCCAAGAAGGTATGATGCGCCACTTTCGACGATCCAGTCTTGGCGGCTCTTACCCGGCAACGGATCGTCCGTTACAAAACGACTGCCCGTCACCAACCACTGCGCGATGCCTACCCAGGCAATGTGGTGCGAGAGCGGAGACAGCGACAACATCACGGTGTCAGGCCCCTGCTTCCAGTCACGGACAAGGTCTCTTGCATTGGCGAGCAGTGTATTGTCCGAGTGCATGACGCACTTCGGCGATCCGGTCGTGCCTGACGTAAACGCGAGGTAGGCGACCTTGTCGGGATCGGTGCATGGCGGCGTTGAATTCGCGGCCGGCGCGGGAAATCCTTCGGGCGTATAGACGACCTTCAGGCTTGGAATACGAACCAGGACGGTGTCCAGGTCGGTCTTGCCGCGGTCAGCGCCCCACCCGGCTTCAGTCAGGAAAGCGCGTGCCGAGAGCGAGGTGAGAAGTTCGCCGATCTCGGCACAGGTGTAGGTCTTGTGCAGCGAAGGATTGCAAGCAAGCCCTTCGCGCGCGCAGGCAAGGAACATCACGACCGCTTCGACGCGATTGGACATCCAGATCGAGACCCGATCGCCGCCAACCAACCCGTATTCACGCAGGCTCCCGGCCACACCATCGACCCATTGTCGCAGCTCCGCCCAGGTCAACGAGCGACGCCCGTCCTGAAGTGCAACTGAATCCGGCCGATTGCGAGCGTGACGGGTCAGCAATCCGTAAAACGTGTCCTCAGTCCAGCAGCCGGACGCGTAATAGGCATTCGCGCTGGCTGGATGATGAAGTGTCAGGAACGGTCTCATGTTCTCTCGCACGGCAGCAAATCTCACTGTGTCTGTTGAATTTTAGGGCAGCAACTGTCGTGCCAAGGCCCATTCTCCAATCCAGCCTGTCTATTTTGCCCCAAAAAGCGGCGAATTCCACCATTTCGGAGTTCTCAGAAACTGCAAATGTCCTTGCGGATGCCAGGTCGTCGTGCTGTCGTGTCCTCAATAAGGACACGAGGAAATGCCCGAGTTTGAGAACTCCACCATCGCTGGGATTGTGGTTGTTGACGGCCAGTGCAAGCCGATTGCATCCGTGGGGTTGGGTACCGACCCGCGGATCCGTTCCCTCGTCGCTGACCAGCAATGGATGAAGGAGCTTCGCCACCGGCGCCTCAGCGTGCTGAACCTGGACAGAAAGAGTTATGCAGTCCTTCTTGCGCCCCTACGAGAAGGCCATCTGCTTGTATTAAGTGATGGCTCGGGAGACACAGTGCTAAATTTTATCGGCAGTGTGGACTTTGCCTGGGATATCTTGCGTTATCTGCTGACCGATCCCTTCGACGCCATGACTGTCGTCGATAAAGACGCTCGCGTCGTTCACATCTCACCGGTTCACGAAGCCTTCTTTGGCCTGAAGCCTGGCGAGGGCAATGGACGGCCTGTGGAGAGGATCATCGACAACACTCGCCTCCACCACGTCGTAGCGTCAGGAAAGGCGGAAGTCGGCGCGATCCAGAGGATGCGAGGATCCGAGCGCGTAGTGTCGCGTATCCCGATCAAGAGGGATGGCAAGATCCTAGGTGCTATCGGCCGGGTCATGTTCAAAGGACCTGCACAAGTCGATGCTTTAAGCCAGCGCATCAAGGCACTTGAGGGCGAAATCGAGTTCTACAAGCGCGAAACCGAGACATTGAAAGCGCGAAGCTACGGACTCGACGCTTTAATCGGGGAGAGTCCGGCGATACAGCGGCTTCGCGCTCAGATCATCAAAGTCGCGCCTCTTGAAATTTCCGTGTTGATCCGTGGCGAAAGCGGGACCGGCAAGGAGCTGGTGGCGCATGCCCTCCATCAACTGAGCCCGAGACGCGACAAAGCGATGGTGAACGTCAACGCTGCCGCGCTGCCGGCCAATCTCGTCGAATCTGAGCTCTTTGGCTACGAGCCCGGTGCGTTTACCGGCGCAGATAAAAAGGGCCGCAGAGGCAAATTTGAGCAGGCTGATGGAGGCACCATATTCCTCGATGAGATCGGGGACATGCCGCTCGACGTCCAGGCAAAGCTTCTGCGCGTGCTGCAGGATCGCATTGTGGAGCGCGTCGGCGGAGATCGGTCACGCTCAGTCGACTTTCGACTGATTTCCGCGACCAACAAGGACCTGCAAGTCTTGGTAGAACGCGGTGATTTTCGCCTCGACCTCTACTATCGAATTTCGCCTATCATCATCGAGCTTCCTCCTCTCAGAGAGAGATTAGAGGACATCCCCTTGCTCGCGACAAAATTCCTTCGCGATATCGCCTACAGGCACGCGCGGCCCGAACCCTCGATATCTCCTGCAGCACTCGCTGAATTGAGTGAACGGTCGTGGCCTGGCAACGTTCGCCAGCTTCAGCACGAGATCGAGCGGGCGTTTGTGTTCTGCGACGGCACCGAAGTTCGAACTGATGACCTGTCGGAAATGCCCAAGCGTGAACTTGCTCCCGTTAAGGCGCAGCAGCGGCAACAAGGAAGCCAGCCCAGGGAACTGAAGAGCGTCATCGCGGAATTGCAGAACGAGCAAATCCGTGACGCCATCGCCGCGTGCGGTGGCAACAAGAGGAAGGCCGCCGCCAGTTTGGGAATCTCGCGTTCCTTCCTCTACAAGAAGCTCGCGGAGATCGGCGAGACAAGCAACTCGTGACGTCCCGCCGGCCGAACGAACCCCTCGCCTGCTATTTCTTGACGAGAGGGCACTCGCTCTCGGCCAATGGGCGGAACGCCTCCGCTGCCGGAATGGTGGCTACGACCTTCATGAGATCCCAGGGGCCAGTCGATTCTGCCGGTTTCTTTGCCTGAAGAAGGTACATGTCTCGCATCATGCGGCCGTCTTCGCGGATCGTACCGTTCTTCGTCATGAAATCGTTGACCGGAATCTCCTTCATCGCGGCCACCACCGCGGTGGCTTCGTCGGTGCCTGCCGCCTTCACCGCCTTCAGGTAGTGCATTGCCGCACTGTAGATTCCGGCCTGGAACATGGTTGGTGGCTTGCCCCCGTGCCGCTCCGCGAAGCGTTTTGAGAACGCCCGCGTCTCATCATTCTGATCCCAGTAGAACGCTTCTGTGAACATTAGACCCTGAGCGGTCTTGAGGCCGAGGGTGTGGATGTCCGTTAACAGGACCAGCAAGCCCGCAAGTTTGGTTCCGCCGGAAACAAGGCCAAACTCGGCGGCCGTCTTGATGGCATTGATGGTGTCGGCGCCTGCATTCGCCAATCCCACAACCTTTGCCTTTGAGGCTTGAGCTTGCAAGATGAATGAGGAGAAGTCCGAAGAGTTCAAAGGTGCGCGAACGGCACCGAGAACCTGACCACCGTTAGCCTTCACTACGGCGGAAGTATCGGCTTCGAGTGCATGACCAAATGCATAGTCGGTGGTTAAAAAGAACCAGGTATCTGCATCACCTTGTTTCATCATCGCGGTGGCAGTGCCCCTCGCAAGTGCGTAAGTATCGTACACCCAATGAATCCCGAGTGGGGCGCATGATTTTCCCGTCAAGGCGGTTGATCCGGCCGCTGTCGTGATCGCGACCCTATTCTTTTCCTGCGAGATACCTTGGACTGCGATGGCGACCGCGGAATTGCCTAACCCCAGAATTGCGTCGACTTTTTCGACATCGTACCAGCGTCGGGCAATCGCCGAGCCTACGTCTGCTTTGTTTTGCAAGTCACCTGAAACAACCTCGATCGGCCTACCGTTGACCGAGCCTCCGAAGTCTTCGACCGCGAGCTTGACGGCTACTACGTCACCTGGTCCCTGTATATCTGCGTAGAGTCCGGACATGTCATCCAGCACGCCGATCTTCACAACGTCATCCGATATTTGAGCCCGACCTTCGACGATCGATGAAGCCATCAGGCAAATGCTAATTGCTGCGGTTGCGAATGCTTTCATTGTTACTGCTCCTATCCGTGTTGGAGGCAGGACAGCAAAATCGATGCCAGTGGCGCAAACACAACTAAATTGGTTGTTCTTGCCCGCGGCAGAGTATGGTGGCGCACTTCCGATGACTGTTCGGAGAACAATTGTCTTCCGTAGCGACATGTTTGTGTGTCGCAACGATGTTCCCAAAAGGATTCATCGTCCAAGCCCTCCGGAGAATGATATGACATCGACCACCTGCTTGTGTTCGACTGAATGTCCGTCGTTGGCACGCTTAGCTGACATAGCTTTGGCAAATGTCCGCTTGGGTCAAAAGCAATCATTCAACGACCGATCGCCCTGACCGAACCTGTGAAAGTGAAACAGTTCTCTACCATTCGTTAGTTGTACCAGATCTCGCTGAGCAGCCTGACAAGCAATTCCATAATCGCTCAATAAACGAACGTTGCGGGAAAGGTCCTGCCTGACCGATAAGTTTTTTTGCCAACGCTTAGTGATCAGCCGTATAACTGCGGCCCTTTCGTGTGATTATGCCGTAGCAAAAAGTGGTTTCATCTTCGCGTCGATGGGAAGCGCGACAGCCGGCGGCAGACATGATTGTCAATCTCACTGCACGCCGGAGCTAAAAGGTCCGCTACAGATCTGATCTGCTGCGTAGATCGGAACGTCCGCCGGCCTAAAGAGTTTTCGCGAAGTTGGCGAAGAACTCGTCTGCGATTTTCTTAGCCGTGCCGTTGATCAGCCGCTGGCCGAGCTGTGCCAGTTTACCGCCGATTTGCGCGTCGACATGGTAACTCAACAGCGTACCGCCGCCCTGTTCGGCCACTTCGACCGTTGCCCCGCCCTTCGCGAAGCCAGCGACGCCGCCCTCTCCTTCCCCTGAGATCTTGTAGCCATTGGGGGGATCGAGGTCGCTCAGCGTGACCTTGCCTTTGAACCGTGCCGATACCGGCCCGACCTTTATTTTGGCGACCGCACGAAAACCTTGGTCGTCGGTTTTCTCGAGCTCCTCGCAGCCGGGAATGCAGGCCTTGAGTACGGCTGGGTCGTTCAGCTTGGCCCACACGGCCTCGCGGGGTGCAGCAAGTTGGATTTCGCCGATCATCGTCATCGCCATGGGTGTCTCCGTAAGGTTGTCGGGATGTGCCGCGATTTCGAACGCGGCGGCAGACGCTCCGAACTCGCGCTGTCGGGCGTGTTGGCGCGCGGGCCCGTCCTAGTGGTTTCGGACAGGTGCGAACACTCGCGCCATGTAGGACGAAAGATCGTGTGCGATCTCCTCGCGCGAGGCGGAATCGATGCCGGCGAGTGTCTTGGCCAACTCCTTCTTAAACTCGATCTGCATCGAGCGGGCGATCTGGATCCGCTGCGCCTGCGGCGACCCCGCGCCATGCATGGATTCGGTCAGATATCCGACAGCGTTCCGACCGAGCGTCATGTTCTCGACGAGACGGAGAATCCGGATCCTGTCCTCCGTGGGGATGTCGGCCCGCCCTTTCAGGTATTTTTCGATCATCGGTCCGATCGTCTCGTGCCGCAGTTCGCGCTCCGACGGCAACGTCACCATCAGCCCGCCGGCAAGATCCTGGGCCAGCCGGCCGATCTCGTACGGCAATCGCGTGACATGGTGCTTGCACACGTTGGCGAGCATCTCGTCGGGCAAGTAGGCCCCCGATTTCATCTCCATGCCTTGATGGCTCGCGGCTATGCCCGCCCCGTAGATCGTTTCGTTAAGGTGGGTCATCTCGACGAGCTTGTCCCGCACGTGGGAGGCGCGCTCGACGCCGTTGTAGTCGGCGATCGTCGCCGCGGCGCCGATCAGGACGTCGCCGACACCGGTCTTACACACATAACTTCGACGGTGATAGCACGTGAAGCGCTCGACCAATGTGGATGCGAATTCCAGCTCGCCGTCCATGAAGATGTGTTCGTTGGGGACGAACACGTCCTCAAACACGATCATCGCCTCTTGGCCTGCGAACCGTGCATTGCCCGCGTCGATTTCACCGCTTTCGGCGCTGCGGGTGTCACACGATTGTCGGCCGTAGATGTAAGTGATGCCTTTGCATCAACTGGCAGAGCTCCGACGATGGCATAGTCCTTGTCGGCGGCCTCCAACCTCATGGTCGGCATGACGATGAGCCAGTGCGAATTCAGACAGCCCGTTTGATGCGCCTTCGCGCCACTGACGTAGACACCCTGCGTGGTACGGCGCGTGACGCGCACGAAGAGATCCGGATCCGCCTGCTGCGAGGGAGACTTACCGCGATCGCCCTTAACGTCGGTCATCGCGCCGCCGATCACCATGTTCAATTTCTGTATCCGCGCGAGAAAATCCTTGAACCGGCGGTGGTAGTCGGTGCCGTGCTTCCGGTCCAGATCGAAGGTCACGGAATGGAGCGTGTTCAGCGCGTCCATGCCGACGCAGCGCTGGAAGCAGGTGCCCGTAAG
>JGI10216J12902_101010923_pt1 | contig 16653 bp, 25 predicted proteins | sample KanNatreferecore_FD_12902 | JGI IMG/M metagenome (IMG submission 12902)
GCCGATTCGGGGGCGGGGTTCCGGTCAATGTCGCGGTCAATATCGGCGGGAGCGCTGTCAAGACCGCGGCCGATAACGACCCGGGCATCCGAACGAAGGTGCGCCCGTAATGCCCCCGGAGCTACTCCCCGCTTCCTTCGGTGGCGTGACCTTCCGCGTGGCGTTCCTGTCCGGACAGGGTGGACGTGACATCGTCGTCAAGTCACCGTCGCGCGGGGACGCGCATCTCTTACAGGACCGGGGCCTACGCATCCGCACCACCCGGTGCGATGTCTTTTTCGTCGACGAGCAAGGTTCCCCGCCTGCGCTGGAACGGTTCCGCGAGTTCCAGGGACTAGCGAACGACGGGGCCCCGAGGATCTTCACACACCCGATTGATGGGAGCTACCGCGCTCGCATTACCGATTTTGAGTACCAGACCGGGGCCGACGACCGCGAGATCTCCGTCTCCTGTACCTTTCTACAGGACGGGGAAGCGCAAACGGTGTACCGCCCAGGCCTGGGCGTGGCGCCGCTCGCGGGCGTTGATGAGGTATCTGCGACCGTCGCCGCGGCGGAGGAGCAACTTGCCGACGAGGGCCTCGCGAGCGAGGTCCCGCGGTCCACGTTAGACACGGTCGTCGCATGGACAGAGGCGGAGACGGTAGACAGCCGCGCCGTGTACCTGGAAACCGCGTCGCTCTCGCAGGAGATCGGGGACGAGATCGATCGGCTGGAACTCGTTTCCAACCTCGACCGGTGGCCCATCTATCGCGAGTTTATCCATTTGCAATCGCAACTCCGCCGCGCCGCGGAGGCGGCGACCTCAGAGGCGGAGGATGTATACGAGGTCGCGGTTACGACCTCGATGCCTGTCCGCCTCCTGTGCGCCCAGATCTACGGGGCCGCGGAAGCCGACGATAAGGCGCGGCAGGTGACCACCCTTAACCGCCTGCGCACGCCCGGGCGGATCCCAGCGGGGACGGTCCTCAAGGTGCCCCGCGAAGGGGCGCGGTGAGTGAGCATACGGTCAGCGTCGTCGTCGATGGCGTCGAGATCCGGGGATGGACCTCGTACGACCTGACATCGAGCATGATCGAACCGGTCGACTCGTTCCGCATGGAGTTGCCTTTCGATCGGGCGGCATGGGACCGCCTGCGACCAGACCGTCCCGTGAAGGTCATGATCGATGGCGTTGTGATCCTCGACGGGTTCCTCGACGATCGCGAGGTCCCGGAGGCCGACGATGTCCTCCAGATTTCGGGCCGTGACCGCTGCGGCCGCCTCCTCAATGAGTCGTGTCCGGGCGTCGATTTCCGGGGCAAGGATCTGCGGGACCTCGCCGCGGAGATCGCGTCCCCGTGGTTTTCGACGGTAACGCTTTCCAATACGCGCAACCGGCGGGTCCTCCGGGGCAAGGGAAAGAAAGCGCGCGCGGGGCGTGAACCTCTGTTTGTGACGACGGGCGGCGGGACCCTAGTCGAACCGGGCCAGACCCGTCTCGCGGTTCTGGAGGAACTCTGTCAGCAAGCGGAGGTCCTGGTCTGGTCCGCGGGGGATGGACGTGAGTTGATCATCGGTCGCCCCAATTATGACCAGGAGCCGCAATTCCGGTTCTTTCAACCGCGGGCGGACAGCAAGAGGGCGGCGGAGGCGAACGTCCTCGGGATGGCGATCAAGGAGTCCACGGGGGACCGCTACAGCGAGATCATCGTGGTCGGCACCGGCGGCGGTACGGCGGTCAACTACGGGGCGGCGGTCCTCCAACGGTCCGGTACGGCGACGACGCCCACGACCGACAAGGGCATTGCTCGGGCCGCGGAACGGCGGCGGATGGCGCGGAGCTATGGCGTCGCGAGTTCCACCCTGGGCGAGTTCTCGGCACCGAAGCGACTCGTAATCGAGCGGGCGGTTAGCTCCTCCGCGGAGGCGCAGGCGTACGCGGAGCGCGAAATGGCGCGCCGCGATGCGCAGGGGCGGCGGGTCACGGTGCGCGTACCACTCCATGGCCAACGGATCGCCGGGCAAAGTTATACGATCTTCGCCCCCGATCTCATGGCCTCCATCGAGGATGAGCGCACCGGGGTAGCCGGGGCGTTTCTCATTGTTGCTTGTACCTATCGCTCCTCGCGTGACGACGGTGAGGAAACCATCCTCGAATTCGTACCGAAGGGGCAAGAGCTAGCGATATGACGAGCGGACCTTCCGTCGCAGATCTCAATCGAGTCACCGATCCCGACGGGCGGCGGGTCACGGGGGCGATCCGCCGCATGGCTATCAAGGTCACGAGTCAGGTCCTCTGGCAACTCATCGGGTACAAGGTCGGGGCCCGAACCGAGACCCGGCCCGCCGAGCCTTTCACCGGGATCGGGTTCTACTCGCGCCCGCCGGCGAACGGCAAACCGGAGGCGATCGTCGTGTTTGCTGCGGGCGCGAAGTCACCCGCAGTCGTCGCCACCCGCGACGAAAAGACCCGGGCCGCGATCGCGGGTGGCATCGCGGAGGGCGAGACCATCGTTTACAGCGGGGCCGCGATCGTATACGTGCGCAACAATACCGTCGAGATCAGGCTCGCTAATGGGGTCGCGGTCCCGCTGGCTACCAAGGCGGACGTAGATGCGTTGATTGCGACATTCAATGCGCATACGCACCTCGTCGCCGCGTTGCCATCGACAGGCCTTCCGCCACCCACGATCCCTACGCTCCTCCCGACGGGGCTCGCAGCGCCCTCTGTTGGGACGTCCGTCCTCCGGGGGCAATGAATGGGCGCCCTCGATTTCAAATTCGATCCGGTTACCAAGGATCTCATCGATGCGGCCGATGGGTCCTTTGAGCAGACGGACCGCTCGGACACCGCGGTCATGCTGCAACTGGACTCGCACCTTAATGAATGGTGGGGCGATGCCGATGCGGGATCGCGCCTCCATGACCTCCGCGCATTCCAGGCGGACCCGGAAACCGGACTCGAGGATGAGGCCACGCGCGCGCTCGGGGCCCTGGTAGCCGATGACCGGATCTCGGACGTGGAGGTCGCTGTCGATGAGGTCCGCCCTGGGCGCGCCGATGTCGTGACCCGGTTCCGCGACGCGTCGACGGGTCAACTCGTAGACACCTTCGTAACGGTGCGGGCGGGATGACATGGCGTACGTCCTCCCCACCCTCGAGGAAATGCATTCGTTCCTCATCGCGCTCATGCGGGTCCTCCTGCCGGGGCGCGATGTCTCGCGGTGGTCATTCAACTGGAAATGGCTCCGCGTCCTGTCCGGCGCGGTCACTGACAACCACGCCCATATCAGCGCCACGATCCGGGACCTCATGCCGGACACCGCGGAGGGCGATGGCCTCGAACGATGGGGCGACCTCCTCGGGGTTGCCCGAAAGTCTGCGACGCCTGCGCGCAAACAGAACGCGCTCCGCGTCGTGGGGACCGTCGGCGCGACCGTCCCCCTCGACGCGGAGTTGACGCACGACAGCGGGTTGCGTTTCAAGATCAACGAGGCTACGGTGATTCCCGCCGCGGGTCGCGTTGACGTTGACCTCGTCGCTATCGATGTCGGCGCGGCTACGCGGCTCTCATCCGGCGAGGTCCTAACCTTTGTCGCGGCGCCCGCAGGCCTGGAGGAAACCGCGGAGCTTGTCGCGGACCTGGACGAGGACGGGACCGATCTGGAGTCGGACGGGGCCTACCGCCTCCGGGTCCTGTCGCGACTCAACTCGCCGCCGCTCGGCGGGGCGCAGGAGGATTTCCGCCAGTGGTCACTCGAGCTAGAGGGGATCGCTGACGCCTTCGTCTACCCGAACCGTCAGGGCCTCGGGTCCGTCGATGTTGCCGCCCTCCATGAGGGGAGCGGTACCGCCCGCGTCCTTACCTCGGGTGAGCTAGCGGAGCTGCAAGCGCATCTTGATGACCGCCGCCCCGTGGGCGTGCGCGCGCTCCGGGCGCTGTCGGTCGTGACCGAGCCTGTCGATGTCGAGGCGGTTGTCCGCCCGACCGGTGAGCAGGAATACGCGTTCGACTGGAACGACAGTACCCCGCCGGTCGTGTCCGCGTTCAATCCGGCGACCCGCGTCCTGTCCCTCACCCTCCCTCGGCCCGCGACGATCAAGGCGGGCGATCGCATTTCCATCAAGTCAGTGTCTGGCGTCGGGGGCTACGGGACGGGGCAACAATACGTGATCGAGTCGCTCCCCGTGACAACGACGGACCTGGTCCTCGAGGAGGCGCCGACGGTGTCCCCGGTCGTCAATGACCTGGTCTACAGTGGCGGCCCGCTCGTCGATACCGTGCGCGCGGCGCTACTCGCGCATCTCGACACCCTCGGCACCGCGAATCCCGACAGCGTTCGATATGGCGCATGGGAAGGCAACGTCAGGCCTGCCGCGATCATCCGCATCGCGTCGGCGGTTCCGGGCGTCCTTGATGTCCCTGCAACGGTCCCGGTCGCCACGATCGAGGCGGACGACCCGCCGTGGCCCGACGACGATGAGATCGGGCTCCTCGTTCCGCGTCAGGTCATCGTGCGAGAGGCGCACTGACCATGCCCCTGCCGCGCCCTGTCGGGACCTGGGAGATTGAGCTACGCGAAAACGTGGTCGCACAACAGGCCTCCGCCTCCGCGACCGCAAATCTCGCGATGCGCACGCTCATCCCGGACCTCGTCACCTACGCGGGATGGACCGTCGACTATTCCAGCAATGGGACCGGCGGGGGGACTGGCGTCAAAGGCGACGGAATCAACCGCCTCGTTCTGTCCACGGACATCGTCGGTGCCGCGAACGGTGCCGCGCACTCCTGGATCGTCATGGACGCGGGCGACGCGGGGCAATACCTCTTTCACTGGAACACGGCGGGCGATCATACCAAGGTCCTTATTTACCATTCGGTCGTCGGGTTCACGGGCGGGACCGCGACGAATAACCCCTCCGCCGCCGGGGCCGTGGTCGTCAATACGTCCCCGACCGCGCAGCAACTCCTAAGCTCGGTCAACGGGGCGCGGACCTGGGCCATTTGGCGCCGCACCGATGCCCCGGGAACCCGTATCGCGATCTGGGGAGGGGCGGCCCCGACAGGCAAGCCAACCGAGCTAGCCTCGTTCGAGGAACCGGGCGGGGCCGTTGCGGCATGGACAACCCCGGTCCTCGCGCGCTGGCGCGACGACATCGCGGCTACCGGGGCGGGCGCGGTCGCTACCTGGACCGGTGCGACCGGCGGATGGAATGCCTACTTTTCCGGCGCCTCCAGCATTGTCCAGGCGAACATTGTAACTCCGACCTCCATCCTGGATCTCGACGGAGATCTGACGCTCGAACCCACCGGCCTCCATCAAGCGACCCTCGGTCGCATTGGTCGGGTTGATGATTGGTTTTGGGTTGCCCCCTCCATCGCCGCCCTCACCACGATCTCCGACGAGGATGGTCCGCGCGGATGGATCGTCCTAGGCGATACGGTCTGGCCGTGGCCGCAGATTGATCTCGGGACCGCGGATGTCGCGGGCGCCAAGCTAATCGATCGCTACGCGCTCGGTGCCCCGGTTGAGGAACCCGAACCCGGCCCCGCGCCGACGGTTCCTTTCCCTTACGATCCGCAGACGGGATCGATCGGGCTGGTCCCGCCGGCGACCGTCCTCCTCCACCTGACCGAACCCGATGGAGTGCAGCCGTCGGACGGGGCTGGGAACCTCGACGATCTCGCGGTGCGCACCGGCGGCATCGCACCGGCCTCCGCGGTCGCCTGGACGGGGAGAGGGCGCGCTTTCGGCGCAGGCGCCGGACTCGTCGCCCAGGACATCCCAGGGCGAGACACCCTCGTCAATCGCGACGCGACGGTCCAGGTCATCGCCGCGATCGATCGCGACGCGCTGTCGGGGGCGGGCGCGATCTACGTGCGCGGTATCGACGGAAGCGCGGCCGAGTATTACTCGCTCGGGTTGGACGTCACCGCGACCGATGTCAACGCGATCGATGTCCGCCTGTTTTGGCAGGACAGCGCGGGGGTCATCCGATATCAGTCCGTCGGGACCTACGACCACCCGGGCGATGACGCCTTCGTTATGATCACCGCTACCCGTCGGTGGGAAGCGACCGATCGGGCGGTCGTCCGGTACTACCTGGGCGACATGCTGCTAGCGGAACATGTCACCACGCATGGCGACATCGCGGGCGGGACTACGGGGACGACATCGATCGGGGCGCGTCGCGAGGCCGGGGCCTGGGGTTCTCAATTCCGCGGCACCCTCGACGAATTGAAGGTTACCGATTACGAAATGTCCCCGGAGGAAATCCGCGAGACATGGCGTCGCCTCTACCTCCATCAACCCGCGGGCCTCGACATGATGCGGGGCCTCATCCCGCCGGGCCTCACCTGGGCGCGCGACCCGTCGTCGCGCATCGCGCGGCTTGTGAAGATCGCGGGTCAGGCGATCGGCTACGCGGTCGCGCGGACGGAGGAGCTACGCGCGACATGGCTACCGGGGACCGCGTACATCGGCCATATCGTCCGGTGGGAGCGTATCCGCGGCGTCTCCCCGCGCGCGCGCGACTCCCTGGACCGCCGTCGCGAGCGGGTCGTGTCTCTCTTCCGTCGCGAGCATGGCTACAGTCGGCCCGCGATCCGCCTTGCCCTCGAGGACCTTTTCGACCAGGAGGCGGATGACATCGTGATCGACGAGTTTACGAACGAGGTCGCGGACTCGTTCGCTACGCTCCTCGAGTCGCGGTGGCAACTCCACCCCGATGCGGCGGATTGGTCCATCTTGACGGGGACCCTGCGCGCGCAACGCGATGCGGCCGATGACCTCGACGCCGCGCCGAGCATGGCGCTCATGAGCCTGTCATCGGGCGAGGGCGCGATCGTGGTCGCCGCAAAGGTCACCGCGATCCCGTCCTGGTCCCCGGGGACCATTGTCGGTCTGGTCCTCCTGCGGAAGGTCAACGGACATACCCTCTGGTATGGGGTCCGCGATGCGGGCGGGACCTATGAAATCGTCGCGCGCTCGTACACCGGGGCCGCCTGGACAACCACGATGCTGACCACCGTGGGCGGAGGGTGGACTCCAGCGGCCCCGATATGGTTGCGAGTCAGGGCCGACGCGGACACCCCCGGGTCCTACGTCCTCGAATACAGCACGACGAGCGCAACGGCGGGGTACGTCACCGCGACGGTATTGGGGCGCGTGGTCGCCCCGGAATGGGCGGGCGTCGGCGCCTGGGGCGGGGACGGAAGCGCCGCCCTCGACGCCCGCTTTGATGACTTCGTTGCACGGACACCGCAAGGCACCCGACCCTTTGCCTGGTATGCGTATCGAGATCCAGGGCTGCCGGGCGAGCCTGACATGGTCGGGGCGCGCGTGACGATCCGCAAGCTGAAACCAGCGCACACCCATGGCGCAGCGATCGCGACGCGTCAGGTCCTGTGCGACGACCCGAATACCGGGTGTGATCGCGAGCCGATGGGCGGTGATTAATGGCGCTTCCCCTATCGAGGAATCACACGTACTCGCCCAGTGACCCGGTCCGAGCGAATGACCTTAACGATATCCAGGACCGCATCATCGCCCTTCATGGGCGTGAGATTGAGGTCAAGACCCTTAACCTGTCCCCGCTTGCAGGCACGGGAAACACCGCGGCAGATTTCTCCGCCGCCTCCTCTGGCGTCACCGCGGATAGCAATGGCTCGTGGCATATCCCGTTGCCCTTGCTTGCAGGGGACACCCTCCTGACGGTGCGCTTTTACCACAACCTGGTAACCGGCCATTCCAACAGTTTCAGCATCAAGGCGGTATATCTCACCGGGGCGGCAACCCCGGAACCGCCGGTCAATGCCGCGGTCGGGGAGGATACGGAGGTCGTTATCGGCACGGGCGTCCTCGCATCGACACTCCTATCTCCAAACTTTGCACTCCTCGACGATGAGCAACTGCATCTCGAGTGGTCAGCGCCATCCGCGGGCGATCTTCTCATCGGTGTCGCGGTGACCTTCGCGCGCCCCATGCCGTGACGCTATGGAATTCGCCCTCGTATGGAAGGCGCTTTCAAGTTACGGGGTCCTCGGGATCATGTGCCTTGTCTTCATGGCGGTGATCGGCAAGCTCTATCGCGACCGCGAGGCGGAGCGAGAGCGCCATCGGGCGGAACTCGCCGCGTATCGCGACCGCTACGAAATCAAGGCGGAGAAATCGGCGGAAAAGATCGCCGCCCTGGTAGAGAAGGCCAACGCGGCGGCGGACGAATACGAGCGGCGCCGCTGGCGCGCAAGGGGAGCGGATGCGCCCCCGTAGCAATACCAGCGGGGCCATCGCTGCGGTGTCGCGGTCACTGCCGGATCCGAACCGCCCGCGGATGAGCGACGAGATCGAGCATCAACTCGAGCCTCTCGATCGGCGGTCCGCGCTGGCGTACGCGGATGCGGAACTCGCGACCGAGCGGCTAGCCGCAGTGGTGGAGGACATCGCCTCCGACGGGGTCCCCGTGGAGGAGCTATTCGGAGACACGAGTCTGGTTACCCATATTGAGGAACTCCGGGCGATCGCCCGCGAGGCGGAGGAGCCATGAGGCAAGAGCTACCGGATCTCCCCGTGCCAGCGACCGAGCCAATCCCCAACCCGTCCGACGTCCTCGACGCGGCCCGCACCGCGTGGGCCTCGGGTGCGTATGCGCTCGCGGTGGTCGCGGTCCTCCTCGCGGTCGCACGTGGTCTGTACGCGTACGCGGAGCGGTACCCAACCGCCTGGGCGACACGAAAGCTTTACCTGGGCAACGCCAAGGTGCGCGCCGGGATTACGGGTGCGATCTCCGTTCTCGTCGCCCTGTCCGTGGAACTCGGCACGACGACCGGCCTGGATTGGGGAGTCCTCGTCGGGTCCGTGTGCGCCGCCGTCGCCCTGTTTCTACGCCCGGAACCGAAGGGGGCCCCGCCGGACCTGCCGCGCGTGGACGTTGTCCCGTCGCCTCCACCGGTGCCCCGCGCATGATCGCGGCGCTGGTCGCCGCCCTCGCGGTTACCGCCGCGCTGGTCGCCCTTGCGACATGGCTCGTGTCGATCATCCGCGCCGATGGTCGCGAGCGCGCGGCGGCGCTGGTCCTCGCGGAGAAACTTCAAGGCGAGATCAACCTGGTCTCCGCGCGGGTAACGCCCGCGATGGAAAGACTCGCTGCGGACCTACGACGCCAGAGACGGAGGGCCGATGCGCTGGAGGATTTTATCCGTAGCGATCTTATGCGTCGTCACGGGGCCGTTGACGACGGTACTGACCTCTTGCTCGCGGAATTGTCCATCGTCGCAGAAGGCCCCGACGGCGACCCTGACGCAGCCGATACCCCCGCCGCCGGAAATCGTTCCGACGCCGGCGGGACCGTGTTTGTCGATCCGGCCACGCTTGGATCCTCCGCCGACAGTGGTGAGGATGCTGACCGCGATGGCGACATGCCCGAGGGCGAACCGCGGTGACGGTACCTGTCCGCCGGTCCCGTATGCCAGCGTCGCCGCGCTTAACGGGTGGACCGCGGACCTCATCAAGCAACTCCGCCTCGCGTGGGACCTCTGCGGAGAGGGAGATGGAGAGGGCGGCGAGAAATCAGCGCTACGCTGACGATCGGGCCGCCCGTGTCCGCGCGGCGGACAGAACCCGGGATCCAGACGGCTGGTATCATCGGGCCTGTCGCGCGCTCGCGGATGAGGTCGGGGCGGAGGTCGGGCACGTCCTCGACGAATGGGAGGAGCGGGCCGCGGTGCGCGAGTATTGCGGCGAGACGCCTCGCGAGGAGGCGAACCGCCTCGCCCTCGAGGACGTCCGGGACCGCCTGCGACCCCAGCGACGGCTCCTATGATCTTGCCGTGGCGCTTCATGCGGCGCGCGTTCCGCGATGTCGCGATGCAATTCGAGCATGGCCTCGATGAGCGTCACGTGGAACCCGACGATGAGCTATGCGTCGACGGGGCGGGGTGGTTGCAGGGCCCGGGCGTACGATACGACGCGTCGCCTAAGTCATCGCGGGCGCCGATCCTTGAGTCCACCGGGCCCGTCCTCGTTGTGTCTCACGGGACAGCGACGGCGCGCGTGGACCAGGGCGGGCATCCGATCGCGCCCGCCCTCCTCGCCGCGATCCGCAAGGCGGGCGGCAGGGATGCCAGTTGGCATCTCCTAGTGGACCCGGAGGGGACGGTCTGGCAGTCGATCCCGCTCCTCCGCGGCGCCTGGCATGCGGGATCCGAAAGCGCCGCGCGCGTGGTCATCGGGACCCGCCGCGTCGCGGTCAACCTGTGCTCGGTCGGGATCGAATACATCAACGCAGGCGAGGTCCGGCGCGTGGATTCGGTCTGGTCCACGCGTCGCCTAGCCTGGGGCACCGCGGAGCCCGCGTGGAGGTCCTGGCCATTCGGGGGGCAGAAGCCTTCCGCAAGCGCGCCGGACGGTCGCGGACCAGGGCCCGTCATCCCGCAGGCGGAAATCGTCCCCGTCGGTCAACGCTGGTACCACGCCTATACCGAGGCGCAATTCGAGGCGCGCAGGCGGGTCCACGATGCGCTCCTCGCTCGGTGGCCTCGACTCGGGGAGGAGGTCACGCTAGAGCATCCGTCCGGGAACCGGACGACGGTGACCGGCCTATCGTGCGGTCATATTGACGTGGATCCGAGGAGGAAACCGGATCCCTACCCGACCTTCACGACGCAGCGGAAAGTTTGAACCCCGCGAAAAGGAAAGACGCTCGCTGCGCTTTGGCGACACCGGGTGCCCTTCATGAGCACCGGTACGGCTGCGACCTTGCGGCATGACAGCCGCGCAGCGAGCGAAAATTCAAAACATCCCCCGGCACTCATCGGGCACCGAGCCGCACGTGGTCCGGTCGCGGTCCTCGACGACGCCATCGGTCCAGGCGGCGAGGACGTCCAGGCACACCGCGGTTTCCTCGACGCGCGTTGCCGCCCCGGTACAGTCCCGGCCGCTACAGATGCGCTCGGTATTGAGGTAGGCGCACCGCTCGATGTCGAGGGCAAGCGGGGCCTGGCATGCGGTCACGTGACCGCAGTAAGCCAGGGACAGGCTGTAGAACCGGTCCGCCTCCGCGCCCTCCGGGAGGGCGGCATCGTCGGGGAGGACCGCGTCGGCCGCCCCATCGGCGGTCATACCCTCGGGGGCGTCGCCCAGGGCATCAAGCGCCGCATCGGCGGGCGCGTCAGCCTCGTCGGTCACGCAAGCGAGGAGGGACAGGGAGAGGGCGAGGAGGGCAAGGATGCGCATCGTGGTTGCTCCGAGGGTCGGCCGAGTAGTCACTTGCCACCGGTAGCGGCGGGGAGTTGCTTCGGTAGCGGGTCCGGAATCTGAAACGACATGCGCCCTAGCTCGTCCGCGAAACCGCGGACGGAAAGGCGGGCGTAGGTGTCAACGGTCAGCTTGACATCGTGGTGGCCAAGGATCTTGGATAGCTGGAAAAGGTCGCCGCCCTCCTCGACCCACCGGGTGGCGAACGTGTGGCGCGTGTCGTGGAGGCGGATGCGCTCGTCAATGGGCGAGTCCGGGTGGCGGGAATTGTAGATCGCGATTGCCTTGCGATACATGCGCAATACCGCTCGGGAGTCGCGCGCGTGCTCCCCCGGCGCGAGCATCGCCCTCCGCTCCCGCTGTGAGACCCGCTTGCGGGCCCCCTCTTTTTTCCGCCGCAGGGGCGACCCGGGAAACACAAGGTCACCGGTCCGCTCCGCGTGGCGCCGCTGGAGGACGGGGAGGATGACATCGAGGATCGGCACCGCGCGGACCTTGTTTCCCTTGCCCTCCGTCTGGAGGTACGGGAGCGAGCGCCCCTTGAACTCGTGGTCAAGAAAGACCCGGGACCAGCGCAGGAGGAGGACCTCGGAGATGCGCATCCCGGTTCCGAGGAGGACCGCGACGATGTCCGGCAGGTCCGCGCACGCGACCTCATGACAGACCGCGAGGAACCCCTCTACCTGCCCCCTGTCCTCGACGATCGTTTTGTCGCGCTCGGGCTCGTCGAGTGTGGACATCCCCGCCATGGGGTCCGTCTCGATCCATCGCATCTCATGAAACCAACCGAAGGCCGCTTTCAGGGTCTTATGGACCCCGTTGATCGTCGCCGGTGAGAGGCGGGCGCCGCCGCGCCCCTTCGCAAGCTTGGCCTTCAATTTTTCGCGCCACGCCATAAGGTGCGCGCGGGTGATCTGCGAGATGAATCGGTCGCCCATCTTATGCTTCCGCTCGTCCGTCTCGTCGTAGACGTGAGTGACGAGGCGATGCTCGTACGCGTCCCCGCTCGAAAACTCCGGGTCAAGCCTGCGGCTAGCGAGGTACGCCTCGCAGGCGTCCCGCAGGGTGCGGCGCCGCCCGATGCCGCCCTCCTCGATGCCTTCGCGGCGGTTAACCTCCGCCTCGGCCGCGGCGGCGATCTGGAGGGCCAAGGCGGCCCCGAACGTGCTGGCCGTGTCTACGTAGCGCTTGACGCCCGTCGCGCGGCTGTAGACCTGGTACCGCGGGCGCTGGTCGGGGAATGGGTTCCAGACAATGCCAGCCGGCAGCGGCCACGGTGCGTCGCTGGGAAGGTCATCGGGGCGGGGTTTCAGGACGGGCGGCATCGGGGCTCCTTGGATACTTTCAGATATTTTTTTCGCGAGGCCCGATAACCCTAATATAACCCCATGCTTGCCGTCAAGCCTTACACCGTGCTGTTAGAATGTACGTTAAAAATCGGTACCTTACGGGAACACGCGAGACCGACGGGGAACGGGAAGGCAGCGAAAGGAACTAGAGGGATGACCGCCAGCGGAGAAACCGGGGAGAAGGCATCCCCTCCGTTCCCGCTAGTAGCTCCTAGGGTACCACCGGTAGCGCGACGGTTCCCAAACGGTGCGGTGCCGCAGTAGCCGCTCCCTCTCACGACGCGCGCCGCGGCGCCATTGCGTGAGGGGGCGGCGGATCTGATCCCATCGGCCGCATCGCCTGACCGCGTCGAGGATGCCCGCGTGTCCATCGATCGCTTCGTCGCGGTACGTGTAGCGGAGAGTGGTCCCATCGAGCGGCCCGCCGAAAACCATCGTCTCGTAGATGAGGGGCGGGCCCTGGCCGTGATGGCGCTGGTCTAGCCCGACCCAGACCGTCGAGACGGTGACGCGCCGGATCTTGTGATGGGCGACGACGCGCAAGGGGTGGTCCTCGAACATGCGCCCCCATTCCTGCGCGGTGAGCGGCTGCAACGTCCCCGGGGGGTATTCGACATAACAGAGGGCGCTCATGCTCTTGCTCCTGTCGGGTACCGGTGCACCGTCAACGTCCAGCCCATGCGGCGGCAGTACGCGGCGACCTTCGCCCCGTCCCATCCGCGCATGTAGGCGATGATCGGCGCGCAGTCGTGCGGTGCGGCGCTTACGCGGCGGTCCACGATCTCCGCGTGGGCGGTGAAGTGAGGCGCCTCGACGCGAAGGAACCGGGCGCTCATGATCGACACCCGGGGCACGTTGCCGCATCGCGCGTGCGCACCCATCGGTGACCCCGTGGCCAGTCGCGCGGCACGCCCGGCAGACCGCATCGCGCGCGGCCCCCCTCTAGGACGTGGAGCACGATGTCGGCGCCGGCTGGACTCGCCGACGCCCGTTCCGCCGCCTCGGCGCGCTGGCGCCAGTGGGCTACGCGAGACTCCCGCGCTCCGGCATCGGCGTGAGCCTCGCGCCACCCGTCGTCGTAGCCGCGGTTATAGCCGCGGGCCTCGGTTCCGACGAGGGCGCACCCGACCGCGAGATTATGCGCGAGAAAATAGAGGGCCAGAGCGGTGTCAACGACCGTCTCTTTCCCCGCGGCCAGAAGCGCGCGACGGACCTCGTCGGTCATAGCGACCCGCTCTCGCGGGTGAAGTCTGGTAGCGCCGGCGCACCATCAAGTAACGCGAAAAGGTGGAGGGTGCGCGGATGGATATTCACGTAGCGCTCGCGCGGGGGCACCACCTGGTACGCTTCGCGGTTACCAAGGAAAAGCTCCTTGCACTCCACCATTTCTCGCCATGACGGCAACCGTTCGCGGTGACTGACGGACAGGTGTAGCCACAGCCGACCGTCCCGCTCCTCGGCGCAACTCACGATCGCGCGCAACTTGAAAGCGCGGTTCTCATACTTGGCGCCATCCTCTCCGAGCACCACCATGCGCCATGCTGGGGGCAGGATCGTCGGCGGGCGCCAGCGGTCACCGACGGCGGCGATCGCGCGGTCCATCTCGTGGTCGAGGTCGCTCATGGTTCCTCCGCGTGGACCATCGCGCGCCAATGCCTGACCTGTTGGCGCAGATCCTCGCATTCGCGTTCGAGGTCATGACGCGCCATGAGGTGGCCGACGAGGAGCATACCTAGCTCCGCGTTCGCGGTAATGAGGTCTTTCCATTCGCCCAGTCCGTCCGCCTGGCCTCGGATCGCGTGGAGCAAGAGGCGCGACGACTCCGAGATCCGCGCGAGGGCCTCGCCATCCTCCTCGACCCTGCGCGCCCGCTGGATAAGGTCCAGCACGTCCGCCGGTGACACCTCCGCGCGGAACCGGGCTAGCTCCTCTGGCCCGAGGGCGGCGCAGGCGCATAGCTCCGCGAGCGGGACCCAGCGGTCGCTCACAGTTGCCTCCGCGGCAGGCGCCACTTTACGTTGTCGGCGTAGGTGGTGGCAAAGAGTTCTAGCCCGCCGTCAAGCGCAAGGGAGCCCGCGATCGCGCCGCAGTCGTCGCACCAGAGGATTTCAGTACCAACCACGCCCCGCAGTGCCCCGGGGCGATGCGCGCATGGCTCGTCGCGCTCGACGGAGATCGCGCCGATGGTCTCCTTCGGTAGGAGCCCGCACAGGCTCTTGAGTAGCTCCGTCGTCAACGTGACTTGCTCGCGGAGCGACGCCTCGCGTGTCATCCCTACGATGATGCTGATCGTCCCGGCATCGCGCGCGGTAAAGTGAAGAGACAGCGTCGGCGCGTCGGGGTCGTCGGGGGCCTCGTCGTCGCCGCTCATAACCACACCTCCAAGATCGCAGGGTCGTCGTCGGGGAGACGGGGGACAGGATGGAACCCGTGAGGGATCGCGGAACGCGCATACTCGATGGTGGGCGCGACCACGAGCGGGGCCTCGTCGGCAATCGGTTCTGTGTTCCCGCGGACCACGCGCCACCGTCGAACGACAAACGAATCCGGGAAGTCGAGGGGGTGCGAATAGACGATGTACAGGACCATAATCGCGTCGGCGGCCATTACCCTCCCTTTCGTCGGGCGCCCTTGATCGCCTCCACGGTCGCGGCGTCGAGGTCGCGGCGTTTCTGGTCGTGAATGGGCAGATGGTTGCGCACGATCGTCCAGTCGTCCTTATGGAGTAGGTAGCAGGAGAAAAACATCGGCATCCCGTTAAGGCAACGGGGCCCGGCCTGGTTTAGCTCCTCGTAGATCACGCCGATGGAACCCTTGTCCACGCCATCGAGGGCGCCGAACATTATCGGCATAAAGACAAGCTGGAGATGGCGGAGTTCCCCCTCGTGCATATGCGCCGACGAGAAAACGAGGTTGTCAGCGAAGAGTCGCACAGTCTTCGCCAGTTGCTCGGCGGACTGCCGCGGGACGGGTCGTAGCTTTCGGAATCTGCCGCCCACGGTTGCCCTATGCCTGTCCCTGTGAAGACATCGGGATGATGCGGCACCATGGGCGCGTGGACATTTTGGCGATCATCGTGGAGTGGTCGCCATCAACGCGGATGAATTCCAGCGGTAGGCTCACCGGGGCGATGAGTGTGACCCGCTCGATCATGTCCTCGACGACGCGGGTCCCGGCCGCGATCGCCTCCTCGTCGGAGGTTGCCCCGTCGATGCCGCGATGCTCGCCCGATTTTTTCCTGTCGTCGAGCGGGTCGTCCGTCCCAGCGTCCCATCGCGCGCGGACGACCATGCGCCGCTTACCGCTGGGTTCCCGCCAGAGGGTCGCCATGATGTCGCAGGGCATGATGCTCCGACCACTGTTAGCGGCCGCATCGAAGGCGACAAACCAGACCCCGATCACGAAGTCTGCCGCCTCATCGACAGCCATGATCGGGTTAGCCGCATCGAGGACCTTCACGACGCCCCCGCGCGCTCGGCGGCCGCCACAACCTGATCGCCTAGCTTTCGCGTCGCGTCGTAGATCTCGCGATGGATCTGGCTACCCCTCAGAAGCGACGGCGGGGCAGCGTCCAGGTACGCATGGAGGGCGATCGCGATCGCCGCCCATTCCCCGACCGTGAGGACCGCGGAGATCGGCACGCTTTGCGGGGGACGGGGCGCGGACCCGCCGCGCATCGTGTCGCGCAAGGTCCGGGACATTTCCTCCAGTGCGGAGGGGACAATGTCCTCGTCCATGTTGGAGACGATGGACGCCCATGCGCCTTCCTGTCCCCTGCTATCCCGCGCACGAAACGCGACCAGCGCGAAGGCGCGCCCCGGGATCGCGCCCTCGATGACCGGGCCGAGGGCGGCGACCGGGTCCGCCGCTGGGTCAATCGCTGCGCCCTTGAGATCGGTCACGACAATCACGGCTCCCTCATGTTCGCCTCCGCGGAGCGGATCGCGTCGAGCGTTTCCTCGTCGTCGAGGCGGCCCATCCGGTTGACCACCAGCACCGCGGATACCTCCGCGAGGAACGCCATGACGCGGTCCAGATCGATCCCGCCCAGCGGGGCCGGGGTGGTG
>JGI10216J12902_103551762_pt1 | contig 16648 bp, 10 predicted proteins | sample KanNatreferecore_FD_12902 | JGI IMG/M metagenome (IMG submission 12902)
CCCCACCGTTGCCGCCGCTTCCCGCCAGCAGCGGGCCGTTGGGCTCGCGCAGCACGTCGAAGTTCTCGAAGCCCGGCGACTCCGAAGCCCCGCCGGTCCGCGCGATCAGCTCGCCGAACATCGAGTAGTAGCGACTCTCCAACGAGCCCGAGTTGTCGACGACATCGCTTACGCCGAAGGGGCCCGGCAGCATCGCCTGCACACTGCCGGGGGTCTTGCGGAAGATCGGCTGGCGCCCCGCGCCCGGCGGGATGAAACCGAGCTCCGCGAACGGCGCAACGCCGCGCGCCGCGAAGAGCGAACGGCGCAGCAGCCCATTCGGGCCATGGTCTTCCTCGATCCATGTCGTGTCGCTGGCCGGGCCGATGATCGCGGCGATCTCGCCGAAAGGTCCGGTCACGATCTGCCACGTGCTGCCGCTGTCGCTCACCGTGGCGAGCGAGCGATCGGGCCGATAGGTAAAGTTCAGCGGATGACCGGGCCAGCCCGAGGACACGAGATCGCCGTTCGCGTTCCAGCTCTGCGACATCGTGCCCGCCGAGAGCAGTTGGTGTCCCGTGCCATAGGTGTAGCTCTCGGGCCCCGCCGGACCGATCTTGCTCATGCGATGCCCGCTCGCGTCGTAGGTATAGAGGTACGCGCCGAGCGGGCCATGATCTTCGTTGAGCACGTACCCGGATGGATGGTAGGTGGCGGTCATCGTGAAGAAGCCGGCCGCCGGCGAGTAACCCGACATTCCGGTGAGGTCTCCGCGCGGGCTCCAGATCGGCAGGTAGTACGGCGAGGACGAAGGGGAAAAGAGATAGAGCGAGTTCACCCGACCCTGCGTGTCGAAGGTCTGATTCACACTCGCGCCGGGTGGCGACAGGTAGAGGTTCGTCATCTCGCCGCGCGGCGTATGGCTCGCGTTGAGCTGGGGCTGGTACTGCGCCGAGAAGTTGGTGATCAGGCCGAGCGGGTTGATCGTGTAGCTCCACGGCGCCGGCTGCAGGTTGTCGTTCATCGCCGTCACGTTGCCGGCGGGATCGAGCGTGAGGTCCAGCGTCCGACCGATGTGGCGACTTTGCTTGCGGATCAAGCGGTCCAGCGCGTCGTAGTCGAAGTGGCGGTCGATGGTCGGCCTGCCGGCGCCCTTCTTCTTCGTGTCGATCAAGCGGTCGAGCGCATCGTAGGAATACTCCGTGGTGTCCGAGCGGGTGCGCCGCTCCTTCGGCCGGTGCTTCTCGTCAAAGATCGTCACCACGGAGTCGAGCTCGAAGTCGAAGAAGCCGAGGTCGAGACCGTCGTACGAGTACTCCGTGTCGCTGCCGCTGGAATCGGTCTTCTTGACGACGCGACCTCCCGGATCGAACAGGAAGTTCACGCCGTCGCCCGTGCCGTTGAACAGACCCTCGATCTTGCCGGTGCCGTCGCGCTTGATCTTCGTCGAGTCAACGGGTGGCTCGATTTTGCGAACGAGCCGGTCGAGACTGTCGTAGGCGTACTCCTGCTTGTTGCCCTCGGGGTCGACCCATTCCTTCGGCGGGCCGCTCGGCCACCACTCGAGCGTCCAGTAGTTCCCGCCAGGCTCGTTCAGGCGCGTCACGCTCTCCCGGGCATTGCGGTCGACCGACCACTGGTTCGTGATCTCATCCGTCCACGTCATCAGATTGCCGCGGGCGTCGTACGTGTACTGCCGGTTGTAACCGAGTGGGTTGTTGACCTGCGTCATGCTCCCGTTCGCGTCGTAGTAGAAGCTCCAGTTGTTCGTGTTGGGATCGGTGGCGGTCTGGAGCAGCCCCTGGCTGTCCCAGGTCCATGAGGACTGCGAGAGGTCCGGAGCGATCAACGTGGTCACGTTGCCCGCCGGATCCCGCTGCCACTGCCACACCGCGCTGCCGCCAGGAACCGTAAGCGTCGATTTCAGGTGTCGCACCGGGTCGTAGGTCCACGTCCACGTGTTGGTGAGCGGATCGGTCAGCGTGAGCAGGTCGCCGACCGCGCTCCAGGTGCGCGTCCAGGTGCGGTTGTTGGGATCGGTGCTAGTGAGCAGATGGAGGCTCGCGGGGTCCCACGTGTTGGACCAGTTGCCGATCCCCGGCTGCGACACGCCGGTGACGCTGCCCGACGCGTTGAACGTGTACGAAGTCTGCCGCGTCGTGGCGATCGACGCCGAATCGCGCACCACCGTGGTGAGCGTTCCCGAGTTGAAGAAGAACTCGCGTCGCGCGATCGCCGCCCGCACCCACTGCACCGCGGCGAGCCCGGTGTAGTAGCCGACATGGGTGACGTTCGCCTCGACGTCGGTGATGCGCACCAGCCGATCGAGTCCGTCGTACTGGAACCCGAACGAGTACCCCGCTGGCTCGCTGACCGTGAGGAGTCGGTCGACGCTGTAGGACAGAGTGATCGGCTGGGCAAGAAAGCCGTTCACCCCGATGATGCGTCCCGGACCGCTGTAGATGAAGCTGATCACCCGGCCCGAGGGGTCCGCGATGTTGCTCAGGCGCGTGCCGGCGTAGGTCAGCGTCTTCGTATTGCCGTTGCGATCGATCAGCCGAATCAGACGACCCGACGAATCGAACTCGAGTCGTTCACCGTGCTTCGTCGACAGGTGGTATCCACCGCTGACCGCGACGATGGTGCGACCATCGAGCCGTGCCGCGGAGTATTACGTGCCGCTCGAGAGCGTGAACACATCGCGCCGCCCGTCGCCCCACGCGACCGTGATCGCGCCCGGGGGCGTGTTGAGGAGAAGCGTCGTCTCGTAGGAGTGGCGCCAACCCTTGCCGAGCGCGCCGATCTCGGAGGCGCGAGTCGAGTTGTAGTAGAAGCTCAGATCCCAGTCGAAGCCAATCGCGGGCGCGGCAACCGCGTGGTAGCGGACGAACAGATTTCCGCTGAAGAGATTGACGAACGGCTCGAGTGCTCCGACCTGCCAGGCCGGCAGCGCCTGCACCATCGGCTGCGCCTCGTCAACGGCGCCGAGCGCTCCGGGAATGCTGGAAGGCGAAGGCAGCAGCCGGCGCGAAGCGGGCTGCGCATGCGCGGAAACGGCCTGGAGCAGCGCCGGCAGCAGGACGGCGGCCAGGATCCAGGCGCGGGCGAAAGCCACATGTCGTCGGCCAGAATGCAACATTGGGTACCCTTGCGGCGAGGGGTGACGTGACCGGTCCATGGTCGCTCCCCGGCTACCTTCGCAGCAAGAAGAAACTTCAACTTACTGATTAAGAGACCCTAGCTGCTGCCGCCGCGAAGCGACTTGTCGCTCAATGTAATAGCAAGCTATTTGTCCGCGGCCCCGGTGCTTTCAGGGCCGACGCAACGGATCCTAGCGCTCTGCGCCTCACGGCTGGCCGCGACCAGATTGAAGAAGGCACTACGTTGCGCCGCGGTGTCCGAACCCGCGGCACGCGCCTTCGACCATTCATCCATCCACTCCATGGCACCGCGAAGCTCTCGACAGACTAGCAGCCGAGTCACGATCGCCCGATAGTCGTCGTCCGTGACCGTCCTTACGGCCTCCGGGCGCGTCACAAGCATGCGGAGCCACTCCATCCTTCGGTTCGTCGAAGAGACGAACCTGAAGCCCTCGCTGATTTCGTCCACGGTCGGTTCCCGTCCCATCAGGGTTTGATACGTGTTGCGGACGAATCTTTCCTCGGGACCGCCAGGGCCGATGATGCTCGCCCGGCCACTCGATTGGCCTCGTTGAGTTGACGTCGAGTCGGGCACGGCCTGTTGGGTTTCCATTCGGGCTTGGACGACAACGACCGCGAAGGCGAAGCGTCCACCGCACCGGGCCAAAATGCGGACTCGCCCAGGAAGACGGGCGACGTAGGTTCCGGGTCGTGCGGTCGGGGCGATCGGCGCCCCAGGAAACAAGTTCGAACTTGTTATCTTCGGTAAACCACCGCCTTCGATAGCCCACGAGAGGGCTCCTGCCATGCGATCCCCGCTGCGCGCTACGGCACGGAAGGAGACAGTGTCCCAGACCGCGACGACGACGCTTTCCGGGAATATGCTGAAAGGAGCGCAGGTATCCGGAGCAATCGACTCGAGAACGATCAGGGACTGCCTCGCCCGGAGGCCTCCGAGTTGAACGCCGACAAAGGTCCTTCCAGCAGTAATCGCTCGCACTCGTGATCGTCGTGCCGCTTTGACCACCAACTCCAGACTGCGCGGTACGATCCAGGTTGCGGTGCTGTCCGCTAGCTCCTTCTCGGCGTCAACTGGTACGGTCGAAACACTGATGTCGAATATCTCGCCCACACGGACCTCCTTGGCGGCCCGAAGACGTAGGCCACGCAGTTTCGGAATCGTGTCGGCGGGAAGGATCCTGTATGTGGAGTCGTCTCCACCTGCGGTGTCCACGCTTGACGTGATAGGGACGAGCCGCGGCTGAAAGCGCACGAGTAACGGCGCCAACGCCTGAGGGAGTACAGGGCATGTTTCGTCGACGCCGTTCGCGACATCCTCGCGAAGATCTCCAGGAACGACGAGGTCGATCCCTGCCGCGCCCCCTGCCATCATGGGTCCCGTTGGCGTGATCACGAGACGGCGGAAAGGTTCATGCTGGGCTCGACGCCTTCGAATCACATCCCATAGATCCGGACGTTTCTCGGACTCCACGAAGGGGACCGGAGGGTCATACAGGACACCGCTCGTATCGGTCATGGGCGGTTCCACGTAGACGAAGCCGGCCTGCACACCGTGCCGGCCAACCGCAATGAGCGTGGCCGAGCCTCGACCCGTCCCGAGCACCACTCCCGAAGGGCTCACACTCGCCACGCTTGCATCGCAGGATGACCATGTCGCGGAGTCGCCTTCCATGTAAGGAACCCTCGCCATCTCCGAGATTCCGAGGCTGCGCGGAGGTACGACCCAGTGGGCTATCGGTGCCCTTGATTGGATGGATGGCTCCGAACTCGACACGATGACCACCATGGTATCGCGGGCGCTGCCAGCTGAGGCTGTAAGTCTCGCCTCGCCAGGAAGCAGCGCGAACATTGAATCCCCGCGAACGAAGGCTACTCGTGGATCGCTGGAGCGCCACGTAACCCTTGCATCATGCGCGGTGTCGCCGGTGGCCAGGAACGCGGTCGCGCGCAGTCGCAATGAATCGCCTGGAGCGATTAGCACGGCAATGGCCTCCGATACGACAGTCGCCGCGGGGGTAGGACTCCTCCAGAGCGACCCGAGCGACCCCAGCACGACCACACCTGCGATCGTCCACAGCGTCGCCGGTGGCGGCCCGAATGCCGGGATGCCATGCTCGAAGAGAAGGCCGCGCAGAAAGCGCGAGAACGCGCTCGACGAGCGGCGCACGAGATGCCCAAGCGGGGTTACCTCCGGCAGTTCGTCGGGCAGCCAAAGTGTGGGCATCTTGGCGCGCGTCCGCAGATGTCGTGGCCCTCTTCCTTGTGCCAGGAAGATCCGTTGCTCCTGGATCTGGCGTTGGCGTTGCCAGTCCGCGCTCGAGTCCTTCGGCGCCCGGTTGCGCTCGAGCAGTTCGAGCATGCTCTTGCGGACCTCGGTCTCCACGTCGGGGTCGAGATGATCGAGTAGTGCGATCCGTCGGGAATCGGGAATGCGTCCAAGGCGGAACCACTCAAGGCTCGCGAGCGCGAGAGTCGGCTCCTCGTCGAGGAGCTTGCGCCCTAGGCTTGGCAGCGATGCAAGGTAAAGCGTGAGCTCCCACTGGAGCTCCGCGTGTACCGCGCACGCGCACAGCCAACGAAACACCGGCTCCTTCAGAGCCTCGCGCAGGGCATGAATCTCAGGGTCGTCGCCGAGCTCGTGCATAAACGCTGAGGCATCGACCTCTATTGGGTTCTCGTCGAGCCCGAGATCGAGAGCGTTCGCAGCTCCACGAAGGCCCGCCAGACTCGCGGTGGCCACGAGAAAGAACTCTGCCAAGCGCTCGTCATACACACGACGAAGACGCGGCGAGTCGGTGGAGAGCAGGATCCGATCGTTCCAATCCTCGAGCAGCCTCGTCCACGTCTCCAGCTTTCCCGTGAAGGGATGAAGAAAGGCTTGGCCGCTGCCGACGATCAACAAACGGCTCTGGGCGTGCTGCCGAACCAGCTCCGCGATTCCCACCAGCGCGCCACCCTGAACCGGTTGACACACGCGAGGATCGTGCTCGTAGAAGAACGTCTCGATATGCGCGCCCTCGGTGCGGAGCGCAGCAGCGAAGCCGGCGAAGTACGCGGCAAGTTGATCGCGAGGTGAACGTCGCTCGATCAGTATGAGGTACTCGGGGGGGCGGGTGAGAGGTTCGTACTCGAACGCCGGATAGCCGGAGCCCGCGATAGTCGCTGCGATGCTCTTCCGAGGGGAGAACGCCTGGTCATCGGAGCGCTGGCGGCGCTGGAGGATTTGCGATGTGCGATAGAACGCGTCGTGCACGAACAGCGCCGCGGCGTTGATCGGAGTCTCAAGAGTCGCGAAATAGGGTGACCGAGTTTCGTGAAGGTGCCGCAACACCTTTCGGTCGCGAAGCCTGCGACGCATCATCCAGACTGTGGCCCCGCCCATCGCGAGCAACGCGATTCCGGAGTGCATGACCCAGCGCTGCCGGAACCATGGGACGCGGGTGAACGGAGGCAGGAGGAGGCGCGCCGCCTCCAGGATGGGCTCGGGCATGACGGGGGCAAAGGTCGTGTCCACGGTCGTCGTGTCCACGGACCGGTCCTGGCCCTGTCCCAGCTCCGGTTTAGGTTTGCATGGTCCCAACTTCCAGAAAGTGACCGTCGCAGCGATGAGAATAATCGCAACCGCAGGGCCTGAAATCCATAGTCGCTTCCAGAAGGTGCGCCTGGCGGCTGGGTCGATCGTCTTGCCGTGACTTCTGGTCGGCTCGCGGCGATCGCCGGCTGAGTGCGTCGATCCATCGGCCGAACCCGGATCGCCAACCGGGTGGTCCGGTTTGGGATCCCCCTCGAATTGCCCGTCGAATCGCTTGAAGAGCGCAAGGAAGCGCGCCTGCTCCTCTTCGTTCTTCACGATCAGTGCGCACAGGGCGCGCGCTATCTGATCGGAGTCCGCCGACGGGCCAATGCGATCGAGAAGCCGTTCTGCATCGACGTAGGCGTCGACGCCTATCGAGAAGCCGTGGCGCTCTCGAAGCCACGTAAGAAACCGTTCGCACCATACGCGCCGAGGGGACGGACTGGATTCCCCCACGCGTGAATCAAGGCGATCGCTGGTCACGGAGGATCTTGAGGTCGTCCTTGTTCTTCGCCAGTACGGTCAGGCTCTCGGGCGGCAGGTTTCCGCGCACTGGGTTGCCGCCGCTCTCGCGTCCGACTCTCTCGAGGATCTGAAGCCACGAAAGCAGCTCCGCGGTTGCGGGCTTTTTCTTCAACGGGAGTTCGCGGATCGCCTCGAACCGCGCGATGGCATCGCCGATCCAGTGCTGCCCTTCGATCCGCTCGCGTCCCAACCTCGTCGCGACGATATCCCGGAGGTGATCGTGATCTGGGAACGGCAGGTGGTAGAAGACGCAGCGGCGCAGGAACGCGTCGGGTAGGAGCTTCTCGGAATTGCTGGTGAGCACGACGATCGGCCTCCACTCCGGCGTCGATACAAACGACTTTCCAGTTTCGTTCACGGTGAAAGCCAGATGCTCGATCTCGTAGAGCACGTCATTGGGAAGGTCGCGGGGCGCCTTGTCCACCTCGTCGATCACGATCACCGAACGTGTCCGCGGCGTGTCCGCATACTCGGCTGGCAGCCAGCGCGCCACGTCGTCCCGAGGCATTCCAAGCATGATCGCGAGGCCGAGCGCCTGGAATTCAATGTATTTCCGGAACGTTTCGTTCACGTCGACCGGCGCCGAGGTCTCCCGCCTGAGGTTGGCGTCTTGGAAGTGTCGCAGGGCGTCGTATCGATAGAACAGGTGTCGCGCCGTCGACGTGGTCTTGGTATGGAAGAACAGTGGAGTTCCTAGACGGAGCTGGTGGGCGATGCTGGCCCCGAGCTGCGTTTTGCCGGTCCCAGGCTCGCCGGTGACGAGCAGCGGATGGCCAAGCGCGAGCGCTACGTTGACGGCATCAACCAAACCGACATCGGGCAGATATCCCCGTGGATCGTCGATCCCCGCGCGCAACGTGACGGATGGAACCCAGGGGGTGAACTCCGCGTCAGACCTGGGTTTTTGCGTGTAGACTCGCCAATCATTCGCGACGGTCATCGCTCCGCGCCCTCCTTTTCGATCCAGTCGTCCAGCGCCCCCTGGACGACGTCGAACGAACGTGTCCGCTTTTCCGCCGGCCCGGTTCTCTTGAAGATGGACCGAGCGATCTCGCGGTGGGCGGCGTCGCCGCCTGAAAAGTTGAGGTCGAACCACTCCTCGATGTGGTCGAGCTCGAGAGGTCGCAGTTCCTCGAGCACCACGCGCTCGCATCCCTGGCGGCGGATGCGAGCGATGTCCTCGAGATCCGTGACCATCCGCTTCTTGAAAATCCCTCGTCCCAGCAACCGGCTCAACGGACGGGCGCCATGGTCTTCGTACTCGATTCTGAGGAACACGATGACCGACGGAACGTCCTTCGATGGAAACGCATGAAAATACTCGTCTAGATACCAGCGAATCAGGCGACCGAGGTCGTCTGTCCATGCGTCGATCGCGATCCGGTGCTCGAGAATGACGATCCGCTCTGACTTCAGTGGCTCGTGCGAAACCAGCGGGCCGAACGAGTCGTCGGGCCCCGAAAAGGTGGCGTTCGCAAACGCCTGAATGAGCTCGTTCTTGAGCTGGGCGCACATCACTTCCATGCGTGCTCCCGGCGGCCATGTCACTTGGCGTCGGGCGGGTGCTCCGGCCTCCAATCCCCACTTCGCCTGGATCGCTTTATTGATTCTCTCTTCGACGAGAACGTCCACCAGCGTGCCGTGCCCTTCACCTTTGGCCCCGTAGAGGATATAGGCCTGCGGTGAGGGGTGTGCAGCGAGCTGCTTGCGAAATGCACCGAAAAAGCCGCTGCGCTGGATCGATCGATCAATCAGGCTGCTCTTGAGCTTTCCCCGGAAGTCCTCCCGCGACGCCTGTCCCCATACCAGGTCCACGTGCCCTCCGTTCCAATCGTCCACGACGAACCGAGTCGGCGTCTGGCGGGCCTTGCCTTGGCTGACGAGCTCCGCGAAGCGCTGTTCCAGGCGGTCCGCGACCCACTTCATGTCGGGGGGCCAGGACCTCTGAGCAGCCTCAACCAAGAGGGGAAAGATCTCCTGAGTGAACTGGCCGGTCTTGTCGACGCTCTTGTTCGCTGCACTCTGGCCGGGTCGAGACGCATGCAGGAAGAACTGACGGCTCGGCCGCGAATTGCCGAGCGAGAATTCATAGGCGGGCAGCTTCAGGGCATACCGCAATTGGTCGAGATCGTTGGCGCACGCGTCGAACAGACCGATCTGATCGGGGAGGCTCTTGAAATAGGTCGACTGAAGGGCATCTATCAAGGAGGACAGATCAAGATTGGCCTTGTCGCGCTCGCTGGCATCCGCACAGAAAAGCCGGCGTTGACGGCGATCGCTGACTCCATGACCTCCCCAAACGATCCACAAGAGATCGCCTTCGCATTGCCCCAGGATCTGCATGATGTTGATGATCGCAGAAAACGTTGCGGGATGAATCGTCAGCCCATCGCGCGGCCGCACGTCCTTGTTCTCCTCGATGGGTGAGAGACACACGTGGATATTCTGCAATGGCACGCCCTGGTCGAGGAACCAGTTCGCGTAGCGGCACGCATCGGGAACCGGGCCGTCGAGATTCCACTTGGGCCCCGCGTTGTACTTCTCCACGCCGACTATGAGGGCGAACGTGCGATTAGGCGAGATCGTCATCGCAAAATGGGACCCACCGCGTCCCAGAACGTAGCAATGGCCCAGTAGGCGCTGTGGGAACGCGGAAAAGGCTGACCGCCGTCCACCGCCACGTCGGTAACGCGTCCCGGGAACACGCCTGCGCCAACGTAGCTGAGAAAATCACGCAGGTCGTAGATGTTGGTCCACTTTGGGAAGTGAGCCGGAAGCTGCTCCGGCGGCTTTAGCATCCGCAACGCGCCGATCTCATAGAGGAACGACGCCTGTGAACCCACGGTTACCAGGTGACTCACGGGCAGCGAAGCCTCGATCAGAAGGTCGACGCAGGCGATGCCCCCAAGACTGTGCGCGATCACGACCACAGGCTCGCCCGCCTGAATAATTGCATCGCGAATGAACGCGCGGATTTTCTCGCCGTGCGCCTGGTAGAGAAGGATGTCGCCTGCGCCGGGATAAGCGGCGTCGCTGATCGCCCCACGGGACCGTTGGATCTTGCCCGTGGCCCAGCCCATCGCCAACCCCTCGACTTGTTTTCGAATCCAGTCACGAACGCCCATGTCTTTGCCGCCCAGAGCGTCGATGATCGCGTCGACGATCGAATCACGGTGCTTTGCATCGATCGAAAACATTGCATCATCGTCTCGCTTCCGCATTGCCGTGGCGACGATGGCGCGCGCGACTGCTGTTCGGTGTTCGCCGAGATCTTCCCCTGCATTGTCGAGCGCCTCGCTGAAGGGACCGGAGCGCACGACCTCATCGCGGGCCTCGGCGAACACATCCTCCATTCCCGCTCGTGCGAGGACTTCGCCGAGGGCGCCAGCGGATTCGAGCTGGTCGACCGCGTCGGCAAGAATCGCCCCTGGACGCGCCATGGTGGGAGGCAACTCGACGGCTTCCACGGGACGTGTCGCCAAGGCGCGCAACTCGAACAGCGGATCGACTTCGAGGATTGCCCAGAGTGCGACGATCTCGTCTTCGGGATCGACGACGCCGACCGCGCGTGTCGTGTCGTATGTGGGAATGGACTTGCCGCCGAGTTGGAGCGACGCACCGTACGGCTCGCCCCAATAGCAAGGAAGGATTGTTGCGCCCGGCGCCGCATCTCTCGACAACTGCCGGAAACGCTCGAGGAAGTCCTGGTACCCAGGCTGGCGAACACCGGTGCCGTGAACGATTACCACCTTCGTCATCGAGGGGCTCCGGGGAATGTGGATGACGAGCCGAGACGTCGCGCCGACTAGGGGCCGTCGGAGGGCTAAGTTGCGAACGCGCACGGAATACTAGCACACAGGACATGACTCGGATCTCATGTTCAAGCGAACGCTTCACGTTGGCAAACTCGGACAAATGTGAGGAGTCTTAAACTAGTTTAATCGCCGCGCCTGACCCGCCTCGCAGATTTCAGCTATTGACTCGGAATCTCGGGTCCCGATAACTTCGCCGTCCTGTTCTGCGAGAACGGCGGACATCGGATCTTGCCGCGCAGTTCAGGTCCTCCTAATAGGGGGAGTTTGATCAATCGGTAACACGAGTTGTTCCGTCCCCAATGCTCGTCCAACGGGGACCTAATGAGTTAATCCATGCTGGTAGCGATTCAATTTCCTCTTGCCGATTGCAGAGCGTTCCTCTCTGCGGACACCGGTCGCCTGCCGATAGCAGGCTGGACCGGCGTTCGCCTTGGACGAGATTTCATTCGCGGGGCTGGAGTCATCCGCTCTCGGCTGCTGGGCGGAATCGAAGAATGGGCCTCTGAAGAACTGGCCTGCCAAGCTCACGGAACGCTCGCATTTTGTGGCACTCGGCCATTGTCCACGTTGGTCGAGACCTCGCGCCGTACCGCGTCCTGTGCATTTCGTCGGTTCCTAAGCAACGGAGTTGCCGTTTCCCGTTTCGAGATCGGCATCGCCGACACACGAACTCCCGACAACCGGCCTATTGCCCGGTACGACCTGGGTTTGCTTCTTGATAGAGTTGCCAGGCTGAGAGTTCGCGTACCAGCAAGGTCAGTTGATCCCTGTGATCTTCTTCAGGCCACCGGGCGACTCTCAACGCATTTCCTTACTTCGACAACAAAAAGATTGAATGGCGTACGAGCCGCAACCCAGAACTGGTGGTTGGAGGCGGGCAACCCGGTCGTCATCGTTGAGCACTGGACGGACGAGGTCTCCCGCTCTCCCAGGGCAACCAAACAGGTCTTGGAGCTGGAGGCCGCGGGCGTGCGCGTCTCGCACGCCTGGTTTACTCATGCGGGTATTCGCGTTGGTTGCTGGATGCTCGAACGCTCGCTTGCAACGGATCGGGACGTCATTCGGAGGATGAGACTGCACCTGCTCAGGCTGCACGCGGAGCGCGAGTGTCTCCGACTCGTGCTCCGACGGGTGGGCAGCGCCCAGATCCCGATTGTCCGGGAAACGGATGCCAGCGAAGCGCTTCAGAGATACCTGAATGAGACCCTTGCGCTCTTTTCTCGCGAAGATCGTGATGGGTTGCCTCAAAGCGAGCTCTTGAAGGTGGCCTCGCGGGCAGGAGACGTCGTTGCGCCCGGCGAAAGGGCGACGTTGATGCAACAGCTTCAACCTATTCGCGGGAACGTGTTGCGAAAGACCGAACGCTTCGTCGCATCGATCATCAATAGTGCAGCCAGCGTCCATATTATCAATACGCTCGTACAAGGAGATCAAAACGTGGCAAATCAAATCACGAAGATCGGCGATGGAAACGTATTCCATGGCAATGTTGTCACTGCCCAGCATATTCAGGGGAGTTTCAATACCATCGAGAAATCCAAAGTGGATGACGAGCTTCGTGAACTTTTGAAGCAGCTCACGAACAGCGTTACGGCGATGTGCAACAAGCTCCCGCCTGAAGATGGGGAGCGGGCGGCACGCGACCTCGAAACCTTGGTTACGGAAGCTGTCTCGCCGCAACCGCGCAAGAAGTGGTACGAGCTCAGTGCGCAGGGACTGCTTGATGCAGCCAAGTCGGTTGGTGAGATTGCCGCGCCGGTTATTGCGACGATCAAGGCGATTTCGACCGTTCTGGGCTATCCGCTTCCCTGAATGCATTAGGCGGCGCTCAGGGATTTGGCCGACTCTCCAGTGCAGAGCGCGTGCGGCTTGGTCATCGACGACCAGCCCCCATAGCCAGTGGGCTTGTCCCCTCACATGGAGATAAATCCGGTAATACAGTAATTACGATAATCGGACGCGGCTTTGTATCGAATCATACCAATGTGACGGCGACCGGCGGCGACCCGCAGCAATGGACGGCACGTGCTGTTCTCGGTGCTGCCGGCGAAGGCCGAGCGATACGACATCGACTGTGTGCGGCTCGACGGGGGCGGTCGCGAGCACGTAATCTGTTCGCCAGGGGCGTCCAGTGATGGATGGCCCCATTTTTCTTCCGTACGACGCACGCAGGAGTCGTCGAGGGCAGCCAACCTGAAATCTTCTGGAACTCAGGATCACAAACTTTCACGCCCTTCAACTAGTTGAATGAGCGACATGCAACCACTGTGTATCGTGGTCTGCGGCGGTCCCCTCAGATCCGTCCAGCAGTTCTTGGGTGCAATCATCTTTCCGTGGCAATTGGGTGCGCAAGAACTGCGAGACTGAGTTCCCGCTTTCAATTAGAGGATACTCATGGCCGACAGCGTTGAAGAGACTGCAATAGTCGCGACGCATCCAAAATCACAGGATCCTCACGAGTACGCCGGATGTATTAAGAAAATTGCGAACAACAACGCAACCCGTCTCGCAGCCGCAGCCGCTCTTAGCGATGGGGCATTCCGTAAGCACGCTGTTGCGATAGCCAACGATAAAGTTCATGCCAAAGCTCCCGAGCTCGGCCTTGATGTCCACCTCGCTCTCAACATCGCTCAAGCCCTAGAGACCCGCGAGCTGCGCTACAGCGTCGCAAATACTATCATTGCTGGTATATTCTTGTCCTTTCTCGCGGCAGATCTCGCGACAGCTGCGGCAGGTGCGGGTATTGCGTTTGGGATTCTACGTGTCTACAAGCTTCGGCTGGAACGCTACGAGTGGCCGGCATTGCTCAAACGCGAACAGTTCTCAGAACCGGATTGCGCCGCACAGTGGCCTGATACCGACCAACCAAAGCTTCCAGACCCATCCCATCTCACCGTCTATCACGACTTCAATCCATTTGTTGGTGCTGGAAGTGCCATCGGCGCTTGGGGAGTTGCAGTCGACATAAGTAGGCCGCGACGAGACGCTCTTGCGTCTGATCCGCCGCGGCCTGTGACAATCGATGACCTCTATCAGCATCTTGAGACAGCCATTAAGGCTACCGGCCTTCCGGAACTACACATCTCTGACCACTTCTTCCTTCATGGGAGCGACGTTCGAGACTTTGGGTTGCTACCGGACGAATATAGTGCTCCGTTGCGAACATTGCCGGCGGCTATTGCAAAGAGTTGTGTCGGCGTTGCTCTGGGTCAGCTGCGCCATTACAAATGGGTGACGGTCAGCGATAGAGAACGAGACTTTGTCGTTTCGGTGTTTCTGCGGTGCTCGGTTACTGGAGACAACCTTCTTGTCGAGGTAAAATACTTTATCCTGCCGCCGGTAAAGAAAGCGTATCGGGAAATTGATCGCCTCTCACTCAATGAGTGGCATACGTTCACTGAGTTTGCCGTACGAGTAATCGGTGGCGCCCCATTCGCAGCTGTTGCAGCGCCGCTGAAGGTGTTGGCGGCAATCAATGAGGCGTTTGACGATGGACGGAGTGAACGGAAGGCAATTAATCAGACGGACCGATACAATTACGGCGCTGTCAAGAGTTTGCGGGAATCACTGGCTTCAAGAACATACGAACACTATTTCGAGAAAGAGGATGCGGAAGCCTGGCTCAAGACGCTCGCAAGGCAGATTCTCAACGCGCTCGTTGACTTCTTGGAAACGCACGGTATCGACACGTCGGAGGTCAAGGAGCAACAAATCGCCATCCTCAATAGCGGCATCATCGTCCAAGGAGGCGATGTAACCGCGCAGTCACTTGCGGTGGGCGAGGGCGCTCAGGCGCGTATCTCAAAGGTGGCCCGCACCGTTGCGGCGAAGGCTAGTGGGGGAAAGAATGCCGCGTAGACCGACAGCAAGCGGAGGAAATAAGGGCATTGTGGCAAGAACAGTTCAGGGCGAAGTAATCGCCGTTGGGGATGGTGCTAGCGCGAGAAAGTCCGCACGGGCGTCAGGCCGCATTCGGCGTCGCGAGTTGATGCGTGAGATTGAAGTACTCAGAGAGCAGATAGGCGAGCTCAAGCTGGATGCGCGGCGCAAGGATGAGCTAGGAAAGCGTGTCGGTGAGTTGGCCGACGATGCCGAAACAGGGAAGAAGTCAGGAAAGTCGCTCTTAGGAGCGATCAAAGCGATCGGTGAACAGATCAAAGCAGTCGGTGAGATCGGCGCGGGAGCCACAGGTGTGATGGTATCCATCCAGAAAATCGTTGAGTTGCTCAAGGGCTAGTGAACCTAATCCGGCGGACTGAAGTGGTGGTGAGCTTACAGTCCCCGGGCTTCTGCCTCTTTCTTGACCCGTTTCCCGCGCGACGCCGGAGGACCACGAAGGCCATGAAACAATCCTCGTGGCCGAGGACGAAGTGATTATTCGGCGGGTCGTCGTCGCACCGCTCCGCATGAATGGCTAACGGTGATCGAGGCAGCCGACGGCAGCCAGGCGATCTCCATCTGCGAGCGAGCGAATCAGCCCCTTGAGCTGCTTATCTCCGACATCGTCATGCCCCTCATGAGCGGCCCGGAACTGGCGCGGCGCGTCAAGGCGGTCCGACCCCACTTGCCGACCCTTCTCATTTCCGGCTACACCACCGAGCGCTCATCCATCAGGGCCTCCGAGAGCGGGAACGGCCGTTCTCCAGAAGCCGTTCACGCCGGATGTGCTCGTGCGAAAGTGCGAGAAATTCTCGATGAACAGCAGCGAGCAGCCGCGTGAGTCCACTTCTACGACAGAGATTCTGACAACCGCGTCGAGGAGTCGTTTCGCTGAATGCCGCGCAAACCTAGAGTGTAAGCCGGCTTGAGGGACATGGAAAGAAGCCTCTCCGCCCTTATCCATCGCGTCTCAGGGACATGGAACGATGGTCGTTGCGAGGGCGCCGCTGTTGTTTACCGTGAGCCGGTAGCAGTTGCACCCGTCCGTCGCGCGGAGAATGACGCCATTCCCCTGTGAGGCAACGGCGATGTCTCCGCCCGTCACGTGAAACTTCGCATTCGGCGTAGTATTGCCGACCCCCACATCTCCAGGGTCATCGATGGAGAGTCGGGGGAGGCCTCCTGAGGTCTCATCGACAATGTTGAACTCGCTCTGCCTCCCGGGAACCTCACCGGAAGAGACGCCGTAGCTGCGTCCTTGTGGTAAACGGCACGGCGGAGGTGCCACATTGCCAGCTTGCGATGCGCCCGTTGCTGATACAAGCCAGTCGACGCCCGTTTCGTCGGCCGGGTGGGGCAGCTGTCGCCTTTTCGGGATTCGTGCAGATTCAACAAGACCGTGCGGAAGCTCTCGGGGATCGCGCGATTCCACTCGCATCTGTGTCGGCACACCTTTGCCACAGAGTGGAGGGAGGCTGGAGGATCGCTCGCCGCCCTGCAGGCCAGCCTCGGGCACGGGAGCATCGCGGTGACGGAGCGGTACGGCACCATCGGCGATGACCTCGTCGACCGCGAAGCGCAGCGGGTCGCCGAGGTCCGCGTTTCGCGGTCGGTCCCGTGAAAACGGGACAGAAAACGGGACAGGTGACTTGGGGCCGTGAGCTAAGTTGGTGCGCCGCGAAGGAATCGAACCTTCAACCTACTGATTAAGAGTC
>JGI10216J12902_103141946_pt1 | contig 16644 bp, 13 predicted proteins | sample KanNatreferecore_FD_12902 | JGI IMG/M metagenome (IMG submission 12902)
AACGGCAAGCAGGTCGATTTCCGCAACGTCATCCTGATCATGACGACGAACGCCGGCGCTTCGGAGATGGCGAAGGCGGCGATCGGATTCGGCAGCTCGAAACGGACCGGCGATGACGAGGAGGCGATCAACAGGCTATTCACGCCCGAGTTCCGCAATCGACTCGACGCGACCATAGCCTTCGACTCGCTGCCGCCGCCCGTCGTGCATCAGGTGGTGCAGAAATTCGTGCTGCAGCTTGAGGCGCAGCTCGCCGATCGTGGCGTCACCTTCGAGCTCGACGAAAAAGCGACGGCCTGGCTTGCCGAGCATGGTTACGACGAGCGGATGGGCGCGCGCCCGCTTGGTCGTCTCATCCAGGAGGTGATCAAGAAGCCGCTCGCCGACGAGGTGCTGTTCGGCAAGCTCAACAAGGGCGGTGTGGTCAAAGTCTCGCTCGAGGTGAAGGAAGACGGCAAGACCGGCATCAAGCTCGAGTCGATTCCGGACGAGAACGCCACACGCAAGCAGCCGCCGTTAGCGGGCTCGGAGGGCGGTCAGGGGCAGGCGTCAGAACCGCGCCGGCCGCGTGTTCGGGCAAAGAAGCCGAAGGGCGGGAGTTCGGTTCCGAGCGTCCCCCTAAAGGCCTGATCTTCGACTTTTCTCAGACTGGTGAGCGCCGGTTATCGCCGGCGCTCTCTGTTTGAGCGCAAGGCGCGGGTGCACAGTCGGCAAGGCTTCGGCGTCCACCGCTCTCCGGTGAATCGCTTCCTTGCCTCATTCTCGTCGGACTGTCCTGACTGAGTTCGGCTGCAGGGCACCACATTTGCGACCGCGTACTGTCTACGTGGCCGGAAATTTGCTTGTGCCTTAGGCGGAGTTCCACTTGTGCAAGGACACTGTTTCGTTGACCAGGCGATTTGGTTTCGTTGCCTGCAAAGCCAAGGTTGCCGGCCTATATCAGCGCCTCACTTGAGGTGGCTCCCGGAGGTCGCGATGTTAGGAGTCCTCATTTCGTGGCCGCGGTGCTTGATGAGGGGCGCGGGTGGGCTGATGGCTGCGCTTCTCCTGCTTTCCGCATGCACGCCTTCCGAGGGCCAGCAGGAGCAGGCTGCGCCGCCACCGCCAGCCGTCACTGTCGCGCCGCCGCTCATGCAGAGGATTACCGAATGGGATGAGTTCACCGGCCGGTTCGAGGCTACCCAGTCGGTCGATGTCCGCGCGCGTGTCTCCGGCTATCTCGAAAAGGTGAATTTCGCCGACGGCGCCATGGTGAAGGAAGGCGACGTCCTGTTTGTCATCGATCCTCGGCCTTACCAGACGGCCGTTGACCGGGCCCGCGCCGATCTGAACGCAGCAAAGGCGCGCCTCGATTGGGCAACAAGCCAATTGGATCGGGCTCAGGCGCTGGTCGATTCCTCCACGTTTTCGGCCGCGACTTTCGATGAAAGGCTTCAGGAGAAACGGAGTGCCGAAGCTACGGCTCAGCAAGCAGAAGCGGCGCTGAAGGCCGAGCAGCTCAACCTCGACTTCACGCAGGTGCGCGCCCCAATCTCTGGCCGCGTCTCCAGCCGCCGCGTCGATGTCGGCAATCTTGTCACCGGCGATCCGAATGCCACGCTCCTCACCACGATCGTGGCGCTGAACCCACTCTATTTCTTGTTCGACATGAGCGAGGCGGACTTTCTGGCTTATCAACGAGCTGTGGAGAGGGGGGCGCTTCCCTCGACGCGCGACAACGAGACGATTGTCGAGGCGCGTCTTCCCGACGAGGACGAAAGCGAGTGGACGCACAAGGGGACGATGAACTTTGTCGACAATCGCATCGATCCGGGCTCGGGGACCATCCGGGCGAGAGCAATCCTGCCGAACGAGGACCTCTTTATAACGCCCGGTCAGTTCGGCCGTTTGCGGATCCCCGGTTCGAACGAATACGAGGCGATTCTGATCCCGGACAGCGCGATCGTGGTCGACCAGTCCAACCGGGTCGTCATGACGGTCGACGCCGAAAATACCGTCGTACCCAAGGTCATCAGACCAGGACCGTCGCAGCCCGGAGGCCTAAGAATCGTGCGCGAGGGACTCACTGGCGACGAGAGCATCATCATCAACGGACTTATCCGCGCGCGGCCTGGCGCAAAGGTCGATCCGCAGCCGGGGGTGATTGAGCCCGAACCGAACCTCACCCAGAACTGAAGGACCAGCGATGCGGTTCTCGCATTTCTGCATCGACAGGCCAATCTTCGCCACCGTCCTGTCGATCCTGATCGTGCTGCTCGGCGCCGCCGCTTACTTCACTCTGCCGGTTGCCCAGTATCCCGAGATAGCGCCGCCTACGATCGACATCCGCGCGAGCTACCCGGGTGCTTCCGCGGAGGTCGTGTCGAACACGGTCGCAACCCCGATCGAGCAGGAGATCAACGGCGTCGAGGACATGCTCTACATGGTCTCGCAGGCGACCAGCGACGGCCAGCTCAGCATAACCGTGACGTTCGCGCTGGGCACGGACCTGAACACGGCGCAGGTGCTTGTCCAGAACCGGGTCGCTGTGGCGGAATCGCGCCTTCCTGAGGAAGTCCGTCGAATTGGCGTTACCGTCCGGAAATCCTCCCCGGATATGCTGATGGTGATCCATCTCTTCTCGCCGGACGGTTCTCGCGATCCGCTTTACCTCTCTAACTATGCAACGCTGCAGGTGCGCGACGTGCTCGCCCGCCTAGACGGCGTCGGCGACGTGCGCATATTCGGCGCACGCGATTATGCGATGCGCATCTGGCTGGACCCGGAGAAGATCGCATCGCGCAAGATGACCGCAGGTGAGGTCGTCGCCGCGCTTCGCTCGCAGAACGTCCAGGTCGCCTCCGGCGTCATGAACCAGCCGCCCGTGCCGAACCAGGGCGCTTATCAGGTCAATATCGAGACGCTTGGGCGCCTGTCCGACCCCCGTCAGTTCGGCAACATCGTTGTGAAGACCGCGGACGACGGCCGCGTGACGCGGCTCGAGGATATCGCGCGTGTGGAGCTTGCCGCGCAGGACTACACGGCCAACGGCTATCTCGATGAACGCGAAGCGGTGCCGCTCCTGGTCTTTCAGCGTCCTGGATCTAATGCGCTCGCCACGTCCGATCGGCTGATTGCGACGATGGAGGAGCTTTCGAAAAACTTTCCGCCGGGACTTCAGTACGACATCATCTACAACCCGACTGAGTACATCGCCGAGTCCGTCGAAGAGGTGACGAAAACCATCTGGGAAGCGGCGATCCTCGTCGTCATCGTGGTGATCATCTTCCTCCAGACTTGGCGCGCCGCGATTATCCCGATCGTGGCGATCCCGATCTCGCTGATCGGCACGTTCATCGTAATGGCGGCGCTCGGCTACTCGCTGAATACGCTATCGCTGTTCGGCCTCGTCCTCGCGATCGGCATTGTCGTCGACGATGCAATCGTCGTCGTTGAGAATGTTGAGCGCCAGCTCCGTGCCGGGCTCTCGCCGAAGGAAGCGGCGCACCGAACAATGGACGAGGTGGGAACCGCGCTGATCGCTATTGCGCTCGTGCTTTGCGCAGTCTTCATTCCAGCGGCCCTGATCGGTGGCATCCAGGGGCAGTTCTTCCGGCAATTCGCCGTTACCATCGCGGCGGCGACGATCATTTCGGCTTTCGTTTCGCTGACACTGAGCCCCGCGCTCTGCGCCATTCTCTTGAAGCCGCATGTGGAGGACGAGCATCGGTCGGTTCTGGCCTGGCCGTTCTACGCTTTCTTCGGCGTGTTCAATCGGGCTTTCGACGGACTTTCGTCCGGCTATGGTGCGATCACGCGGACCGTCATCCGCTTTGCGGTCGTCATGCTCGTCGTCTACGGCGGCTTGCTGGCACTAACCAGCTGGCAGTTCGGGCGCGCTCCGACCGGCTTCATCCCCGAGCAGGATCAAGGGTACTTGATCACCGTCGTGCAACTGCCGCCTGGAGCATCGCTGGCTCGGACCGATGCGGTGGTGAAGCAGGCAACCAAGCTCATTCTTGAAACCGAGGGGATCGATCACGCGGTGCCGTTTTCGGGTTTCGATGGGGCTACGTTCACAAACGCTTCCAACGCTGGCGCGATCTTCTCTCGCTTTGCTTCCTTCGAAGAGCGGGAGGCGAAGGGCCTTACCGCCAATCGGCTATTGGCTGAGCTGAACCAGAAGCTCGCATCGATACAGGAGGCCTTCATCATCACCATCGCGCCTCCTCCGGTGCGCGGGATCGGAACGGGCGGCGGCTTCAAGCTGATGATCGAGGACAGGACCGGCCGCGGGCTGCCGGCTCTCGAGGCGGCCGCTCAGGATGTCGTCGCACGGGCGAACCAGACACCCGGCCTCGCCGGCGTATTCTCGCTTTTCAACACGCGCACCCCAAAGGTCTACGCCGATATCGATCGGGTGCGCGCCGAGATGCTGGGGGTCCCCGCCAACCGAATTTTCGAAGTGCTCGAGGTCTTCCTCGGCTCCGTTTACATCAACGACTTCAATCTGCTCGGGCGCACGTTTCGCGTGACGGCGCAAGCGGACGGGCAGTTCCGCCAGGACATACGGGCGATCGCCGACTACAAGACCCGCAGCGATAGTGGCGGGATGGTGCCCCTTAGCGCAGTCGCAACCTTCCGTGATCTGACCGGACCCTACAGGGTCGCGCGGTACAACCTCTTTCCTGCGGCGGAGGTGCAGGGCGCGACGCTGCCCGGCTTCTCGACGGGGCAGGGAATTGCAGCGATGGAGAGGATCGCGGCTGAAGTGCTTCCTGTCGGCTTTGGCTTCGAGTGGACCGAGCTGGCGCTCCAGGAGAAGCTAGTCGGCAGTTCCGGCATCCTTATCTTTTTCGCCTCGGTGGTGTTCGTCTTCCTGCTCCTGGCGGCTCAGTATGAGAGCTGGACGCTCCCGCTTGCGGTGATCCTGATTGTGCCGATGTGCTTGCTCGCCGCGGTCAGCGGACTTCTTCTTCGCCACATCGATGTGAACATCCTCGCCCAGATCGGTTTTGTCGTCCTGATCGGCCTAGCGGCAAAGAACGCAATCCTCATCGTGGAGTTCGCGCGCCAGGGGGAGACTGGCGGAATCGAGCGGCGCGAAGCAACGATCGCCGCAGCGCGCACTAGGCTTCGTCCTATACTGATGACGTCCTTTTCCTTCATATTCGGCGTCGTCCCGCTCGCACTTGCGACCGGAGCGGGCTTTGAGATGCGCCGATCGTTGGGGACCGCCGTCTTTTTCGGAATGCTTGGCGTGACCTTTTTTGGTCTGATATTCACGCCAGTCTTCTATGTGGTCTGCCGGCGCCTAGGGGATATCCTGTCGTGGCGCCCGAGACAGCGCCCAGCGGAGGACTCCGTACGAACGCCAGCTCGGTAGTCGCGCAGCCTCGACACTTTCGAAAGTCATGTCAGTCCGTCGCAACTCGCCAGACAGGCCGACACGCGAGCTGGGCCCTTCTCGCCTTGGACAGCGGCTGATTGAGCTAGGGCAGGGTGATGATGCGCGGCGCTGCTCCCGCCCGCCGCTGTGCGGCATAATGCTGAGCCCAAGCGCGCCTTTCAAGGAGTGCCTGGTATTCGGCCGGCGTCAGTCCTGGGTGGAAGGAAAACGGAGCTGGCGGCAGCGGCCGCGGCGCACGCGCCAGACGGCGGACCGGCCGGTAGATCCGCACTCCGTCCGGCCCGTAGACCGGCACGACATCCGGGACGTCCATGCGGGCAACAGGCGGCTCGGGTATGACGGCCGAGGCCGGGGGGGCGTTCAGGGCAGCGACGAATTCGGCGGACGGCTCAGGGCGTGGACGCGGCAGCGGCGCCTCGAGGGCCACGGTCTGTTCCCCGGCGCTTCGATCCGGCGCAATGGACGCGGTGGTCTGGGGTTCATTCGGCAACTCTCCGGGAAGAGCGGTCGAGGCGGTGTCGCCCAAAGGTGGCGCGGCAGGCTCGAGCGGCGTCGCTCCAGCCGGGGGCGGGGGCGGGAGTTCCGCCAGCGCATTCGGATTCGGCGGCGCCTCCACAACCTCGGTTTCCGGGGGCGGAGCGTCAATCACCTCTGCGGGAGCGTCGACCGCGAGCGCGCTATTGGCCGCCGATCGGGTGGTGTCTTGTGGGTCGCTGATTGCGGGCGACTCGGTGACCGTTGCGAGGGTCTGAGGGGTGGGCTTGGGGAGGCCTTCGAGCTGCTGGCTTCCGGGTGACGCCCAGATCGCCGCAGCGGCCGCACCAACGACGGAAAGGACCAATCCCATCATCCACACCCGACGCGACGGACGCTTGGTGCCATGAGCGAGAATGGCGTCGGCCGGCGTCGCGGTCACATCGATCGTATGGGCTGCCGTGCCGAAGGCATTGAAATCGGCTTTCGTCAGCGCCGTCTTGTGGCGCTCGCGCCAGTCTGAAGCCGGTTGCACCGGTCGCATGTCCAGGCCGGTCGCCGGCACGAGTGCCGTATCACGGTGACGGCTGCGCTCGGCAGCTATCTCCCGCTCGAGGAACGCTATCGCCTCGTCGACCTGCCCTTCATTCCAAAGCCGGTAAGCGATGCGCTCGGGATCCGTCTCCGGCACAGCCAGCGCTGTTCGGTTCTCCATTTCGGAACCCTCCAGCGGCGTATTCGCCGGCCCGGAATGAAAATCTCCCGATTCCCGGCCTTTCTCCGCATCTTTCTCGGAGGCGAAGACCTGGTCGCTACCGCGCATGACCAATACCTCCCCGCCGCAGCCTCATTCCGACTCGCTTCCAAGTTTACCCTAAAGCCGGGCAACTCTATGGCGAGGATGAGGTAGCACAAAGCTGCCTGAACGGCCGGTGAACAACTAGCGGGGGGGCCGGCGACCGGAAAATCCCCTAAGCGCTGAGCACCACAGGGTTCTCGTCCCGGTGCACTGCCGTCTGGTTTCCTCCAAGCGACTTGGCAGCGTAGCAGGCGTAGTCCGCCTCGGCCATTAGAGCGTCGGCGCGCGGCGAGTCTGCCGTGATGCTCGTCATGCCGACGCTGGCGCCGATCTGGTAGTCTTGGTTCTCCCAGGAGAGGGAGAGGGCTGAGATCGCGTTAATGATCTTTTCTGCAACGAGCTTTGCGCCGGCAAGTGGACAATCAGTGAGGAGCAGCACGAATTCGTCACCACCGATCCGCGCTGCGAAATCCTGCGCGCGGCAGCCGAGCCTGATTGTCTCGCCCACCTTGCGCAGCAGAAGATCTCCTGCGGCATGGCCCGCGTTGTCATTCACTACCTTGAAGCGATCGAGGTCGATGAAGCAAAGGGCATGTTGGCGGCGCTCGCGTCGGGCCTGCTCGATGGCCTTGTGCAATATACGCTCGAAAGCCAACCGGTTCGGCAATCCGGTAAGGCTGTCGTGGGTGGCGGAGTGCGCGAGTTCGCGCTGCAAGGTCCGGCTCTGCGTGATGTCTTGGAACACGAGGACTGCGCCGATGATCGCGCTTTGTGGAGTTCGCACCGGCGCCGCCGAAGCCCGAACGTCTCTGCGCTCGCCGGAACGACCGAGGAGAACGACATCATCGCCGGAGTGGCAGACAAGCTCACGGGCAAGGCATTCGGCGACCGGATTGACGGCGACCCCTTCCGCGCCGTCGTGGATGATGTTGAAGATCTGATCCACGCTGCGCCCAATTGCCTCGGAGGATGTCCATCCCGTCATCTGCTCGGCGGTCGCATTCATGAATTTGATACGCCCGGCGCGGTCGGTTGATATGACGCCGTCGCTGATCGATTCGAGGGTGACCTTCAGCCGTTCTCGTTCCTCGGCGAGCGCGGCCTCCGCGCGCTTAAGGCTGGTGATGTCGGTGTCGGTACCGGCCGTCCGGGCGACTGAGCCGTCGGGGAACCAGTCAATGGGTCGACCGCGGCTCAGGATCCAGATCCAGTGTCCGGCCCGGTGCCGCTCGCGATACTCGAAGGCATTGCGGGGAATCTCGCCGGAATCCTGCTTGCGGATGGTGGTGAGGATACGTTCGCGGTCGTCAGGGTGGACGCGCTCCAGCCAGGATGCCTGGTCTCCGGGAACGTCCTCCTCCGGATCGAAACCACGCATGATCTTCCACATGCGGGAGTAGAAGACCTTTTTGTTGCGGATGTCGTGATCCCAGACTCCCTGGCCAGCGCCTTCGAGCGCCAAGCTCCACCGGCTCTCGCTCTCCGCCAGCGCCTCCTCAGCGCGCTTCTGGCGGTCGATATCGATAATTTGGAGGACCATGTACATCGGGTGGCCGGTGCGTTCGCTCCGTAGCAACGAAACGGAGACAGACACCCAAATCGGGCTGCCGTCACGGCGCAGGTACTTTCGCTCGGCTTGGTAACGGTCGATGCTGCCCTCGAGCAGGGCCGTCGACTGGCTATCTGCGCCGGAGAGATAGTCCGGGTGCACGAGGCGGCTCGTGTCGAGGCCGACGCAATCGACAGGGTCATAGCCGAGCATCTGACCGAAAGCTCTGTTCGCGTAGAGCACATGGCCTTTCATGCCGATCAGGAGCATGCCGACGGCGGCATTCTCCATCACGTTGCGGAGCAGCGCTTCGCTCTGATGGAAACGGAAGACCTGTCCGCCTTGGTCGCTTTGCTGTGCCTCTACCATGCACAACCCAGATAGTGCGCACGCATTAAGATCGCTTTTTTCATGGTCGGGGAACTCTAAGGAAGGGCGACCGCCTTTTTTAATAAAGTTTGCCGGTTGATTAAGAAACTTCGCACATCGCACACCGAAGCTCGCCCCTGTCTTCTCGCTGTCGCAAACATTGGTCATCTCCACCGTCATGACATTCGAATACGCCGAACGACGGATGCGCCTCTCGGCGTTTCTTCGCCTGCTGGCATCGAAACCGGTCGATCGGATCGAGATCGCGGAGCTTCTCGATGGATTTGGCGAGCGAAGCTTTGGAGCGGCGATGCTCCTCCTGGCGCTCCCGAACATGGTGCCGCTGCCTCCGGGCGCCTCGACGGTATTCGGATTGCCGCTAATCCTGATTGCTGGGCAGATGGCGCTTGGCCAACGTTCTGTTTGGCTGCCGGAGCTGATCCGACGCCGTACGATTGCGTCGTCTGCCTTTTCGCGCATTGTACACTTCACGCGCCCGCATCTCCGTCGCGCGGAGCGCCTCCTTCACCCACGTCTTGAATTCATGCTGAGCCCAATCGCAACTCGCCTGACCGGGTGCATGTGCGTCATGCTCGCGATCTTGATCGCACTTCCGATCCCGCTCGCAAATTTCCTTTCCGGCCTGTCCGTGGCTGCATTCGCGCTAGGCCTGCTGCGACAGGATGGCGTTGCGGTGCTTTTCGGCTGGATAGCCGCTGGCATAAGCATCGCTGCCACGGTGCTTGTATCGGGCGCGTTGTGGCTGTTGGTGAGAGGAGGGGCGGAATTGATACTGCGAGTGCTGACCGCAAGCCCGGCGTGACGTCCTATTCTTCCGGCTCGGTTGTGAACATCAGCGGATAGCCGGCTCTGCGGCCCTGGTCGGTTCCTTCGGTCGCCTTCGTCTCAGCAACGTCCTTGGTATAGACGGCGACGACGCAGGTCCCCCGCCGATGCGCTGTGATCATCACCCGATGGGCCTGATCGGCATTCATCCTGAATACAGCCTTCAGCACCACCACCACAAATTCGCGCGGAGTGTAATCGTCGTTGACCAGGATCACCTTGTGCAGCTTCGGCCGCTGCGTCTTCGGCCTGGTCTTGGTGCGGGGTTTCGTGACGATGTCGGACATCTGCCAAGTCTACCGTTGCTAAGCCCGTCGAGCTACCCGAGTGCCGCCTTGATCTTATCGGCGTGCTCCTTGAGCAGCTTCGCATCCGCTATCCCTCCCGTATGAGGTTTCAACCCCACACCCTCGAACCGTGGGATCACGTGGAAATGGGTGTGGAACACGGTTTGCCCGGCGGCTGGCTCATTGAACTGCATGACGAAAACTCCCGGCGCATCGAAAGCTTTCTTAACGGCTCGCGCGATGCGTTGAACCGTGACGATCGCGCGCTTCAGATCCTCTTCGCCGATGTCGAGCAGATTGCGCGATTGCGCCTTCGGGATGACAAGCGTGTGACCCTGACCTTGCGGCATCACGTCCATGATCGCCACCACGTGCTCGTCCTCGAATACCTTCGTCGACGGCAGCTCGCCGCGCAGGATCCTCGCGAAGATGTTGTTCGGGTCATAGGCGGGTGTTGTCATGGCAGGCTCCCTGGCAGGCCGTGGGCCTTCAGTCGATCGGCGCCTCCGTATGCCGAAACGGTGCGTGCTCGGCGAGCGCCTCGCCCTGATAGGCGACCTCTCGGCGTTCGCTCTCGAGATAATGGGCAACGGCGCGGCGGAAACCGGGATCGGCGATGTAGTGTGCCGAGTGCGTTGTCGTCGGCATGTAACCGCGCGCGAGCTTGTGCGCGCCCTGCGCGCCGGCCTCAACGCGCGACAGCTTATTGGCAAGCGCAAATTCGATTGCCTGATAATAACAGACCTCGAAATGCAGGCAGGGATGTTCCTCGACGGCGCCCCAGTAGCGGCCGAACAGGGTATCGGAACCGATCAGGTTCAGCGCGCCCGCAATGTGGTGGCCGTTCCGCTTCGCCATGATCAACAGCACCTTGTCGGCCATGCGCTCGCTGAGAAGTGAGAAGAAGCCGCGGTTCAAGTACGGTCGCCCCCATTTCCGCGAGCCGGTGTCCATGTAGAACGAAAAGAACGAATCCCAAGCGCTCTCGGTGAGATCGCTTCCGGTGAGCCAGTCGATGGTGATGCCGTGCTCGAGTGCGGTCTCGCGCTCCCTGCGGATCGCCTTTCGCTTGCGCGAGGCGAGCGCCGCCAGAAACCCGTCGAAAGTCTGGTAGTCCTCATCCGTCCAGTGGAACTGCTGATCGGTGCGGCGCAGGAAGCCGAGTTCCCCGAGGAGCGCCGCATCCTCCTCCGGGAGGAAGGTCACATGCGCGGAGGAAGCTCCAAGCCGTCGCGTCATCTCCACAAGCCCGGCGGCGAGGAGCTGCTTGCGCTCCTTTTCGCCTTCGCCGGGTGGGGTCAGCAGCCGGGGCCCGGTGACGGGCGTGAAAGGCACGCTCACCTGGAGCTTCGGGTAGTACCGCCCGCCGGCGCGCTCATAGCCTTCCGCCCAGCCCCAGTCGAAGACGTATTCGCCCTGGGAATGAGATTTGACGTAGCAGGGCATGACAGCGCTCGGCCTACTTGCTGATTCCGGATCGGAGCTGTCGACCAGAATTGCATGCCGCGGTGTCCAACCTGTCCGGTTTCCGACCGTTCCAGACTTTTCAAGAGCCTCGAGAAAATCCCATGAAATGAACGGGTTGTATGCGCGCATTTCTTTGAAACATGAGGTGGATTGTCCCTCGGAGACCACGGCCTCCTGACCAGCGCGCGCCCAGCCGGGGTTCGCGCAAGAATCCCAGGCGTGCCGGTCGATTTCGGAAAGATTCGACAGCAGCCTGACTGCGAGCGTGGTGGAGGTGCTGTTCATACGCATGGAGCAGTGGGCAATCGATCCTTTGCCAGAGAGCTTAGGAGCGAATGGCGGCAGCGCAACGTCGCCTTTTGCCGTCTACGGCAAAAATCCCTCAAACGTGATCTGATCCGTCCACCGCGCCGCCTTTCTCGCCTGGCCTGGGTTCCTGACGGTCCAACAGATCAGGGGAACGCCGAACAGGTATCGCCAGATGATGGGCATCGGCGTCGGCAGGTCGTCGATGCGATACGAGATGAAATCCACCTCGAGATCGCGGGCGACACTCATATAGGTACCGGCCGTCCGCCAGCGCCCCAACGCCGTCATCCCTCGGCAAAGGCCCGGGTCGGCCGCCTTCACTTCCGCAATGAGCTCCGGCTCGAAGCTCATGACAGCGGCCGGACCGGGATAGTTGCTCAGGCGCTCCACCACCGAAAATGCCAAGCCTTCGTCGTCACCCCGTACCGATTTGAGCTCGATCAGGACCGGAACCCTCCCGGCGACCAGGCTGAGCAGCTCGTCGAGAGTTGGAATCCATTCTGCGGTCTTGAGAATGCGCAGGTCGCCGAGCTCCGCTGCGGTCCGCTCGCGAACGGGGCCCCGGCTACTTGTCAATCGCTCCAGGTCGTCATCATGGAATACGATCGGGATTCCGTCGGAGGAGATATGGACATCGCATTCAATGCCGTAGTGCGCCTCGACCGCCGCATTGAAGGCAGCCAGGGTGTTTTCAGGACGCTGCTGGAGCCGATCATGGAGTCCGCGATGCGCTATCGGACGCTGGGTCAGCCAGCGGAGAGGGCGGGAAGAGCGGCTCATGCGGCGCGGATCTGTCGCGAGGGCGCGCCGTCACGCGCGGCAACAAGCCGCTTCCCTCGTATTCCCGCTGCGTTGGCCATTGCGTCGCCCCTAAAAAAGCCTATGGGGGATTGGCTGCGGTCATCAAGAGCTCCGAAAGGTTGCTCGGCAAACCGATGACGCGCGTCTGATGTCGCATTGCCGGAGATCAATGTTCTAATGCGGTTATCGGGATTCCTTCGCGTATCGCTTTTGCCGCTGATCGTCGTTCCGAGTGCCGCTATGGCCCAAGGGCTTCCCAAGCTTCGCAACATCATAGCCCCCCACCGCGCTGTTTATGACATCAGCCTCGCGCGAACGGAGCAGGGCTCGGGCGTTTCCAGTGCACACGGCCGCATGGTCTTTGAGGTGACAGGAAGCGTCTGCGACGGCTACCGAATGCGTCAGCGGATGGTCGTCAATATCGGCGACGATGAGGGCAATGTCGGCCTGCTTGATTTCCAGGTGCGGACGTTCGAATCGGGGGACGGGACTGTCTACAGCTTCGATTCGCGCACCACGATGAACAAGGAGGTTGTTGAAGCTGTAGCGGGCGAGGCGCGCCGTGACGGTTCAAGGATCGAGGTTAGCCTCAAGCAGCCGACCGAGAAGAAGATCACGCTCGACAGCGGCGTGCTGTTCCCGAGCCAGCACCTGCAGGCGATCATCGACGCTGCACTTGCCAACCGGAATTTTCTTTCCGTCGACATCTATGAAGGAGCGGGCAGCGGAGAGGCGAGCGACTCCGCATCCGCGGCGATCGGGCAGGCGATGCCCGTCGAGGGTGAGGGCAGCCTGTTGCGGGCAGGCGTCCGCGGGTGGCCGGTTTCCGTCGGCTATTTCGAGCCGGACAAGCGGACAAGCGAGGAGGGGCTGGGCGAGGAGCTTCCCTCCTACCAGATGAGTTTTACGCTTTACGAGAACGGCGTCACGAATGACCTTGTGATGGACTACGGCGACTACGCGCTTGCAGGATCGATCAAGGACATCGAACCGCTCAGCAGCCCTGACTGCTCATCCCGTTGATCGGCCTTCGCGCGACCGTTTCGCCGAGAAGGTAAGACCGAGCGTCAATCCGTCCTCGCCGAAACGGCTTCGGATCGCATCCATCGCCTGCTCTGCCTTTGCGCGTTTCTCGGCTCCGGCATCGACAAGATCATTCATTTCGAGAGGGGTGTCGGTCAGGTCAGCGACGCCAATGCCGATCAATCTAAACTGAGTCCCGTCGATCTCCTTGCCAAGCAGGCTCTTGCCTGCGCGAAAGATGCGGTCGGCGAGATTAGTGTGCCTTTCAAGCTGTTGATGGCGAGTGCGCAACCGGAAGTCCCCGGTTTTGAGCTTGAGCACGATCGTTTGCCCAGAGAGCGAATGGCGCTTCAGTCGCGCCGACACCCGCTGTGAAAGTCTGTATAGGATCGGGATCAGCTGGTCGGCAGTCGCGAGGTCGGATTCGAAAGTCGTTTCCGCCGAGATGCTCTTAATCGGCCGCTCCGGCGTCACCGTCCGTTCGTCAACGCCACGCGAGAGCCTTGCCAGCCTTATCCCGATGCTGCCGAATCGGCGCGCAAGGGTTTTCTCATCGATCTCTTGGATGTCCGAGATTCGTTTGATCCCCGCACGCGCGAGCAGGTCCTGGGTCTTCTTGCCAACACCCCAGATGATGGAAACCGGCTGGCGTGCCAGGAACGAAACCGTCTCCGCGCGGCCGATCGCTGCAAAGCCGCGCGGCTTGTCGAGGTCGGAAGCAATCTTGGCCAGAAACTTGTTGTGGCTCAGGCCGACGGACACCGTGACGCCGATATTCAGCTCGACATCCTTCTGGAATTTCGCAAGCGTCACAACCGGCGGCGCCTTGTGCACCCGCTCGGTGCCGGAAAGATCAAGAAAAGCCTCATCGATTGACAACGGCTCAACCGCGGGGGTCAGCGCCAGCATCAAGCTACGTACCTCGCGGCCGACGCGGGCGTATTTGGGCATGTCAGGGGGTATCACAACCGCGTGTGGACACGCTTCGAGTGCCTTGAACATAGGCATGGCCGAGCGCACGCCGAAAGTCCGAGCGATGTAGCAGGCAGCGGCCACTACGCCCCGCTTTCCGCCGCCGACGATCACCGGCTTGTCGGCGATGGCGGGATTGTCCCGTTTCTCGATCGCGGCATAGAACGCGTCGCAATCCACATGCGCCATGGAGAGGGCAAACAGTTCCGGATGTGACACGAGGCGCGGGCCACCGCAGGTGCGACAGCGGTCGGCTGCGTCCGTTGAAGCGGAAAGACAGTCGCGGCAAAGCGTCGAAGGCGGGACTTCCGGCACAAAACCTCCGCCGGTGCCTGAACCGGGCAAAGAAGACGCCAATGATGCGCCAGCATTGTCCTTTGTTCCACTTACGTTCAAGGGTTTCGGTGGCCGGATTTGCGTTTCCTTAAAGCCGGATGTGCAAGATGAATTGCACGGGGGAATCGCGAATAATCATTCGCGCAGAGCGTAATCGGGACGGGGATCGGCGGCAGCGTGACAAAAACGATCATGATCGTTGAGGACAACGAGCTCAATATGAAGCTGTTCAACGATCTTCTTCGGGCAAACGGCTACATCACGTTGCCGATGCGCAACGGTTACGAAGCGCTTGACGCGCTGAAGGAGCACCGGCCCGATCTCATCATCATGGATATTCAACTGCCGGAGATCTCCGGGCTCGAGGTGACCAAGCGGATCAAGCAGGACGAGTCGCTGCGCGCGATTCCAGTGATCGCAGTGACTGCCTTCGCCATGAAAGGCGACGAAGAGCGCATTCGCCAGGGCGGCTGTGAAGGCTATCTGTCCAAGCCCATCTCGGTCTCAAGTTTCATCCAGACCGTCCGGTCGTTTGTCGGCGACGCCCGGGGATAAACCTGTGACCTCGCGCGTCCTTGTCGTCGATGACACGCCTGAAAGCCTGAGACTGTTGGAGAGCCGGCTGCAGGCCGAGTATTTCGATGTGCGCACTGCTGCCAACGGACGGGAAGCGCTCGCCGTGGCCGGTGGCGAACGGATCGACCTGGTCGTCCTCGACGTCATGATGCCCGACATGACGGGTTTCGAAGTATGTGCGGCGCTCAAGGCGGATCCCCGCACGGCGCAGATACCGGTCATAATCGTCACCTCGCTGGATGAGCCAGAAGCCCGCGTGAAGGGTCTGGAGAGTGGAGCCGACGATTTCCTCACCAAGCCTGTCAGCGACCTCGCGCTGGTGACGCGGGTCAAGAGCCTCCTGCGGCTCAAGATGGTCACAGATGAGCTGGAGCTGAGAGCTGCCGCCATGCAGTCGGTCGGCTTCGCGGCCAGCGCGGCAGTCCCAGACCGGGCAGCCCTTCACGGATCCATTCTCGTCGTCGACGACCGCATCAATTCGACGCGCAAGATTCGACAGGCACTCCAGCGGCCGTTCCAGGTCGAAATGACCGACGACCCTGCTGCCGCGATCGAGCTTGCGCGGAACCGCGACTTTGATCTTTTCATGATCAGCCTGTCGCTCCGGGTCGGCGACGGGCTGCGGCTGTGCACCCAGATCAAGACGATCGATCGCCTGCGACAGAGTCCGGTGCTGCTGATCACCGACGCCAACGAAACCCAAAAAGTCTTCAGGGCACTCGATCTCGGCGTCAACGACTACATTGTCCGGCCCTTCGACGAGAACGAACTCAGAGCGCGAGTGCGCACGCAGCTCCGTCGAAAGTTCTACCAGGACCGACTGCGCAACATGATGAGCCAGGCCGTGGAGTTCGCGGTCACCGATTCGCTGACGGGGCTCTACAATCGCCGCTATCTCGAAGCGCATCTCCGCTCGGCGCTCACACGTGCCGCGGCGAGCGAAAAGCCGGTATGCCTGTTTCTCTTCGACATCGATCATTTCAAGGGTATCAATGACACCCATGGCCACGACGCAGGCGACGACGTTCTTCGGTCATTCGCGGAGCGGCTGCGGCAAGGCGTCCGCGGGGTCGATCTTGTCTCCCGTCATGGCGGCGAAGAATTCGTTCTCGTCATGCCCGATACCGATGCCGACTACGCGGCGTCGGTTGCGGAACGATTGAGAAGTGACGTCGAAAGAGAGCCGTTCGTGACGCGGTCGGGAGCTCCAATCCCTGTTACGGTCAGCGTAGGCATTGCCGAGTGGCAGGGGCCCTCCGACACCGCTGATGACTTGATGAGGCGCGCCGACCGCGCGCTCTTTTCGGCCAAGCGCGCCGGCCGCAACAGGGTGGTTGCAAGCGCCGCCTAGGGCGGCTAACCCTGCAATTTCGCTACAGTTTTAACCAAATGTGAACCGTGCTGTAGCTTTAGGGCGCCGCATGGGCTTGATTGCTCCGCCTAGGGG
>JGI10216J12902_100015084_pt1 | contig 16638 bp, 30 predicted proteins | sample KanNatreferecore_FD_12902 | JGI IMG/M metagenome (IMG submission 12902)
GCACATGCCGCCGGCCGCGGAGATGCTCAATGGTCAGGCCGTCGGGGCCGACGCGCTGTGCGACGCGTTCTGGCGCACCCAGGGGTCCCTGATCCGCCCGTTCCCCGTGCGCCGGGAGGACTGGCAACTCCACGGCAAGCGCGCCGGCCAGCTCCGCAACGAGCTGATGGTGGAGCACATGCCGGCGTGTGTGCTCGGGTTCCTCCGGCACGACGTGTCCTCCCCCGGCACCCGCGGTGCGCTCCGGCTCGCGGGGGACCGGGAAATCCCGACTTTCGTCTTCCATTACGCGGTGACCCCTTCCCCTCGGGGGGTACACCTGTGATACGGTTCCTGTGTTCTCGACTCACGGACCCGCTTCCAGCCGACGATTTGATCCCAGCGCCTCGCGCATGGTTCAAGCCCTCGCAGCGGAGCCGGACCGACAGATCGGGAACCGCAGGAGGCCCCCGACCAGCACCCCGTGCATGGTCGTCGGGCCTCCTCGCGTGTAGCCCCCCAATCAGCGGGGATGGAGAGTAGGTTCCCAGCATGATTCGCGTACTCAAGATGTGGCGGCCCGCTTCCGTCGTGTTGCCCGACAAGCGCCAGCTCCACCGTGTCGCCGTCTACATCACCAACACCGACCTGGTGGTGTTCGACCGGCCCGGCGACCCCGAGTGGTCTTCCCCGGTTGACTTCGCGGCCACGGTCGAGCCGCGCAAGTCCCGCCCTCACGTCGGTGTCGACATCCACACCGAAGCCGGCCTGGTGGTCATCACCCCGACCGGCCAGTGCATGAGCTGTGGCTCGCGACTTCGCACGTGGAGCCCCGAGTGGGCGTCCAACGTCGGAGCGTGGCCGGGGGAGGTGACGACCTCGTGGACGGAGTAACTTTCGTGGCCGTCGTGGTGGCCATCGCGTGCGCGAGCATCGCCACGTATGCCGCGATGCTCGCGCACCGGGACCGTACCGCGGCCGAGGTGCACAAGGTCAACGCGACGCTGGCGCTCCAGCAGGCCCAGCACCACGCGAGAAGTGCGGCCGAGATGGCGGGTGCCGCCAGGGCCGCGTGGAGTGGAGCGGGCGAGATGGCCGCTGTGGCGCGGGCCTGGGTCGAGTCCTCCGGGGTACCCGTCGAGCCCCCTGAGCCCGTCGAGCCGGAGCCCGAGTTCACCGACGAGCGTGAGCGCCTCCTACATGGCCCGACGACGCCCACTACCGGGATGGTCGAGCCGGACTCGATCATTTCCGGGCTGAACCGGATCAGCGGCTGGACTCCGGAAGAGATCGGGGTGAAGCCGTGAAGCTCTGGTGTCCGGTCCTGGATTGCGCCTGGACTGAGGATGTATTGGAGCCGCCGGCCGAGGCGATGGCGCCTGCGACCCTTGCCGACGTGTTCGGCGTTGGTGTAATGGCCGCTCGGGCCCAGCAGGACTACGCCGCGCGGATCGAGCACGCCTTGCGGGAGCACCACGACGGTCACACGACGGCCGACTACCTACGCACCATCGAGCACCAGCGCAACGCCCTGATCGAGCAGAGCAACCGCGGCGGCGCGGCCGAGCGGGACGCGTCACTTCTTCGCGTGGCGGTGACCCAGGTGGCGGAGATCGTCGGCATTCCCGCGCCGGCCACCCTCATCGAACTGGCGCCACTCGACCGAGCGCCGGTCACGGCCAAGTTGAGTGAGTGGGTCCAGTCGGTCCGCGCGGAGGTCATGCGCCTGCGCCGGCCGCCGCACCTCGGGTTCGCGCCGACGACCCCACCGCACGTTGTCGCGCCCGACCAGGAGGGGAGTCGTTCATTCCCCGCCCGAGAGGAGAACCACCCGTGACGAACAAGGAGCCGTGCTGGGGCTTCCACGCCAGCGCGATCCCATCCGAGGCGACCGAGGTGGAGACGACCGAGGGGGTGCGCTGGGAGCGCGCCGGGCCGAGATCCTGGCGCCCACCCGGATGGCAGACCTCGTGCGACGCCGCGATGGCCGCCGCCGACACCGAGCCCGCCGCGCGGTTCCACGAGGCGTGGCTCCTGGAGACCCATGGCCCCGTGCGGTGCATGACCGCGGAGCACATGCTCGCCGAGCGCGAGGACAAGCTCTTGGCGATGCTCGCCGAACCGCCCGAGGGCGAGCGGTTCCCGGGTGCGGTGGTCATGCCGGTCACCGGTGACCTACTGGTGATCGAGGACGCGCTCATGTTGATGTCCGCCGGCTGGTTGATCTGGACGCCGAAGCAACGGCGTGAAGCTCTGGCGTCGGTGGCCGAGGCGCGAGAGGTGGAGATGACCCCGTGAGCGCCATCAGCGGAAGGAACCCCGAAACGCGCATGGTGGACCGCCGGTGCCGCTGTGGCACGCTCGCCACCGAGCAGAGCCGGGGCTGCCAGTGGCACGCCGCGGTGAGCGCCCTCTACGCGGCCGAGTTGCTGGAGGTGCTCACCACCGCAGTGGGCGCCAACGAGACGGTGTTCGAGCGGCTGGCATGGATCTGCCGACGGCGGAGACGGCGCGTGCGGTGAGCGCGCCCAACGAGTGTCCATTCGGGGCAGTGAGCAAGAAGCCGGGGATGCACTCGTTCATCATCACCTACCGCCGGCCATGGCAACTGTGCTGGCGCAAGGTGTACGCGATCCGGTGCTGGGAGTGCGAACTGGACATCCGGGAGCCGGTGTTCGTGATCAATGACTGGGAGAGGAGGCCGCGACGTGGCTAACACGAGCGGTTCTATCTGGCAAGAAGTCGACGACGCGCTGAACGACGCGCTGGGGCCGATCATCCGGGCTCGACAGGCCCTGTTCAGTCTGTCCGGGATGTACACCTCGGCTGGCGAGTCGAGCGCCGAGATCGACAAGTTCCTGTCCGATGTGGACGCACTCCAGACGGAGTGTGCCCGCATCCGCAACGACGCGGGCGACCTGGCCGACAAGATGGTGATCTGATGTCCACAGTGATCACGGTGCTGGCCCTGCTCGTGAGCTACGTGGGCAACCCGCTGTCGATGTGGCTCGCGGTCAACCGCCGGCCGTTCGGCTGGTGGATCGTCGCAGCCACCCAGTTGCTGTTCGTGGCGTTCGCGATCCTGTCCGGCGACTGGCGGTTCGGCGGACAGGTGGCGTGCCTGGTCGTGGGGGTCTACGGCGTGTGGAAGTGGCAGGTGCGTCGCGAGCACGAGCCCGCCATCGGTCACGCCGCCGACCGGCAGTATGAGGAGATCCGCCGTGCGGCCCGTGTTGGCGAGATCGCAGGCAAGACCCAGGCGCCCGCGTGTCCGATGGACGGCGAGCCGCTGGCGGGCCGTGAGTCCGCCCTCGGCGTACCTACCGTCTTCACGCACCGGGACGGATTTACACACCTGGATGGAACCGCGGCGCTCACGGTGCGGGACGCGACCCGGACCGCGTTCAACCACACGCCCAAGCGCTCGACCATCGAGGTGGCCGAGGACGCCATCGCCGCGCTGAACCACTACGACCGGGGTCAGGCCCAGCAGCTTCGCGACCGACTGGAGGCGACCCGGTGAGGCGAGTACGTGCGGGAGACCTCCAGATCGGCGACGTGATCCAAGACATGGAGACCACCCGGAAGCCTGACCCTGACGGCGCCTCCAGCGTGGTGCGCGTGGAGTCCTGGTGTGCACCCAAGTTGGAGGGTGAGATCGCGTTCCGCTACGTGGTGGTGGAGCAGAGCAAGGCGTACGGCGAGACCGACTGGGCCAGCTACTCGCCCGACGCCATGCTGACCCTGTTCGACCAGGGGGCGCACGGTGGCTGAGCGACCCCTCCGGTGGAGCGAAAGCGACCTGGACCGGTGCGAGCACGGCCGGCACTCGATCGACTCGTGTTTCGACTGTCCCGGCGGCAAGAGCGCAGGAAATCGGTTCCTGCTGGAGACGACGCAGGAGTCGTACGTGATCACGTTCCCGGACGGGGCGACCCGGGTCCGGATCGGGACCACGTACGATGCCTGGCCGATCCTCGTGTGGGCTGTGCAGCACCCGCGGCCGTCGGGGGCGTGATGGCTACCGACTGGCCGGGCCGTCCGGAGTGGGTCGACCACCACCCGGACCCGCGGCTCACCCGCGCGGAGCGTCGAGCCTGGCGTGCCCGCGAGCGCGCGTACTGGCGCGACGAACGTGCCGCGTGGACCGGGGTGGACGCGGTGCGCCGGCCGCCGTTCGGCATCCGGCTGTGGATCGGCCTGGCGAGCGCGGTGATGACGGGAGCCGCGCTGCTCGCCGCGTACGCGGTGGCCCAGGTGGATTTCGTAGCCGCGTTCGTGCTCCTCGTCGCGACGGTGGCCGCCGCGGGGATCTGCCTGCTGGGCATCGACTACGCCCAGCAGTGGGATGTTGATCGTGACGAACAGAGGGAGCGCTCCATGACCAAGACCCCCGACCGCGCAGGCCTGATCGAAGACGCCAGCGATGGCGTGCGTGAGGCCGGCAACAAACTTGGGGACGCCATCCGGGCGCTGGTGGCCCTGGAGAACCGCGACGAGCACAACGCGATCACCGCCCGGTGCGCCACCGACCTCTCCACGATGGTCGACCAGCTCAACGGGGTTTGGGGCCGGCTGGAGGGCCAGCGATGAGCGCTCGGGACGCCTACCTCTGGATGGTGGGGGAGCTGGAGAAGTTCGAGCGCCGAACCGAGCGGGTGCACGTGTACGCGCTGGACGCTGTGCGCAAGCGGGCCGCGATGATCTTCACCTACGGGCCGGACGTGGCCTCCCGGCTCAAGGCCGGGAAGTGCCCGCTCTGCGGTCAAGGCCCGGCCGAGGAGGGCTACCTCGTCTGCTCGGAGTGCGTGACCGCGGGGAGCATGGGCACCCAGGTCAATCGAGCCCTCCAGTTCACGCCGCCGCGCCCGAGCGAAGTCAGCATCCCGTACACGCTCAAGAGCCTGCGCGAGCACCTCTGTGTCGCCCAGACGGCCCTGGGCGAGTACCGCCAGCTGCCGCACGTCGTGGACGTGGCTCAGCGCGAGGCCGCGATCATGTGCCTGACGCGGTTGATCGAGGACATCGACCGCCAGTGCCCGCTGGACTCGGCCGGGCTCCACGACTGCCACACGCCGACGTGCGGGTGCGTCGACAGGGGGGATCACACGTGAGCGGCATCCGACCGGGCGAGATCGTCTCGGTACAGGGCGTGGTCGAGGCCATCACGGACGGTCAGGTGCTCGTCAAGATCGAGCGGCCCGACATGGACCGCACCCAGGGCGACGTGCTGGTGCTGCTGCCGCTGCACCGCGTCTGGAGGTGTGAGCCGTGACGGACAGAAACCCGGCGGCGGACCTGGTGCTGGAGGCTCTGGCCGTCTACCGGGCGACCAAGCTCCTCCAGCAGGATGACCTCCCACCGCTGCCCGAGATCCGCGAGAAGCTCATGGACAAGTACGGCGCGTCGCCGTGGTCCGCGCTGCTGGACTGCCCCTGGTGCCTGAGCGTGTGGGTAGCCGGCGGCTCGGTGCTGCTCCGGCGGATCGCACCGCGGTTGTGGGGCGTCCTGGCGCGCGTCCTGGCATCCTCGGCCGTAGCGGGCCTGATCACCGCCGGACTCGCAGCCCTGGAGCCACCAGAGCCCGAGGACGAGGTGCGGAAGCCGCCGCCGGCTGATCCTCGGACGTGGCCGGGACCGATGAAGATCAAGTAGCTGTCCACTCCGGGAGGTAACACCGTAATCATGGCCACCCGGACACCGCCGAAGAAGGCGGTCAGGACCCGGCAAGATCCAGCCAGCCTGACCGCCTCCGGCGAGCGAGTCGATTTCGCCGATCGCAACCTCACCCAGCGGATTAATCGCCAGCGAGCGTCGTGGCAGAAGCTCGCCTGGAACTACCGCGAACTGATCGGCGAACTCGGGTCGGGCATCGACTACGAGGCCAACATCATCTCCAAGGTCGACTACACCATCGCCCAAGCCTCGGACGAGGGCGAACCGGTGGTGCAGACCGACGACGAGTACGAGGTGCCCGAGCACGTAGCGACCGCCGCCCGTGAGGCACTCGACCGGCTCCCGTTCCGCAACGGCTACTCGTTCACCGGCATCCTGTCCACCTGCCTCCGGGTCTCCGGAGAGGCATGGCTCCACGGTCGTACGTCCAAGGGCAAGGAGCGCTGGCAGGTGCTCAGCTCCGACGAGGTGGTGCCGGTCGGCAACAAGCTTGGGATCGTCGACATGCCAGGCGTCGCCCCCGAGCCGATCGACACCAATAGAGAGGCGCTGCTCCGGCTGTGGAAGCCGCACCCGCGGTGGAAGCGGCTGAGCGACTCCCCGCTTCGGCGGATGCTCGACACCTGCGAGGACATCGTGCTGATCGGCCGCGAGTTGCGCGCGGCCAGCAGGTCCCGGGTGGCCGCGAACGGAATCTTGATCATCCCGCACGAGGTGAGCATCGTCCGGAAGCCCGACGGCCGGGTGGAGGACTTCCAGACCGAGCTGGAGATCACCCTGCTGGCGCCGATCGCGAACGAAGGCGACGCGGGCGCCGTCGTGCCGGTCGTCCTTCGCGGCCCGGCCGAGCACATCGACAAGGTGAAGCACATCGTGCTGGAGCGCGAGGACTCGCCCCAGTTGATCGACAAGCTGGAGGCCGCACTCCGCCGGCTCCGCGAGGGCATGGACATGCCGCCGGACGCCAACCAGTCCGTGAAGGACATGAACCACTGGTCGGCCTGGTCGGTCACCACCGAGAACTGGAAGAACTACCTGGAGCCGCACTGTCGACTGATCGTCGACTCGATCACCGAGGCCTACCTCCGACCCTCGCTGATGATGTCCCGAGGCAAGGGTGGATGGGGCCTCACCGAGGACGAAGCCGACCTGGTCAGGGTCTGGTACTCGGCCGACAACGTCACCCAGAACGCCAACCGGTCCGAGGACGCCAAGGCCGCGCACGAAGCCGGGGAGATCGGCGGTGACGCCTACCGCAAGGCGCTCGGGTTCAGCGACGGTGACAAGCCGTCGGAGGAGGAGTACCGGCGGATGGTCACCTGGAAGGCGGCCAGCCAGATCACCCCCGAGGTGGTCCAGGCTCTGCTGACCCAGGCGTTCGGGCCGGACCTGAATGGCGTCGGCGTGACCATCCCCGGCCACCCGCCGGCTCGACCCACCGCGGTGCGGATGGACCGCCCGAGGATCGAAGCCGGCGGCCCGAACTCGGGACCCAACGACTCGGCCGGACGCACCAACGGTTCGCCCGGCACGGCGCCGACCCGGCCCACGCCGGCCACCCCGACCGGGATGCAGGGTGCCGCGAGCCCGCAGGGTGTACTTGATTCAGTAGACCTGATCACAGGGGAGTCGCTGGCCGAGATCGACCGCGCCCTTCGCGACCGGCTCATGGTGGCCGCGGACGACGCCGTACTCCGCGCACTGGAGAAGGCGGGGTCTCGCGCCCGGTCGAGCCTCCAACAGCGCAACCGCGAACTGGCGGCCGAGGTCAAGGGGATGGCGGCCGAGGACGTGTGCCCCCGCCTCGGGGAGGAGCGCCTCGGGGAGCTGGGGCTCCGGGAGGACTCGCTGCTGGCGAAGGCGTTCGACGCGCTCGGGGGCAAGTTCGTGCGCTGGACCACCCAGGCGGCCACCCAGGCGGCCCGGCTGGTGTCGGACATGCTGCACCTGCCGCTCACCGCGCTGGCCGCACTCACCCGCACGCTGACCGCGCGCATCCCCGCGGCGTGGAAGGGCCTGGAGAGCCGGCTCACCGCGCGGGCGCTCGATCGGCTGTACGGGCGTACCGGTGACGAGCAGCTCGGGGAGGTGCCCGACACCATCGTCTCCCCGGGGGACATCCGAGCGGCACTCGCGGAGATCGGCGGACTGCCGCCGGGTGGGGTTGGCGGCGATGGCGCCACGATCCGGCCCGACGAGGTGCTGAGCGGCCTGGCGCTCGGACGGGACATTGTCGAGGCCATCGAGCAGCGCGCCGACCGGGTGGGGTTCTCCTGGAAGTACGGCATCACCCCGCGCGAGCGCCAGTTCGAGCCACACAAGCGACTGAACGGCCGGCGGTTCCTGGGCTGGGATGACGCTGGCCTGCTCACCGACGCGAGCACGGCGTGGGTGGGGACGCACTTCGCGCCTGGCGACCACCCGGGTTGTCTGTGCGACTACGTGCCCACGTGGGCTATCACGGAGACCATCGGCACGATCGCGATGGAGATCGAGCCCGAGTCGGTGGGGATGGGGACGGACAGGCTGCTGGCCGAAATGGACGACGCCGCCGGCCGCAAGGGCACCTACGCACAGAGGAACCGGGACGAGCGGGACCGAATCCTGGCCGTCCAGCGCGATTGGATGGAGAGGACGATATGACCGGCAAGCCGAAGAAGGGTCCCCAGCGGACCGGCGACACCACGGTGAAGGTCAACAAGGAGACCGGGCAGCTCGACCTCCACTGGCCGTGCCTGGTGATCGAGGGCATGAAGACCGGCGACGGCCGGTTCATCCCGTACGGCTCGCTCGGGCACCGCGGCCTACCCCTGTCCGTGATGGGTCAGACCGCGACAGGGAAGGGGCACGACGGAGCCGAGGTGTTCGGCAAGATCACCCGACTGGAGCGCCACGAAGGCCCCACCCGCATCTCCAAGGAGACCGGCGAACCCTTCCCCGAAGGCACCGCGGTATGGGAGGCCTGGGGCGAAGGCGACCCGGAGAGCAAGCCCGGCAAGCTCGCACTGGAGGGCTACCTCACCGGCAACTCGGCCGACCTCGCAGACACCAAGGTGGTGGAGGAGCTGGCCGACGAGGACGGCAAGCCGGTGTTGGAGATGCGCGGCGGCAACATCGCGGGCACCACCCTCGTCCCGGTGCCCGCGTTCGCCGATGGCCACGTGGAGGTCAACGGCGAGGTGGTAGCGCGCGAGCCCGCGGTGGAGGCGCTCGTGGCGGCGGCCGACCCGGCTCCGGCTTGGACCATCGCCGAGGACGAGGCCGAGCCGGAGCCCGTCACGGCGGCTGTCGAGCCCGAGGAGCCGTTCCGTCCACCCCTGAGCCTGTTCCAGCGGCGCCAGCTCCGCGGCATCACCCCGCTCACGCTGGAGCCCCAGCCGGACGGCACGCTGGCCGTGTACGGGCACGCCGCCGACTTTTCCCGCCCGCACCTGTCGTTCACCGGTCAGCAGGTGATGGCCCGGCCGAGCCCCTCGGGCTACGTCAAGGGGTTCAACACTGGAGCCTTGCGCGTGACGGACGAGAACGGGGAGGAGCGCACCGCCGCGGTCGGCCGCCTGGTCTGCCCGAGCGGCGACGACGCCGGCCACGCCGACCTCACCCTGAACGCCCGCGACGCGAAATCGTTCTATGACAACCCAGACTGGGCGTGGGCCTGGGTGCAGGCGTGCGATGACCAGTTCGGCATCCAGGTGAACGGCGTGGTCATCCCCGGCACGCCCGACGATCGGGTGACCCGGGCGCTCGCCCACCCGATCTCCGGTGACTGGCGGCCGATGGACGGCAAGCTGGAGCTGGTGGCCGCCTGCAACGTCAACACCCCGGGCATCCCCGTGCCTCGCGCCCTGGTGGCGTCCGGGCGGATCACCGCCATGGTGGCCGCCGGGACGGTCGCCCCCGCGCCCGACAACCCGCACGTGATGGCCATGACCATCACCGACGCCGTGATCGAGCGCCTGACCGAAGCGCTACCCGCGCTGTTCGGCAAGGTCAGGGATCTGGATCGCGAGGCGGACCGGGACCTGGCTGGGGAGCACAGGGCGTTGGCCCTGGAGTTCCGTCAGGAGGCCCTCCTCGGGGAGCTGGCGGACGACGGCGTGCGACCCGGCATGACCGGGTGGCAGCTCGACCTTGTGCCCGTCATGGCTCAGCTGGCCAGTGCTGATCCCGGGCTCCATGCCGAGCTGAGCCGGTGGCACGCCGTGGAGCCGCTGGAGGAGGCCAGCTACGCGCACTCGGTGGCCGTGCTGGAGGACCTGGAGGACCGGGGCGAGCTGGCCAACTGGGTGAGCAAGGCTGGTGGGCTCCCGCCCTACATCCGGCGAATCAAGAAGCACCTGGAGGCCAAGGGCATGTCCGAGGGTCGGGCCATCGCGACCGCCCGGAACGCGGCCAAGAAGATGTGCGCCACCGGGGACCTGAACTTCCCCGGCTCCCAGCAGGTCAACCCGGGAAGCAAGGCCGAGGCGTGCGCGGCCACCGCGGACTGGGACCGGAAAGCCGCGTCGTGACCAAGGTCAGGGGGTAGGGGTGGCCGATTCCCCCGAGTCCTCCTACCGGAAGGGCGTGGTTGATCGGACGCTGGTCGACTACGGCGCCCACCTGGAGCGGATCAACGGTTCCCAGGAGCGCACCGCCGCCGCGCTGGACGTGCTGGTGGGGAAGATGAACGCGATCGAGATGGCGGTGCAGGGCCTGCGCGACGAGATGGCCTCGGCTCAGCGCACGGTGGTCGCCACCGCCGATGCCCTGGCCAAGGCTGAGGAGGCGCGTCGGCAGGCCGACAAGCAGAAGCGCGACGCGTCCGATCACCGCTGGACGCCCATGGCGCGCATCCTGGCGGTGATCGGCTCGTTAGTCGCAATTGGAGGGTTCGTGATGTTGCTCGTTGCGGCCCTGGGGTGAGGAGGAGGCCTGTGGACCCGGCCCTGGCGGGGGCGATCCTCACCGGCCTGTCCGCCCTGCTGCTGGGGGTGGGGCAGATAATGGACCGGACGCGGTTCTCTCGCGCCGGTGTGCGGGAGATGCGGCGGCGAGACCGGCGCCACACTCATCAGCTCCAGGTGGCCTACACGCACATGGCCAAGTTGGAGCAGGTGATGGCCAAGGCCGGGGTGCGGGTGCCGAAGAGGCCCGCCGAGCTGGACCCGGACTGGGGGCTGGACGATGGGGACGAACTGGCGGAGAGGCGAGCCGAGGTGAGCAGGCGATGAGCGAGCACGCTGTGGCCGAGGAGACGCCGCCGGTTGTCGAGGAGCCGGCGGCGCGGCGACCGCCGCTCGGTGCCCTGCTGACGCTGCTGGGCGGGTTGATGGCGGTCTCGGCCGCCGTCGTGTTCTACCTCGGCCTACAGGATGCCGAGGACACCGCCGGCACCGCGGTGGCACAACGCGACCAGGTGGTGGAGGCCGCCGACGTGGCGTGCGAAAAGCCCCAGCGGGATGTCCAGCTCACACTCCTGTGCGCGGAGGTGGAGGCGGCCAAGGCGAACCCTGTGCAGGCGCCTGCCGAGGCGGAGGCTGTCGACTACGCCCGGGTGCGGACGATGGTCTCCGAGGCTCTGGCGCTGGACCCCAGGCTGTCGGAGTCGGCACTGCTGGGCCTCGTGCAGGGTGTCTACCGCCAGAACCCGCCCACGGACGGGAAGACGCCGGCTCCCAGCGAGCTGCTGGCGCTGATCCGGCAGGTGTACGCGGCCGACCCTCCGGCACCGGGTGAGGACGGCGAGCCGGGTGCGGACGGGCAATCTGGTCAGAACGCTTTCTGTTTCGACAACCCGGAGGACCCGGCGTGCCAACCGCGGGAAGGTCGACCGGGTGCTGATGGTGCGGCGGGCGAGCCGCCGTTCGGCTGGACGACCGCTTACCCGGACGGCTCGCGCGAGGACTGCCGGCGGGCCGACGAGTTCGACCCTCAGCAGCCGCGGTATGTCTGCGCTTTCACACCGGCCGATCCGCCGCCGACCAGTGACGGCGGTCTCCTGCCCGGCGGGTGACTTGTGCCCCCCTGTTTCAGGGGTGTACTCTCAGGGCATGACGACGAATGACACGACCGTGAACCTGACCATCTCCGGCGAGGAGCTGGGCGTGATCGTGGCCGCTCTCAACGACTACGCTTGGTCGGCCCGCACCTTCGAGCCCGCCAAGGCGCAACTGGCCGACCAGTTGGCCAGTTGCTGGGCACCGCACGTTCCCCCGAAGGGCTGACCATGAGGAGCCTGCGATCATGCGCGGCCCTGCACACCTACCGCTGAACCACAAGAGCCCCTCCCGGGGATCAACCGGGAGGGGCTCTTGTGCTGCGCTGGCGAGCGAGATTGCGGACCCTCGGGAAGCCACGATCCGGTGTCGGGGGACGGGTGCCCGAGGGTCCAGGTCGAGTCTATTCGACGTGAGGGCCATAGCTGGATATCCGGTGCACCGCAGAGCCAACCCGCTTGCGCGCCCCCACGTCGGCCGCTTACGTTACCCTGCTGGCGCCCGGACCAGCGTCACCCATCGGACGCGACCGCTTTGCCGCTGGCCGGGCGCCAGCGTTCGCTACCCTCACCGTCAAGCCGGCTCCGTTCGTGGACACTCCATGATGTCCGGGAGTCGGCCCTCATACTCCGAGGAGGAGGCGGCGAGATGCCACGAGAGAAGATCGGCGACCCCGACACCGAGGACCTGTACGTCCAGGTGAACTGGCGCCAGCACGACGAGGAACCCAACCCCGCGATGCGGTACGTCCAGGTCAGCACCCACAACGAGCGCCAGGATCGCGAGTCGATTCGGCTGCTCAACGAGGCCGGCAATCTGATCTCGTTCTTGGTGTCGGTGGTCCGCTCGGGTGAAGTGCTCAGCGCGGACGACGAGGAACGCATCGCGCAGTGGCGAACTCGGGTGCTGACGATGACGCCGGAGCTGGCAGCCGTCTATGTGACGCTGAACCCGAAGCTGGTCAGGCAGTTCGTGAGGATCATCCACAAGGCCAACCGGCAAGCCTTCACTACCGAAGATCGCGCGGACAGCATGGCAACCCTGCGGTAGGCTCCGGTTCGCGGGTTCGTTGAGGCCGGACGCCGTTGTCGTCGCTGTTCGTCATGAAGAAGCCCGGCACGCTGGGGAAGGTGCCGGGCTTCTTCGCGCTCACGCGTCGTCGGGGGGGCTCCCGTCGTCGGCCACCTCAGGCTCCTCTGGCCGCGCCGGGTACTGGAGGTAGCGCCCCGCCTGATGGGCGGCCACTTCTAGTTGCTGGATGACCGTGGTCACCTCGCTGGACTCGGAACCGCCGGCCGCCGTGTCGATCGTCTTGGCCGCCTCCCTGATGGCCTCACGAGCGACGTGGGCCAGCGTGCCGGGCTCCGCGGCCACCGTGTCGAACCGCGCGTCGAGATCTTTGACTGCCATCCTGGGCACCTTTCCTGGTATCCCCCGGGTCTAGGGGGTAACATCGGGGAACGCACATCGAAAATCAGGAGGTTTTACATGCTCCCCGTGGTCATCATCGGAGCTGACGCTACCGTGCAGGAAGCCCTGGCCGCGTGGCCGCGAGTACACGCGTACCACACCGTGGAGGAGGCCCAGTTCTCCCTAGCCGACCTTCTCCAGGCCGACGCGGCGACAATCGCCCAGGAGGAGGACAGCTGGCAGTGCTCCGTGGTCTACGGCCACGAGGCAGCCGGGCTCGCGGTCACCGGCCAGCCACAGCGTCTGGCGCACACCGGCTGGACGATCGTTGCCCATCACGGCATCAACGACCGACCCGGCGCGGCGCGGCGCGTGGTCGGCGGCAAGGTCGGCGGCGAGGACGTGTCCACGATGGTCTGGCAGGCGTCGACCGTGCTCCGGGCGAACTTCGTCCTGGACGTGTCGGACCCCGACGCCGTGACCCGGGTGCGCCACCACCTCACCGAGCGAGCCGAGCCGTGAGTCGCATGACGGCCAGCTCGCGCGGCGCGGACTTCATCCCCATGATCGGCCCCGAACAGACGATCGTGGACCTGATGCACGACTACCTGACGCCCGTGAGGGGTGACGACGAGGACACCCCGGTGATCATCGGGCAGGAGGAGTGCGCGGCCAAGATCGTGGAGTGGTTGCGCGGCCAGGGGGTCGATCTCTCATGACCGAGAAGCTGATGGAGGTCGAGTGGGACCCCGAGCGCGGACTCTGGTCGGTGGCCGCGCGGTCGCACGGCGAGGCGGACTGGTCCATGTTCGAGGGCGGTGAGAGTGAGCTGGACACCCTGCTGTCTCTGGCCCGCGACGTGATGACGGGGGGTTGATCGTGGCAAGCCAGAGCAAGATCCTGAACTACACGACCAAGATCGATGCGGCCAGGACGGCTGGCGAGATCCAGGCGATTCTGGCGAAGGCCGGCGCCTCCGGCGTGGCGATGGAGTACGCGGACGGGGAACCGGCCGCGCTCGGGTTCACCATGCTCACCCAGTTCGGTCCGCGCCAGTTCGTGCTCCCCTGCAACGTCGAACGGGTCCAGGCCGTGCTCCGGCGTCAGCGGGTACCCCAGGCGATGTGGTCGATCGAGCAGGCGCGGCGGGTGGCGTGGCGCATCCTCAAGAGCTGGGTGGAGGCTCAGCTCGCGATCATCCAGACGGAGATGGTCACCTTGGACGTGGTGATGCTGCCCTACATGCGCACCGACGACGGCCGCTCGGTGTCTGAGCAGTACCTGGAGGACAGCGGCCGGCTACTCCTGGGAGCGGGTGAGGGCTGATGGAGTTCGTGGGCGGACAGAAGCCATTCCGGCGGCCGGCGCGGCGCAAGACCGAAGCCGACGACGGCATTGCCCGGTGCAAGCACTGCCTCGAAAAGATCATCTGGGCATACCCGGTGCCGAGCCCCAACGCGCGGTCCGCGGCGGGCCTCAACCCCAAGCCGATGCCGCTCAATTACGAGCCGGACCTGACGGTGGGGCTCTACACGCTGTACAACGAGGCGCCGAGCAGGGATCACCCGCGCGGGTGCGTACGCACGGGGAAGCTCGCCCGCGGCCAGGTGGCCGGCTACCGGGCCAGCGGGAAGCCGACCTATGAGCGGCACTTCAAAACGTGCCCGAAGAAGGAGGACTGGGGCCGACAGGGCAAGGCGTACTCGACCCGGGACGTGGCCCGGTGACCATCGTCAGGTCGTACTCCGTGTTCTGTGACGGCGACGTGTGCGGGCAGTGGTACGGCGAGATCACCAACACTCAACACCGGTCGCCGGTCACCGAGACGCGTCGCATCGCGTCGTTGGCGGGTTGGACGCGTCAGCAGCGCGACGGTCGCAAGGTGGACCTGTGTCCACGTTGCTCGTGAGGACCCTTGTGCCCCCCGCGATCGGGGGTGTACTCTCGCGTTATGACCACGATCCTCCCCGCCGCAGACAGCGTGCCATCGCACGTGCTCCGGGACAACGGACACGGCGGCATCGACGTGGTGGAGACCGCCACCGGTCGCCGTGTGAGCAGCAACTGGACCGACCACGAGGATGCGGAGAGCGCCCTGACCCTGTACCTGCGACCCTGACCCGCCCAAGCGCGCCCCGCCCCCGGTGTCTTCACCTGGAGGCGGGGCGCATCCACAGAAGGAATTGATCATGACGGAAGTGAAGACCCTGGACGACGCCATCCCCCGACTCGTGGAGGCCTTGCACACCAACGGGTTCCCGTTCGATGGGGGCGAGCGTCAGATCCTGGCCCTGGCCGAGGAGGCGGGCGAGTTCGTCGGTGCATACCGCCGGCATGTCGGCAAGGCTCGCCGGTCCGGCACGTTCGAGGAGCTGGCCGAGGAGCTGGCCGACGTGCTGATCACCGCCCGCGTGACGGCCGAGGAGCTGAGCCTCAACCTGGAGTGGGGGCGCGTCGTCTCCAATGGCGAGACGCCGCTCTCCCTGTTCTACGCGGTCGCCCGGGTGGTCGACTGCTGGCGCGAGGGCTCCGAGATCATCGGCAGCCGCCGCGTTCTCCGGGTCGGCCGGCGCGCGCTCCGGATGGCGCTCATGGCGGTGGTCGACATCTGCCCCCGGGTCGCCAAGGAGCTGGAGATCGACCTGGACGAGGCCGTCCGGCTCAAGCTCGCGCGGATCTTCACCCGCGGCTGGCACGAGCAGGTGAACTCGTGACCAGCTCGCAGCGGCGCGAGGCCCTGGCCGCGCTGCGTGATGCCGAGGACGAGCAGGGCGGCGGGTTCTACCGGGAGACCAAGGAGGAGGCCAGCCCCGACCACGCGGCGGCTACGGCGACCATCGCAGTGGCCCACGCCATCCTGGCGCTCGATTCGTCCCTCCAGCAGCTCACCGAGGCGTTTCGGAAGGAGTCGTCGCGGACGGCCGCCGCACTGGAGAAGCTCGGTGAGGCGTACCGGGCGGCCGAAGCGCGGATCACCGCGTACGAGCGGGCTCCGTCCCCCGTGGACGGCGGGTAACATCCTCGGCAACATCATCAAAACGGAGGTCACCATGTACCGAGTGCCGGCCGAGGAGCGCGCCAAGCTGATCACGTGGGGTGCGGGCACTGACGCTTCGGGTCGAGCCGACAAGCTCGCGTGGTGGCGCCCGGCCGTTGTCGAGTACGGCGGCCGGGATGATGCCACAGTGGTGATCGACAGCGCGGGGTGGATGACCGTCTTCCACGGCACGGCGGTGGCGGGTACGGCGGAGGCGCCGTATGCCGCCACCCACCCGCCGGAGCCTGAGTTCTTCGCCCTGGGGAACGCCACTGTCCTGGAGCACTTCCCAAGCCCCGGGCGGTCGCCGGCCGCCGTCAGTCACATGATCCGGGACACGGGCTGGATGGTCGCCCAGGTGGATGATCAGCTTGGCCTGGTCTCCGCCCAGCAGGCGTTCACCTGGGCGACCCGGTGGGATCTAGCGGTGGCCATGACCTCGATCGGATACTTCCCGCCGCTGGACCTCGGGTGGTCAGGCGACGCCGGTGAGTGGCGGGACGCGGTGGAGCGGATCGGCGACCGCGCGGCGCGGCGGGTCAAGCGCGCGTTGGTCGA
>JGI10216J12902_101739200_pt1 | contig 16633 bp, 11 predicted proteins | sample KanNatreferecore_FD_12902 | JGI IMG/M metagenome (IMG submission 12902)
GGCGCGTCAAGGGCGACTGGCTCGCCGGTAAGCCGGAGCGCGCCGCGACCCTGGACCTGCTGGCGACGCTGCGCGGCGGCTCGCCGGACGACGGCTGCGAGAAGGTCGTCGCCCAGTTGAACTCCGGCGTGAGCCCCGCCTCTCTTTGGGACGCAGTGATGCTCTCCGCGGGCGAGCTGTTGATGCGGCAGCCGGGGATCGTGGGCATCCACTGCGTGACCACCGCCAACGCGCTCCACTACGCCGGCCAGACCAGCGGGAGCGCCGACACGCGGCTGATGATGCTGCTGCAGGGCGCCGCATTCATGCCGCTGTTCCGCCAGGCAATGCTGGGGCGGGGGAAGGTCGCGGACGGGAAGCTGGACGGCGTCACGGCCGCGGAGAGCGCCGCCACGGGGACGGAGGGGATCGAGCAGATCTTCGCCGCGATCACCCGCGACCGTACGGACGCGGCCCGCCGGACCCTCGCCTACCTCCAGGCGGGCGGCTCTCCGGAGCAGCTCATGACCGCCGCGCGCCGGCTGATCTTCCTGAAAGGGATGGACTCGCACGACTACAAGTTCAGCTCCGCCGCCCTCGAGGATTACTACAACGTCAGTCCGGCTCTGCGCGGCCACTACCTGGCCTCGGCGATGTACAACCTGCGAGGCTCGGGCAGCAAGGACAACCCGCTGACGGAGCGGATCCGCGCCGCCCTGCGCGGCTGATCATGCAGCCGGCGATCGAGCGCCTAACGACTGACCGGCTGGCGGCGGAGCGTATCCGTGAAGAGCACCTCCCTCACCTGCTGGAGATGCACTCCGATCCCCGGGTGATGGCCACCCTCGGCGGCCAGCGGAGCGAGGGCGACACGCGCCGCTTCCTGGCCCGTCAGCTCGATCATTGGGAGCGGCACGGCTTCGGGCTGTGGATGGTTTTCGACTCCGGCGTCCCGAGCTCCGGGTCCCGGGTCCCGGGTCCCGAGCCCCGAGTCCCGAGTCAGGGTGGGCCGCGAGACCGAGTGTCGGGGCGGTTCGTCGGGCGGGCGGGGCTTCGCGTGGTGCGGCTCGAGGAGCGTGAGGAGGTCGAAATCGCGTATGCCTTCATGGCGCATGCGTGGGGCCGCGGGCTGGCCACGGAGATGGCCCGGGAGCTGGTCCGCGTCGGCTTCGAAGAGCTGAAGCTGCCGGAGATCGTCGGGTTCACGGACCTGGACAACCACGCGTCGCGCCGGGTGATGGAGAAAGCCGGGATGCGGTTGGACCACGAGTTCGCGTGGGAGGGCCTGCCCCACGCTCTCTACCGGATCGCCCGGTCTACGGAGGCTTCGAATGTGTGATTCTCACCACAGAGACACAGAGGCACAGAGGACAGGGTTTAGAGAGGCCGCGTCGACGAAAGCGGGTCGCCTCTTTGCTGCTGCGTCCGCAGTGGTTTTCATTGCGGCTGGTGCATGGGGTCAGGATAGGGTCTGGCGGCACATCTCCAGCAAGAGGGGCGAGCTGCCGGTCCCGAACGGCGGACAGCAGCAGACCGCCTGCGTGGTGTTCGACATCGACGACGATCGCAAGACGGACATCGTCATCGGCGAGCGGACCCTGGCGCCCGCGCTCATCTGGCTGCGCCGCACGGCGGCGGGTTGGGCGAAGTACGTCATCGACGGCACGCACCAGCGGCCGGAAGCGGGCGGCGTGGGGTACGACGTCGACAACGACAGCGACCTGGACCTGATCATCGGCGGCGACTCCCAGAGCAGCGAGCTGTGGTGGTACGAGAACCCCTCGCCCCGGTTCGACCCCGCCGCGCCGTGGAAACGGCACTTCATCAAGAAGGAGGGCGGCAGGGCCCATCACGACCAGGCGATCGGCGATTTCAAGGGAACCGCAAAGCCGCAGCTCGTCTTCTGGAACCAGGGCGCTAAAAAGCTGTTCCTCGCCGACATCCCGGACGATCCGAAGGAGCTCGGCTCCTGGCCGTGCGTGGAGATCTGGTCTTACGCGGAGCTTCCCGGCGGCATGAAGCAGGAGGGCATGGCGGTCATCGACCTGGACCGCGACGGGAAGCCGGACCTCCTGGCGGGGAACCACTGGTTCAAACACGTGCGCGGCAACAACTTCAAGGCGATCCAGTTCGCTCCAACCGGCGGGCGCGTGGCCAGCGCGTACTTCAAGCGAGGCCCGTACCCGCAGATCGTCGTGGCCCCGGGGGACGGGACCGGACCGCTCATGCTCTACGAGTGCCAGGGACCACCGGCCGACCCCGCCGCCTGGAAGGGGCGCGACCTGCTGGGCAAACCGGTGGTGCACGGTCACAGCCTCGAGATCGCGGACCTCGACGACGATGGCCATATGGACATCTTCTGCGCGGAGATGGCCAAGTGGACCGAGAGCCGCCGCGAACCGGACCACCCGAAAGCCAAGGCGTGGATCCTCTACGGCGACGGCAAAGCGGCCTTTAAGGTCACCGAACTCGCTACCGGAATGGGCTTCCATGAAGCCCGTCTCATCGACCTCAATGCCGACGGGCGCCTCGATATCCTCAACAAGCCGTACAACTGGGACGCGCCGCGCCTGGACGGGTGGCTCAACCCGGGTCGGTAGCGCGGACAGCCAGGCGGCCTCACTTGACCGCCTCCGGCTCGAATGTCAAATGTCAAATTGCAAATGTCAAAGGGGAACGGGGCCCGAGGCAGCCTCGGGATCAGGAGGCGGCAAACTTTCGGGTGAGAGCGGGCGGCTGGTGGGGTATCTACCAACTAGGGGCAAGGGGACCTGACGACAGCTTTGAGCTCGTGGATTCGTCGCGAAGGAATCCCGCAGTTTACACTCAGGCTCCTCAGGCTGGCTGCCATAATAAGGGTCAACTAAAGAAGCACGGGTGGCTGCCAGTAGAGTGAGCGCAGAACCACCGGCCGGGCGATAGGGATCGGGAAGCAACGAACCAAAAGAACGCCAGCGGCACTCGCGAAAAGCAGCAAGGAAAGGCCCATGAACATCGCCCTGTCGTCCCGGAGCTCCCGGTGGGGGTTACTTCTCGCGTTTTGCTGCCTCGCCGCGGCGTCCCCGGTCCGTGCGGGCGGGATCGCCGCGGACCTCACCGCACAGATCCAGAGCCAGCCGCTTTCCCTCCAGAGCCGGCGAGTCATCGTGCAGTACCAGCACCCCGGCGCCCCCTCCAGCCTCCTCGCGCTCCTGAACGGAGCGCAGCTCATCCGGGAGCTGCCACATCTCAACGGCGCGGTGATGAGCCTCGCGCAGATCTCGATCCCGGGGTTGGCGCTTGACCCGTCCGTGAAGTGGATCTCGCCGGACCGGACCATCAAGTCCCAGGGCGACTTCGACGTGGAGGCGGCCGGGGCGGACATCGTGTGGAATACGTACGGCCGCCGCGGGACGGGGGTGCGCGTCGCGGTTCTGGATACGGGGATCCGCGGCAGCACGGCAGAGTGGAGCACTAGCGGGACCAGCCGGGTCGCCGCCTGGAATGACCTCGTCAACTTTCAGCCGGCGCCTTACGACGACAACGGGCACGGCACGCACGTTGCGGGGATCGTGCTGGGCGCCGGCAGCGCGAGCGCCGGGCAGATCTCGGGCACCGCGCCGGCCGCGGACCTCGTCGGGGTGAAGGTGCTGGCGCAGGACGGCTCCGGGCTCACGTCCACCGTCATTGCCGGGATCGACTGGTGTATCGCGAACAAGGTCACCCACAACATCCGGGTGATCAACCTCTCGCTGGGCCAGAAGCCGGTCGAGAGCAGCACGACCGATCCCCTTTGTGCCGCGGTGCGGCGAGCGGTGGACGCCGGGATCGTGGTAGTCTGCTCTGCCGGCAACAAGGGCAAGAACTCCAGCAGCCAGACCGTCTGGGGCGGCATCGGCTCTCCCGGCATCGAGCCGTCCGCGATCACGGTGGGAGCCCTGAACACCCAGGATACCGCGACGCGGGCCGACGACACCGTGTGCACCTACAGCAGCCGCGGCCCGACGTATGCGGACCAATGGGTGAAGCCGGACCTCCTGGCGCCGGGGAACGGGATCGTCTCCGTTCGCGCACCCGGGAGCCGCATAGACAATACCTATCCGCTGACCCGGGTGGATTGGGACCCGTCGACGGCAGAGACCATCGACTACACGAAACTTTCCGGGACGAGCATGGCGGCCCCGCAGGTTGCCGGCGTGATCGCGCTGATGCTCGAAGCCGCCCCTTCGATGGACCCGAACACCATTAAAGGCGTCCTGATGTACACGGCGGAGCACCTGCCGCTGGGCCTGTCCTCCGGCCTGGATCTCCTGACCCAGGGCGCGGGGGCTCTGAACGCTCCAGGAGCCGTGGACCTGGCAGGCAGGCTGAATCACAGCGCCGCCATCGGGAGCGCCTGGCTGACCTCGGGCTTCAGTGGACAGTCGACGGTGGGGAGCGTCACGTTCCCCTGGTATGCCAGCATCCCATGGTCCACGAACGTCTACACCGGGACCGACCTGTTCACCTACCGGCAGCAGGCCTGGAGCACGGAGGTCCGCTGGGGCCAGCCGTCCACGTGGTACCCGAGCGCCGTCTACTCCGCCAACGGGGTGGCCGCCGATATGGGTACGTGGTCCAATCAGGCCGCGTGGAACGATTCCGGCATCTGGGGCAATCAGATGAGCTGGGGCGGCGACGACGAGATGGTCACCGGGGAGCCCACGACCCCGGCTTTAGGCGGCGGCGGTTAGACAGGCTCCGGAGGCGGCGGCGTGCTTTATTCCAAGCTCCCTATTCCCTTAAAGGCCTATATCGTCGCCCACGTGGCGCTGCTTCCGGCGGTGCTCTGGGCCGCTTCGCGCACGGCTTCGTGGCAGCCTGCCGTGCCGGACCCGTGGGGGACCCTGCCCGCGTGGATCTTGATCCTCTCAGCGTGCGTCGCCGGGACCTGGAAGTTCAGGATGCCCGGAATCTCCGGGATCCAGAGCCTGGTCTTTGCGGTCGTCACCCTGGCCCTGCTCACCAACGGCGTGGGCGCGGCGGTGGCGTGCGCCGCCCTCGGAGTGCTCGTAACGCACTCCGTCAAAACGGGCGACCACTGGTGGCGGCTGCACTGGCGGCGGGAGCCGGTCTATCGCCATGTGTTCAACGTGTCGCACTGCGCGCTGGTATGCGGGATCTCTGGTCTAGCTTGGGATGCCGCGGCCGGAGCCGTGCCCGCGGGGGTGGGCGGCACGCTGTGCCGGATGGTCCTGTTCGTGGGGGTCTACTTCCTGCTCAACACCGGCGGGGTCTCCGTGGCCATCGCGATGGACCGCGGCGCACCCGCCCTCGAAGTATGGCGGGAGCACTGCCTCTTCACGGCGCCGGGGTATTTCGCCAGTGCGGTGGCGTCCTCGCTTCTCTGGCTGGCCTATGCCACCGCAGGCCCGGGCGCGCTGATCCTGCTGCCCGGGTATTACCTGGTCTTCCGCGGCTTTGCCGCCTACGTCGGGGCCCTGCGCCATGCGGAAGAGATGACTGAGAAGGTGCAGTCCCTCTATGAGCGCGAGGAGGAGGCGAACCGTCGCAAGGACGAGTTCCTGGCGATGCTGGCCCATGAGCTGCGCAACCCCCTCACCGCCATCTCCAATTGCCATTACGTGCTCGCCCGCGCGGAGCTGCCGGGAGCGAAGGCGGAGCGCAACCTGGACATCATCGGGCGTCAGACCCGGCACCTGAAGCGGCTGGTGGATGACCTGCTGGACGTATCGCGGATCACCCGCGGCGTGGTGGAGCTGCGCCCCGAGCTGCTCGACCTGCGCGACATCCTCGCGAGCGCCCTGGAGCCGACCGAACCGATGGCCCGCCTTCGCGGCCATACCATTTCCGTCGAGGTGTCCGACCAGCCGGTGCCCTGTCACGCGGACCCGGCGCGGACCGAACAGATCTTCTCCAACCTCCTGGCGAACGCCGTGAAGTACACGGAGCCGGGCGGCCGCATCGAAGTGTCGCTGCGGTCCGACGACGACCGGGCGGTCTTCCGCGTGCGGGACACGGGCATCGGCATCGAGGCGGAGCTCCTCCCCCACGTGTTCGACCTGTTTGTCCAGGCGGATCGCTCCCTCGCCCGAAGCCAGGGGGGCCTCGGGATCGGCCTGACGCTGGTCAAGACGCTGGTCGGGATGCACGGCGGCACCGTTGAGGCACAGAGCGCCGGCAAGGATCTCGGCAGCGAATTCATCGTCCGCTTGCCTCTCTCGACCGACGAATGGGAAGCCGCCGGCTCCGGCACGTGCGAGGACGGCGAGGACCGCGGGGCGACCGTGGTCGTGGTCGAGGACAATGAAGACGCCGCCGACACCCTGCGCGAGATGCTCGACATGTGGGGCTACCGCCCCCTCGTGGCCACCACCGGCCCCGCGGGCCTGGCGCTCGCCCGCAAGAGCACGCCGGACGTCGTGCTGCTGGACATCGGGCTGCCGGACATGGACGGTTATGAGATCGCGCGCACGCTGCGGCAGGAATCCGGAAGCCGCGTGCGCCTCATCGCTCTCACCGGCTACGGGCGCGCCGAGGACCGGGACAGCGCCCGCTCCGCCGGGTTCGACCACCACCTCGTGAAGCCCGTCAATCCCGAAGAGCTGCACAGCGTGCTGCGGCGGGTGCTGGCCGGGCACGTGGTCCACTGCTCCTGAAGGACCTCCGGAAGGATGAAGGATGAAGGATGAAGGATGAAGGGGGTGACGCCTTCATCGTTCGGGGCGTCCCGGGGGCGTGATGCGGATCGGGGATATCGAGATCGACGTCGTCAGCGGCGGCAAGTTCTGGCTGGACGGCGGCGGCATGTTCGGCGTGATCCCCCGCCCTCTCTGGACCCGCCACTTCACGCCCGACGACCTGGGACGCATCCATCTCGACACTAACTGCCTTCTTATCCGGACGGGGGACGAGCTGGTGCTGGTCGATACCGGCAACGGCACGAAGCTCAGCGAGAAGGAGCAGAAGATCTTCGGGCTGGAGCCGGATGACACACTCCTGGCCAACCTGGCGGAAAAGGGGGTGCGGGCGGAGGAAGTCACCACCGTCCTGCTCAGCCACCTCCACATGGACCACTGCGGCGGAGCCAGCCACGCCGAGGGCGGCGAGGTAGTCGCCTCCTTTCCGCGGGCGCGGTTCGTGGTGCAGCGGCAGGAGTGGGAGGATGCCCTTCTGAACCGCAGCCACATGCGGATCAGCTACCGCGCCGAGAACCTGGAGCCGCTCCAGCGGTCCGGCAGGCTGGAGCTGCTGGACGGCGAAACCGAGGTCGCCCCCGGCGTCCGCGTCCACGTTACGGGCGGCCATACCCGGGCGCACCACTGCGTGTGCGTAGAGAGCCAGGGAGAGACGGCCGTGTACCTGGGCGACATCTGCCCCACCCCGGCGCACTTCCGCGGGCCCTACACCATGGCCTTCGACATGGAGCCGTACCACTCGATGCTGGTGAAGACGGACCTCCTCCGCCAGGCCGCCGAGCAGGGCTGGGTCATCGCCTTCGACCACGAGCCGGAGCGCAAGCTCGTGCGCGTGCGCCGAGAAGGCGATCAGTTCGAGGCCATCCCGGTCTAGGCGACGAACCGCACGGGCTTCCACAGGACCCCGGGCGGGTTCAGCGGCACGTCCGTCGGCAGCAGCCCGACCTCTTCGGCCATGGTGCCGGAGAGGATCCGGGTGAATTCGTCGTCGCTCATCGACCGGACGCTGATGAAGAGCCGCTTCGTGGTCGGTTCAATTCCGAGCGCTTCGCGGGAGCCGGTCACGGGGTCCGGGACCGCCCGCTGTAATGCCATCGCGCGTGTCATCGCTTCACTCCATGGCCCGCTTAGCGCGGGCTTCCGAAGTTCCTTCGAAGCAATGACTGTGCCAAAGCGCGTCCCGACGCGAGCGCACTCAAAGATCAGGAGGAGCTTAGCTCGCCGCCGAAGCACAATACGCCAAGGTAAGCGACTCAGCCGCTGAGGGTTCAGGGCAATGGCATTAGTAAACCCGACATCAGGTGGACCCGGCCAGTTGGCGCTGATTCGCTTTCGCGATCAGTTGCGATCCCCACGAAATGCGCGGCGCGCCGTGGCCGAAGCGCGCGCAAACCTCAGTCCTCGCCTATACTCGGCAATTATCGCCTCCACGCTCGCCCGCCAACCAACAGTTCTTGGCGACCCATTTCCGAAGGCGTTTCCCCGCGGAGTCGTTCCTGTAACCTTCTCGCCGGTCAGTGTGCACCGCGAAATCCTGTGGGCGGCTGCCTACATCCGCACCTACCGCGACCGGCTTACACCGTTCCTCCAAGACCGACGACTGCTTAGCACAGCACTACTTCATAGCGATTATGGTTCGTGTGCGAGTCTGCTCGATGGGATCCACGAGAAGTTTGGCGCATCGCTGTGGCTCGTCAAGAACCGGCTGGCCCTTTTGCAGGCGGCGGAGGGACTGGAATCACAGAAGGCGTTCGCGAGCACCCTTCTTCGCGACCTAAGTGACGTTGGCCTCGTAGAGTATATCACCTACTACTTGAGCGTCCGCAACGAACCATCAGTCACTCCAGCTCGTTTCTGGGAAACAGTAGCGCGTACGCACCGTGACCACGCGATGGACGCGGACATCGACGTATATCTCCGCTTCCACATCGAGCCGCTGTTCAACTTGAGCTCGCAGGAGATCGCGGACATTCTCCGTATTGAGCAATGGAGTTCGCTGGTAGACTATTACGAAACACTCGTCCGAATCATGCAGATCGGATTGGCAGGAGAGCATCCCGATCTTCTAGGCACGATCGGACGCAGTGTGGCGTCTCTTGAACTTGACGCAGCCGATGAACGGTTACCGGCAATACTGTGGGCTGCGGGGCAACCTCATCAGGTCTCTCACGAACTCGAAACGGACCAGATCGTGGACCTATTCCTAGGAGGTGACTTTGCGCGAGCAGCGCAGCGCGGACTCGAAGCCCTCAGTGGCGCCATTACCTACGGTCTCTTGGATGTCGTAGCTCGTTCAGCTGCAGTCGCTGAGACGCAGATCGCCGGCGACGGAAAACTAGCGAATTCCGTCGTTGCGCGCATGGTGAACGTCATAAGCAACGTCCCCTCAGCGGATCAGGACGCATCCTTCCTGCTCAGAATCGCCATAAACCACGATTCCCATCCGTGGGCGCTTGGGCTATTGGGCTTCCTGACGCGCGAAGGGTCTCCTCACCCTATGGAGTCAGGCAACGGTACCGTGCCTTTCGCTGCGCTGGCGGCTCCTCCTCTTGGCCCCCTTCAGTTGGACTCCTTCCAACCCTTGTCCCTCCGTCAGACTTGGGCGACTTCCCGAAGCGCCCACTCCGAGAATCCGCTCTGTGTCGCCTGGGCGGAAGCGATTGCGGGTGACACACAGCGACTTGCTACGCAACCGATTGTCCCGGAGCAGCGCGCTCTCGTGGAGGCCGAACTGGCCCTTCACAGAAGTGATCACGAAGCTACATTTCGCCATGCTACGTCCCTCCTTGGCTCCGGTCACCGTTATTACCGCCACCTAGGGATCCGCTTTGCCACTCGCGCTTTGCTTGAGATGCGTTGCGTAACCCAATGCCTTCAGATGACTGTGGACCACTATCTCTCCTATCCTGAACACTATCGCATCTTACCAATAGAAGAGATTGCGATCCTCCTCGCCTCCGGACAGGAGCAGGAGTTACAGGGCAGCTTGGAGCTACCAGTGTTTTACGACATTGCTGGAAAGCACACAGGTGCCGAACACTTCGAATCAAAGACGAGGTACGCTTATGAGGATTTCCTCAGTGCGCAATCGGTCGACACGCCTTGCCAACTGAAAACGCGCATCCCTGAGCTTCCACACCCATTGCTCGTCTACTTCCTGCGCTACATTTGTGTCGAGTCCATAATGGACAACTCGCTGATGTTCGCCTCGTCTCAAGAAGTGACCGACGAGCGGCTCCGCGTTCTTCAGTGCCTCGTCATCCTTGACCCTGACAACGTTGAGAGCTACCAAAGCGAGACCAAGACCCTGCACCGGACCCTTACGATACAGAAGGGCTTGCGCGAAGTTGAGCAGAGCCGAGTTTATGTGGATCATGAAAGCATTCGCAAGATAGCCGACAAATCCATTAGAGAGAGCTTCAACCGTTACGTGTCCTTTTTGCGGCATGGTTTCGAAGTCGGTGACTTCAAGGAGGTGTGGGTGGCCCTTGAACAAGCCGCCGCAGGTAAACCGGAGCGATTCGCGCGACTGTCGCTCCCACGAAACGAGGTCACTCGTCTTTTCGAAGGCATCGTATCGGACATCCGCGATGAGTATGTTACTGGTGCTCGCCATGGGCTGGACGGTTACCTGAGCACGCGGATCCGTCACGGCACTCTGTCCGCGCAGCTTCGTCGTCCACTCGAAGTGGCACATCTTGTAACGGAGCGCGATCATCGTACGGACAGCTATAAGCGCAACGAGTACTGGATCCAGCGACTCGGAGTATCGGACCACACGGTCGCTGAGGCTTTAGATGAAAGGCTGCGAAACTTCTCTTCCGATGTCGACCATCTTTTGGGGCAGATCGTTTACGAGTGGATTCAGGTGAAGCGCGCGGGAAAGGAATCCGGACTCTTTGACTTCGCTATCGCTCCGGCACATCTCAGCCTCCTCGCTGCCTACATCACCGAGCAGACTTCATTTGAGAACTTCATTGATGATACCATCATTCTTCTCGACGGGATCCTAGAACGCAACCTAGGAGAGGTGAGATCACGACTCGATAGCGAGATCAAAGAAGTTATCAGCAAACTTCTTGAAGACCTTCAGAAGAACTGTGAGCGGCTGCTATTCACAGTCGACTCGCGACCACTTTCGAATTCGATAGCGTCGGCACGAACGGAAACGCTGGTCACGATAGATCGCATCATTGATTGGTTTAGGCGGCCAAGAGCTTCGGCATCCGATCCATTTGAAATCGATCTGCCGATTGACATTGCCACACGGAGTGTGCAGACCTTTCGTCCGGAGTTCAAACTGAAACTAGACTCAATGACAGATGACGGAGCGGCCCCGATTTCTGGTCCGCAGCTCCCTAGCATGGTGGATATATTCTTCATTCTGTTCGAGAATGTGGTTAGACACTCGGGATGTTCGGACCCGTCAGCGACGGTCGCGGTGCACCATTCCGTTAACAAGATATGCGTGGAGGTGCAGAACACCATTCATGGGGACGCCGTGTCGGATGAAACCCTACGTCGAATCGATTCCATCAAGCGCGCTGTGGATTGTGACGAATATCACGCGTCGATCGCTACGGAGGGCGGCACCGGTTTCCACAAGATCGCCAAGATCCTGAGTCACGACTTCGGTGTCACCTCTGGGCTGGGGTTCGGGTTCTCCAATGAGAACGCGTTTACGGTGAGTATAGAGCTGCCATATCGAGTTCATGAGCGATGAGAATACTGATCATAGAAGATGATGAGAATAAGCGGGAGAAGGTTACTGCGTTCATTGAAGGGACTTTGCAACCCGTTCACATTGACGCCGCGCGTTCCCTCCAGGGCGCGCTTCGGATGCTAACGAGGCAAAGTTACGAGTTGGTGATCTTGGATATGTCGATGCCGACATTTGATATCGGACCGGACGAGCATGGTGGACGCTTTCAGCAGTTTGGAGGTCGGGAGATCCTGCGGCAGATGGAGCGTCGAAAGATTCATTTGCCGTTTGTAGTCCTCACGCAGTTCGATCGATTCGAGGAAGGTGACGAAGTCGTGACGCTGGAGGCATTGGACAGTCAGTTGCGTCGGTCGCATCCGTCCGCTTACATGGGAAGCGTGTACTACAACGTGACCCAGGAGCGTTGGAAAGAGGAATTGATGGATTTCATGATAAACGCAGCAAAGGAGTAGCAATGTTGCGCACGTTGATTGTCGAAGACGACGCACTAAAGCGGCAACGGATCTCAGAGGTCCTCATAACCGTGCCGGGATTCGACCCAGGCTGGTTATCGCAGGAGGCCGACGGCGTTTCGGCGCGTCGCGCGCTGCAAACCACGACGTTTGATTTGCTGATTCTGGATATCGCTATTCCTGATCGTATCGACAAGGCACCCTCAGACGATGGGGGCATCCGACTACTTGACGAGATACAGTCGCGGGCCGACTTCCGTGTCCCGCGGTACATCATCGGGGTTACGGCACATGATCGCCTTCTGTCCGAGACGAAGTCACGTTTTGATCAGCAGTTCCTTAGCGTCCTGCATTACGATCCGACGTCGGATGCTTGGGCGGAACAACTGAGATCCGGCGTGACGCATTTGGTCGGGGTGATGGATCAGACAAGTGGTCGCACCGACGATTACCGATCCCATCTCGTAGTAGTCTGTGCATTGGAGAGTCCAGAACTCGACAGTATCCTCGAGCTACCGTGGAGCTGGGAAGATCGTTACGTGCGCGGGGACGATACAAAGTACCATCGAGGGCGCCTCCAGCGCGATGGAGAAGAGCGCGTGATTTGGGCGGCCTACGCCGCGAGGAAAGGAATGCCGGCGGCGGGCGTGCTTGCGACGAAGATGATCTACAGCTTCTCTCCTGAGTATGTGGTGATGCCAGGCGTCACTGCAAGCATCGCCGAACGCGCCTCATTTGGTGACGTAATAGTGGCCGAGATGTGCTGGGATTGGGGCAGCGGTAAGTGGGTCACTGAGGACGGCGATGCCAAGCTTCTATTGGCTCCCCACCAAGCAGCGCCGGCGTCCAATCTCCTGGCGAAACTGCGCCTGTTACCAAAGGAAGTGGGTGTCCTCGCCGAAGTGAAACAGAGGTGGCTGGGCGTGAAGCCAAAGGAGGAGCTGGCCGTTCGAGTAGGCCCGATAGCATCAGGTTCTGCAGTCATTGGTGATCGCTCGTTCAGGGCCCGAATAGTGGAGCAACATCGCGAGCTACTAGGGATCGAGATGGAGGCTTATGCGGTATTTGTCGCGGCACAGGAGGCTGCGGAGCCTCGTCCGAAGGTGTTCGCGATGAAGTCAGTTATGGATTTTGCTGACTCGGTGAAGGATGATCGCTACAAAGGATACGCTGCGTATACAAGTGCCCGAGTGCTTCAGCACTTCGTTGAGAAGCACCTATAGGTCCCCCCGTGCCAACTCACGGTTCGTACTTGAAGAACCCGCGCCCAGTTTTTCGCCCCAGCCAGCCGGCCTCGACGTGCTTCTTCAACAGCGGGCAGGGGCGGAACTTTGGGTCGCCGGTCTCCTCGTGGAGCACGTCGAGGATGGAGAGGCACACGTCCAGGCCGATGAAGTCCGCCAGCTCTAGGGGGCCCATGGGGTGGTTCATCCCGAGCTTCATCACCTGGTCGACGTCCTCGGCATTGGCGACGCCCTCTTCCAGGACCCATATCGCTTCGTTGATCATGGGCATCAGCACGCGGTTGGAGACGAACCCGGGGCGGTCTTTCGCGACGATCGGCACCTTACCGAGGCGCTCGCATAGCTGTTTGGTCGCCTCGACGACCTGGGGATCAGTGCGCAGGCCCGCGACCACCTCGACCAGCCGCATCACCGTGGGAGGGTTGAAGAAGTGCATTCCCACGGTCCGCTCCGGGCGTCCCGAATAAGCGCCGAGGGAAGTGATGGAGATGGACGAGGTATTGCTCGCGAGTATGGTTTCCGGGGCCGCGAGCACGCCCAGCGCCACGAAGAACTCCTGCTTGACGGCCCGGCGCTCCGGGATGGCTTCGACGATCCAGGCACAGCCCTGGAGCGCCATGAGGTCGTGCGCGGGCGTCAGCCTTGCCAGAACGGCGGCGGCGCTTTCGATCTGCTTGCGGTTCTCCCACTTCGCCAACCCGTCACGAATCCCCGCGACCGCCCGCTCGAGCTGCCTGGGGGAGGTGTCGTGCAGGGTGACCGGAAACCCCGCGCCGAGGAAGACCTGCGCGATGCCGGCGCCCATGGTGCCGGCGCCCGCTATTCCTACGTGCGTGTTCGAATCCAGGGACATGGCCTCCGGGGGAAGTGATCAGGTGATCAGTGATCAGTTATCAGTTCCCGGAGGAACACCTCTTCCCCGCTGGGCGGACCGCGAAGCCGGGACGAGGCAGGGACGGAGAACCTGCCCTACGGTCGCTCCACGGCCACCGCGACGGCCTCCCCGCCGCCCAGGCAGAGGGCGGCCACGCCGGTGCGAGCGCCGTGGCGCTCCATCGCGTGGAGGAGCGTGACCAGGATGCGCGCCCCCGTGGCGCCGATCGGATGTCCGAGGGCGACCGCGCCGCCGTGAACGTTCACCCGCTCGGGGTCCAGTTGGAGTTGATCGATCAGGGCCACCGAGGCGGCCGCGAACGGCTCGTTGATCTCGTAGAGGTCCGCCGTGTCCCAGCCGGCGCGCTCCAGCACCTTCCGGACGGCCCCCTCCGGCGCCATCATCACCCACTCCGGCTCCCGGCTGTGCGTGGCCGATGCGACGATGCTCGCCATCGGCCGGAGACCGCGGCGGGCCGCTTCGTTTTCCGCCATAACGCAGAGCGCGGCGGCACCGTCGCTCAGGCTGCTGGCGTTGCCCGCCGTAATCGTCCCGCCCTTGTCGAAGACCGGTTTGAGGGAGGCGAGCGCTTCCAGCGTGGTCTCGCGCGGCTCCTCGTCCTGCGTCACCACCGTGACCGCCCCCCGCCGCCCCGGCACTTCGATGGACACGATCTCACGCTCGAAGGCGCCGCTCTCCTGCGCCGCCAGAGCTCGCTCATAGCTCGTCGCGGCGTACCGGTCCTGCCGCTCCCTGCCCACTCCGTAGGTGCAGGCGCAGAGCTCGCCGGTGTTGCCCATGTGGTAGTCGTTGTAGGCGTCCCAGAGGCCGTCACGGATGAGCGAGTCCACCAGCTCCGCGTGGCCCAGGCGGTAACCCTGCCGCGCCCTGGGAAGGAGGTACGGAGCGCAGGACATGCTCTCCATCCCACCCGCGACGACGATCCGGGCATCTCCCGCGCGGATCGCCTGGTCCGCCAGCATCACGGCCTTGAGGCCGGAGCCGCAGACTTTGTTTACGGTGAAGGCGCCGACGGAGAGGGGAACGCCTGCCCCGATGGCCGCCTGCCGCGCGGGCGCCTGGCCCACGCCCGCGGTAATGACGTTCCCGAGGATCACCTCGTCGATCTCGGCCGGACCGACCCCAGCACGGCGCACCGCTTCGCGAACGGCCGCGGCGCCTAACTGGGGCGCCGAGAGCGAGCTGAGAGCGCCCATCAACGAGCCGATGGGGGTCCGGCATCCGCTCACGATTACTGACGACATATGGCTGGGAAGAGAAATCGTACGATCCGATAGGGTTTAGTGCAGTTTACCGCGGTTCTTTGTTTTTCAACGGGCCAGGCACGGAACGCCCGCGGTAACCGCATTAACCTGAGCCGCACTAAACCGCGTACGTGCGTGACGGAGAACCGCGTTACGCGATTCCGGCGCCCGCGATACCGCGTTTGTAGACCGGTCCGAGGGTGCCGGGCGCGCGGCCGGACCGCCTCCCCCATGAGCATCGTAACACGCCGCGTTTCCCCGAATGATCATCGTTAGTTGCGAGCACATTGTCCTGGGTCCAGGAGTCCCGCAGGCGAACGGGTGCGGCGCTGGCTCCCTCAGGTTTGCTTTGAACGCTTCCTTAAAACTTGAAGAATGGATGAGCTTTCTTCCGGCGGGGGAAGGAAAGGCCGCTCTGGTTGCCCAACGACAGGGAAAGCGGTTGCCGTTGCCGCCGGGCCGCTGGCGAACACAACCCCGCCCTGGGAGCCCGTATGTCTTCGCTCTCCTCTCCCGGCCGTCCGGGCGTGCTTGGCCGCCGGCCGCTGTGCGCCCTGGCGCTGATCGCCTCCCTGCTGCTGGCGCTGCCGCTGCTCTCCAGCCGGGCGGTGCGGGCGCAAACGGGGCACACGCACCAGTGGTGGGTGAACGACGACCTCAGTGTGGTGGGGCTGCAGTTCAGCAACCAGACCCCGCCGACGGGGGCGGTGATCGCGCTCTGGCTCTACAACGTCTCCCCGGACGGCGACTACTGCCAGAACCTGGGCAGCGGCCCGGACGACGCCTGTCCTTTCGAGCTCAACTACGCCTTTAACCGGGTGCGGGCCACGACGTGGGACGACGGAGGGGCGGGGGGAGCGTTCGGCTACCTGGACGGGACGGGGCAGTTCGTGGCCACCGCGAACGGCGAGGACGTGACCCACTACCGGTGCCCGGCGACCCCCGGTTTCGTCACCATCAACACCGTGGCGGACGACGTCCCCTTGGCGACCGAGCCGGGAACGGGGACCGAGGTGTCGACCTACGACGACGCCGCGCTCCCCAGGGACGGGGTGATCCAGGTGATCCCCCTGGTGCCGCACACCCACTCCTGGTACCCCGAGAACAATATCCCCTGGCCAAGGCTCTCCGTAGAGCGGCAGAACCCCGCTCCGGGGACCGTGCTGGCGCTGCACCTGGAGACGGGGCCGGACCCCGACCTGTGCGTGGGCTCCACCGGGCCGGGCGACCTCTGCTCCTTCGCGAATGCGACGGCGACGAACGTGGTGAACCCGACCGGCTGGGACGACGGCGCGTCGGGCGGCAGCTTCGGCTACCTGGACGGGCTGGGGCAGTTCGTCACCGCGACGCACCCCCAGCAGGTGACCCACTACCGGTGCGGGGCCGGCGGCGGCGCCGTGACGCTGACCGCGACGGTGG
>JGI10216J12902_104162834_pt1 | contig 16621 bp, 14 predicted proteins | sample KanNatreferecore_FD_12902 | JGI IMG/M metagenome (IMG submission 12902)
TCGTCAGCCGGCGCGAGCGGCGGCGGCAGGACACGGCGGACGGTCTCGGGCCGCGTGAAGAACTCCACGGAGAGCATTTCGGCGCTTGTGAAGAGCGGCGCACTCAGCGTGGCCTGGATCGCTGCGATCTCTTCCGGGGTTCTGACGAGTCCCATTACTCCTCCTCAGGAGAACGATTGTTGGTCGCCGGCGCGTTGCGGACGGTCACGCCCATGGCGAGGTAAACGTTTTCGATCTCGGAGATCCGCCGAGACGCGTCCTCGGCCCCGAGGGCCATCTCGATCCGGCCTCTGCGCATGACGTAGACGCGGTCGGCGTAGCGCAAGGCCTTGCGCGCATGCTGCTCGACGAGCAGAACCGCCATTCCTCTGTCGGTCGCCGCCGTTCGCACCGCCTGTAAGAGACGGTCGACGATGATCGGGGCCAGACCAAGAGAGAGCTCGTCCGCAAGCAGCAGGCGAGGCTTCCGTGCCAGCGCCCGTCCGACCGACAGCATCTGCTGCTCGCCTCCCGACAAGAGACCGCCGCGTGTGTCCAGACACCGTTCGAGTTCCGGGAAGAACGCGAGGACTTCGGACGCCGTGACGTCGCCGCAGCGCAGGTTGTCGCGTCCAGACAGGCCCTTGAAGACCGACCGCTCCTCCGTGACGTAAGCCATGCCGCCGCGGGCGCGCCGAAAAAGAGGCGCCTTGGTCGGATTGCCGTCGAGCAGCACCTCCCCCGACAGCAGCGGCAACTCCCCGCTCATCGCCAGCAGCGTGGTGGTCTTGCCGGCGCCATTCGAGCCGAGCAGGCATACGACTTCCCCCGCCGTCACCTCGAGGTCAACATCGCGTATGACGGGTTGGCCGGAGTAGCCGGAGCTCACGCCGCGCGCCTCGATGACCGGTGTCATGACACCCCCCCTGATTCCGTCGCCCTGGCCAGCACCGGTGACTGAGACGTGGCGAAGTCGTCGTGCTCGCCGAGGTAAGCAGCAATCACGACCGGGTCCTTGCGTACCTCCTCCGGAAGACCGTCAGCGATCGTGCGGCCGAAGTCGAGCACGACGACCCGATCGCAGACCGACATCACGAAGTCTACGTCGTGCTCGACGAGCAACACGGCGATCCCCCACTCGTCCGCCAGCCGCCGCACGAGGTGGGAGAGCTCCTTCGTCTCGACCTCGTCGAGACCCGCCGCAGGCTCATCGAGAAGCAGGATGCTCGGGCGGGAGACCACTGCGCGGGCGATCGCAAGCAGACGGCGCTGACCGTACGGGAGGTTCTCGACGATGCGGTCGAGGTCGTTCTCGAGCCGGAATTCCTTGATGACGCTGATCGTCTCGCTCGTAAGCGCGGGGTCCTTCGGGTACACCAGATCGCTGAGGTAGGCACCGAAGTCGTGGGGATCGCTCGCCGAGCGAAGGTTGGCCAGCACGGTCGAGTCCTCGAACAGCTCGAGCGACTGGAACGAACGACCGAGTCCCGCCCGTGCTCGCTTCGTCGGTGACAGTCGCGAGATGTCCTCGCCGTCGAGAAGCAACTGCCCCTGTGCGGCCCGCTTGAAGCCCGTAACGGCGTCGATCAACGTCGTCTTGCCGGCGCCGTTCGGGCCGATCAAGCCGAGGACGCTGCCGGACTCGAGCGTCGTCGAGAACTGTTCCACCGCGACCGTGCCGTCGTACTTCACCGTCAGGTCGCGAATCTCCAGTACCCGCTGCGGAACTCGACTCGCCTTCGACTCCCCAGTCAGCGTCACCGTCTTGGTCCGCTGGCGCGGCAGGAAAACGGGTGCCAGGCGCCCGAGCTTCGACCGAATGAAGTCGACCTGCGCGATCCACTCCTTGACCAGTCCGTTCTGGTTGAGCACCACGAGCACCATTACGGAGACGCCGCCGATGAGCACGATGTACTTGCCGGTCCCGGAGCTGATCGCGTCGAACACCTGACCCCAGAGTGCCCCAGGTGCGAGCGCGGCTCCCGCGACCGGGCCAAAGAGGTAGCCGACACCGCCGACGACTGCCAGTCCGACGAACGTGATCGAGCTGAGATTCGTGAAGTCCGGGTAGGTGATTGATGTGCTGCGGAAGGCGAGCAAGATGCCGCCTAGCGCCGCGATCGCCGCGGACAGCCCGAAGGCGTAGAGTTTCACCCCCGGCACGCTGATCCCGAGCGCCGCTGCTGCGCGCTCGTTCGTCCGGACGGCGACCATCCGCCTGCCGACGCGCCCGCGGCGGACGTTGCCAACGGCCAGAGTTGCCACGAGAAGGCAGCCGAGGACAAAGATGCCGTATCGGCCGGGATGCGCTGCCGAGTTGATGTCCCAGCCGAACAGCTTTGGGTCTCCGACCTGCGTCCCGGAAATGCCTCCCGTGTAGTCGGTGTTGTCGAACAGGAGCAACTCGATGGCTGTTCCCAGCCCGAGCGTGAGGATGGCGAGATTGATGCCGCGCGTCCGAACGGCGGGCAAAGCGAAAGCCATCCCCAGCGGCACCGTCGCAGCCAGACCGATTATCAGTCCGAGCCAGAATGGGATGCCCTGCGTGGCGATCAGCCGTCCCGCCACCCACGCTCCGAATCCAGCCAACGCGAACTGAGCAAGAGACAATTGCCCTGTGTAGCCGGTCAGCACGACGATAGAGAGCAGAATCAGCGCAACGCCCAGCGTGACCGTGAAGGCGTCGACCCAGATCGGCGGCGTCACGATCATGAGCACGATCGTCAGCGCCACACCGAACGCGATGCCGGGCCAGTTGAACCGCCCCGATCCGATCGTCGGGAGGCGCTGGAGTAGGTAGTCGCGTAGTGGCAGAGCCTGCCCCCGAATCACCATCCAGGCGACGATCACCAGGAACGGCACCGACCGTCCCCACCCCGGTGTGTTGAAACCCCAACCCGGGTAGTTCAGCGTGCTGATGTAGCGGTCGACCTCGGTCTGGGCGATGCCCATGGCGACGCCCACGCCGAGGGCCACCGGAAAGGACTGGAAGCCGGCAACAAGCGCCGCCGCGGTTGCCGCGAGGACGAGGTTCGTCATGACGGTCGGCTGCAGCGTCGCGATCGGGGCAATGAGAATCGCGGCCATCCCGGCCAGACCGCAGCCGAGCGCCCAGTTGGCGGCGGCGATCGTGTCGGGTGACCAGCCGAGCGACGCAGCAGCACGCTGGTTCTCCGCCACGGCCGTCGTGCCAAGGCCGAAGCGGGTGTAACGGTAGAGCCACCACAGCACGGCGGTGAAGGCGACCGCGATCCCGAGCAGGATGACGCGGTCGACTGAGATGACGATCGTCCCGTGGATATGCCAGACGTCCGTCGGTAGGGCACTCATGACGAATCGGGGGGTAGCCTGGTAGCGGAGCACTGCGATCGCCTGCAGGGTTGTCATGAGCCCGAGCGTCGCGATCACGCGGACCATCGGCGATGCTCTCCGCAGCGGACGCATGAGCACTATGTGCGTGAGGCCGCCGATGCCCATCGAGAACAGGACGGCGACCACCATTGCCGGGAAGAACGGCCACCCGTACTTAACGTCTAGTTCGTACCAGAGGTATGCGCCGGCCATGCCGATCGCGCCGAGCGCGAAATTCAGCACGCCCGAGCCACGGTAGATCACGATCAGCCCGAGGGAGCCGAGCGCGTACAGCGATCCAACCCCGAAGCCGAGGAGGGCAAAGCGGATTACCTCCTCCATGCCGCTCCACCCTGTACCCGAGTTGGGGACGCACCCACCGTGGAGCTACCCACTAACGGCACCGGGCCTGACTGCGCTTGGTTCGGACGGCGGGAGTTCACCTCAGCAGTCTCGTCGGACGCTCTCGCTGCGGGGAGGGCACCGCAGCGAGAGCGTATGTCCGATTTCCTACTTCGCCAGGTCCCCGACGTCCTGGAACTTGACCGTCAACGGAACGATCTTTCCGTTCTGCACTTTGTTGAAGACGACAGAGCGGTTGAACAGGCGGTAGAGGCCCGCTGGTCCTCCGACCTTGCCCCATGGCTTGGAGAGATCCATGTCTGGAACGATGCCCGGCAGATGGATCTTCGCCTTGCTAGCAGCGGCGAGGAAGGTCTTGTTGTTGATGGGGCCCTTCATGCCCTTGACGATCTGCGCGAACTCGAGATACGCGGCCCATGTTCCCTGACCGCCGAACGTGTCGTAGTACTCGGTCTTCGCTGCCTTGTACTGGCTTAGCGCCGTCCGGTAGTCCTTCCACGCCGGGAGCGCGAGCGAGGTGAACATGGCCGAGATCACATCGCCGTTGGTCACCGACGGCGGGGCAGCCGCAATGACCTTCTGGTCGAGGTTGCCCTGAGGGCCGTACATCCGCACGTAACGACCGATCTGTGAGAACGGCCCCATCCACGCGATGTAGGGAGTCTCGGAAACGATCATAAGCAGGCAGTCCGTGCCGCCGCTGGTGGCTTGCGCCACCTGGGGGCTGTAGTCCTGTGCCGTTGCCGGAAGACTCACGTAGCTGATGCTCTTCCCGAGCTTCTTGGCCGCGTTCGTCATGAAGGGCTCGAAGATCTCCGCGCCCTGGATGATCACGCCGACCATCTTCTTGCAGCCGTCTTGCACCGCGCGTGAAACCAAGCCGACCGCGTACAACGGCTGGTTACCCGTCGGGAACGAGACAGGGCTGTGGAACTCCGTCGGCGAGAGTGCACAGCACAGACCGAAGTACGCGGTCCTCGCCGCTTGGAGGGTTGGGACGATCGCATCACCAGTGAAGGTGAATGAGCCGATCACGGCGACTGCGTGGTCGGCCACCGCCTTGCGCGCACATGCGGTGGCGCCGGTCGGTGTGCCGTGCGCGTCGCAGAGCTTGACCACCAAACGATGGCCATTAATTCCGCCATGCGCATTGATCCACCTGCCATAGACGCGCGCGCTCTCGTGGATGTTCTTGTACTGAGGGCCCTGCGTGTCGACGTCCGCGAACGTGTAGGTGACGATCGGTGCCCCGGCGAACTCTCGCGACGACGACGCCGACGACACTGCTGTGCTGACAGCGAGCACCCCGATCGCAGCCGCCGCAACGGCCACGCCCAAGAGCCTCCGGCGGCCGCGAAGCAAGCCGCTACGGCGATGAACTGCCATGCCCTGTCTCCTTTCCTCCTTGCGCACGCCTCGGTCGGTCGCGATCGACCCTCGCTCTGAGGTCTGCTCGGATGGACGAGATGCGCGCGATCACCTTGGGTTCTGGGCCTGACTTTCCCGACTGGTCGGTCGGGAGGGCGCGAGCCTACAACGGCCTGGCACGGCAAGTCAACCTAGATCGCCTCTGCAAATCATGAGCACTTGTGGCGCTGGATGAGGCCCTTGACAACCGCCGCCTGGTGGCCGTAGCGTCGGCATCCCGACCGACGGGTCGGTTGGTAAGCTCGGCGGCCACGCAGTCGGCAAGAAGGTGAGGTGACCGTGGCGCTGCACGCGCAGGAGAGGACTGGACTCGTCGACTTGTTCGCTCGAATGTCCCTGATTCGGGCTTTCGAGCAGCGTGTTTCCAGCCTCTACCGCGCCTCGGAGATACCGGGTTTCATCCATACGTCGCTCGGACAGGAGGCGGTCGCTGTTGGAGTCTGCGCCGCACTGCGCGACGACGACTGGATTGCCACAACCCACCGTGGCCACGGCCACTGCCTCGCCAAAGGTGCGGACGTCGACGGCGCGATGGCGGAGCTGTTCGGAAAGGCGACCGGGCTGTGTAAGGGCAAAGGCGGCTCCATGCACATCGCGGATCCGCGGAAGGGAATCCTCGGGGCAAATGCGATCGTCGGGGCCAGCCTCCCGCTGGCGGTTGGCGCGGCTCTCTCCTGCCGCATGCTCGGCAGCGACCAGGTGTCGGTGGCCTTCTTCGGCGACGGCGCCGTGAACCAGGGGGCATTCCACGAGTCGATCAACCTCGCGGCGATCTGGCGGCTGCCTGTGCTCTTCGTCTGCGAGGACAACGGATATGCGGAGTTCACTGACAGCAGCACGATGTCTCGACGTGAGAGCGTCTCCGCCCTCGGGTCGGCGTACGGCATTGCTGCCGCCGCCGTCGACGGCAACGACGTCGAGGCCGTGCTGGCCGCGGCGCAGGACTCCGTGGATGCTTGCCGGTCGGGTGAAGGCCCGTTCTTGCTCGAGGCAAGGACCTATCGGTGGCAGGGCCATTACGAAGGCGACCCCCAGAACTACAAGCCGACCGAAGAAGCGGAAGCATGGCTCGCCCGCGACCCGCTACTCCTTGCCCGCTCTCGAATCGAGGCAGGGGGGCTCGCCGTGGCCGACGAGCTGGATGCGATCGTCCGTGACACGGAGGACCGGGTCCAACGAGCCGAGGAATTCGCCCGATCTTCCCCCTTCCCAGCAGTCGAGCAAGTCTTCACCGATGTCCACGCTGACTGAGCGGCAGGCAGTTCGCTACATGGACGCGGTCCGGGAAGGGATCGCGGCGGAGATGCGCGCCGATAGCACCGTTTGCTTGCTCGGCATCGACGTGGGGTCCTCAGGCGGCATCTTCGCCGTCACACGCGGCCTGTACGAGGAATTCGGCGCAGAGCGCGTGCGGGACACGCCGATCTCCGAGATGGCATTCGTCGGGGCCGCCGTCGGTGCGGCGGCAACAGGCTTACGGCCGATCGTTGAGCTCATGTTCATGGACTTCGTCGGTGTTTGCTTCGACGCGCTCCTCAACCAAGCCTCGAAGCTCCGCTACATGACCGGTGGACTACTCGAGTTCCCGCTCGTCGTGCGAACTCAGACGGGGGCGGGACGCAGCTCCGGAGCCCAGCACTCGCAGAGCCTGGAGGCAATCGTTGCGCACATTCCGGGGCTGAAGGTCGTGATGCCCGCGACGGTGGAGGACGCCTACGCTCTTATGCGCGCCTCGATTCGGGACAACAACCCCGTCGTCTACATTGAGAACCGCCGCCTGTACGGGCGCCGAGGGTATCTCCCTGCCGACGAGGAGCCGCTTCCGATTGGCCAGGCTCGTATCGCTCGAAGCGGCCGTGACGTCACGGTAGTCGCCTGGTCGCGGATGGTCGAGGTATCGCTGCAGGCTGCCGAGACACTCGCCGCCGAGGGCGTGGACGCCGAAGTGATCGACCTGCGCTCGCTCGTCCCCATGGACATCGAGACCGTCGTCGGGTCCGTGTCGCGTACCCGACGCGCAGTCGTCGTCCACGAAGCCGTGGTCCCCTTCGGCGCCGGAGCGGAGGTCGCCGCCAGGATCACGGAGGAGGCGTTCGGTCGCCTGCATGCGCACGTGGGCCGCATCGGGGCGCCGCCAGTGCCGATGCCATTCAGCCCACCGCTCGAGGAAGCCTGCATCCCAGAAGCCGCCGCAATTGCCATCGGCGTACGCAAGACGATGGCGGCGTCGTGAACGGCGCCGTCGTCGTCGGAGGCGGCTCGGGCATCGGCCGCGCATGTGCCGAACTCCTGGCGGAACGCGGTTGGCGGGTGGCCGTGCTCGACCTCCGAGTACCTGAGACGGCGCCGGCGGGGACCGAGGCGATGATCCCCGCCGACGTGCGAGATGCAGAGGCGGTATGGGCTGCCGTGGTAGAGGCCGAGGAGCACGTCGGCCCTCTCGGGGGCGCGGTCCACGCTGCCGGCACGGCCCGAGTGACACCACTACTCGAGATCGAGCCGAAGGAGTGGAACCTCGTACTGGACGTAAACCTGACTGGAGCCTGGAACGTGCTGACCGCCGTCGCAAGACGATTCAGAGCCAGCGAAGGAGGCGCATTCGTTGCAGTGTCGTCGATCGACGGAGCCCGGCCTGTGGCCGGACTCGCTCACTATTGCGCGTCGAAGGCAGGTCTCGAGTCTCTCGTCCGAGTAGCCGCGCTCGAGCTCGGCGTCGACGGCATCCGCGTGAATGCCGTCGCACCCGGAGTAGTGGCAACCCCCTTGATGAACCCGATGCTCGCCCAGTCCGAGATCCGCGACGACTTCCTGGACCACATTCCGCTCGGACGTATTGCCGATCCTCTCGATATTGCGTCAGCCGTGGCGTTTCTGCTTTCGGACGACGCGCGCTACGTCACCGGACACACGCTCGTAGCCGACGGCGGGATGAGCCTTCGCGAGCACGCCCAACTGGAATCGTCGGGATAGGGGGATCAAATGCGCGACGCTCGGACATTCCTCGAAGGCCTCAAGGACGCGCGCGAAGTGTGGTATCGCGGCGAGCGAGTCGATGACGTCGTGGAGCACGACGTCATCGGCGCTGCCGCGCGGCACGCTGCGGGCGACTTCGATCTCGCGGATCACCCGGACCACCGCGAGCTCGCCGTCACGACCGACGGAGACGGGCGTACCTACTCGACCTTCTGGCATATCCCGCGCAGCAGCGACGACCTGGTCAGGCGCTCCCGGTTGATCGAGGCCTCCACGGCGCACGGCGCCACGCTCGTCGCACTCGTGCGCGAGATTGGCTCGGACGCGCTGTTCGCGTTGCAACGCGTGATGGCCGGCCGCACCGAGGAAGCCGAGCGAATCCGGTCGTTTTTTGAGCGCTGTCGCGACGAAGACCTCGCGGCAGCCGTCGCCCAGACCGACGTGAAGGGCAACCGTTCGCTTCGACCCTCCGACCAGGCGGACCCGGATGTCTATCTACACGTTGTCGACCGCCGTCCGGACGGCATTGTCGTCCGTGGCGCGAAGGCGCACACCTCGTGCTCGCCGTACGTCGACGAGCTCATCGTCATCCCGACTCGCGCACTGGGGGAGGACGAACCGGAGTGGGCGGTTTCATTCGCGGTGCCCGTCGCGACTCCCGGTTTGAAGCTCCTCTGCTCCGACTACCTCCACACCGAGCCCACGCCGTGGACGCGTCCGGTCTCAACGGATCACAAGATGATCGAGACCCTCACGGTCTTCGACGACGTCTTCGTGCCATGGGAGCGAGTGTTCCTCGACGGCGAGACCAACCTAGCCGGCCAGATCGCGCTGACGTTTGTCGAGTACCACCGCTTCACTGCAGTCTCGTACAAGCTGCCTCTGCTCGACGCTCTCGTCGGCCTCGCGGTGGCTCTCGCCGAAGCTAACGGCATCAGCCGGGCCGGACACGTCCGCGACAAGGTGACGTGGTTGATCGGGTACGCCGAGACGGTGCGGGGTTTGACGCACCTTGCCGCAAGCCGCGCGCGTATCGACCAGGCGACCGGCATCGCCTACCCAGATCCCCTCACGACGAACCTGGCCAAGTGGACGTTCGCTCGGGAATACGCCGGGGCGCTCGAGCGCGTGATCGACATCGCGGGCGGGCTGCTCGTAACCGGGCCCGGCGAGGCGGACTGGACCTCACCGGAGCTTCGCCCATACCTGGAGAAATACTTCAGTGGCGCCGTTCCGGCTGCAGAGCGGCTCGCCCTGCTCAACCTGGCGAGCGAGCTGACGGCACGCGACTACGCCGGCTATCAGAACGTCCTCGCCGTGCACGCGGAGGGGTCGCTCGAAGCAGAGAAGCTCGTTCTGTACCGCTCCTATGATCCCCAACCCGCACTCGAGTTTGTCCGGCAGCTCGCCGGTGTGGCTCCGCGGGCCGCCGAGGAGGTGACAGCTGTCCCATGAGTACAACCGCCGCCACACCTGTGATCGATGGCATCAGCGAGGAGCGCTGCGCCGAGCTTCTCATCGACCTCATCCGCCAGCGAAGCGTCGTCGGCGAGGAGACGACGGCACATCGGTGGATGGCGGAGCGGCTCCGAGCGTCCGGCATGCGCGTCGACGAGTACACCGTCGAGAACACCACCGCACCGCTCGTTCTCGGCGAGCTAACGGGCGGCGACCGCCCCGGCGTCCTGTTCGACGGCCACTTCGACACCGTCTTCGCTGTCCCGAGCGACTGGAGTCACGCGCCATGGGCCGCAGACCGAGACGGCAACGTGATCTACGGGCGCGGCGCTGTCGACAGCAAGGGATCCGTGGCGGCCATGCTTGCGGCGCTCGAGGCGATCGCCGCAGGAGGAGTCGAGCTCGAAGGTCCAGTGTTCTTCATGTCCGACTCCGACGGTGAGCGCGCGTTCCGGGGAGCCACGCTGATGGCCGACCTCGAGGTCGCCGACCGCATCGGCACGATCTTCTCGGCAGAGGCCACCTCGAACGAACGCATCGAAATCGCCTATCCCGGCATCTCCACGTGGAAGATCACGGCGATTGGACGGGCAGCACATCCCACCGAGCCGGAGCGAGGCATTAATGCCGTGGCGAAGATGGCGAAGCTCGTCCAAGCCGTCGACGCCGGCCGACTCGAGCTGCGGGAGGGCACGTCGCCCTGGTTCAAGCCGCGTGTGACGACGAACGCGATCCGCACTCGGCCCGGAGGAGGTTGGTCGATCCCAGCCACGTGCGACGCGGTCCTGTCGATCCTGTCCCCGAACGGCGTTAGCCTCACAGACGTGAGGGACGACATCGACACGTTTCTCCGAACGCTCGAAACCGAAGACGGGGAGGTGCGCTTCGAACAGAAACTTATTCCGATGGGGGGAGGCCGGCTGTGGCTCAGACCCGCAGAGGCAGACCCAGAGCATCCGGGCGTCATCGCTCTCAAAGACGCCGTACTCGCGGTGACCGGGCGCGAGGCGAAAGTCGGCCCCTTCAACGGCGGCTGGGTCGACGGCGCCGAACTCATGCGAGCCGATGGAACGCCTGCCTGCCTCGTCTTTGGTCCCGGGGACTTCGAGCTGGCGCACGCCGTCGACGAAAACATCTCCGTCCGCGAGGTCGCTGAGGCCGCTCGGATCTACGCACACGCGACACTCGAACTACTCACGATGTAGCACCGTCGCTCCCTATGCGGACTGTCTACGTCGCCGGTGTGGGGATGACTCGCTTCGAGAAATCGAGTCGTAGCCTCAAGGAACTGGCGTCAGACGCCGTCACCCAGGCGTTGGCCGATTCGTCTGCGACTCCGGCCGGCGTCGAGGCGGCGTACGTCGGGAACGCTGTGGCCGGCCTAGTGACGGGCCAGGAGATGATCCGGGGACAGGTGCTTCTGCGCCCGTCGGGCATCGAGGCGATTCCAATCTTCAACATCGAGAACGCATGTGCCTCGGCTGCCACCGCCTTCCACATGGGCTGGCAGGCAGTTGCGTTCGGGATTCACGACGTCGTCCTCTGCGTTGGTGCGGAGAAGCTCACGCACGAGGACAAGTCAGTGGGTCTGGCCGCCATCGGCACCGCCGTCGACGTGGAAGCTCGGGCCGCCGCCGCAGCCGATAGGACGGGCGCTGCTCCGGACGCGTTGAATCGGTCGTTCTTCATGGACATTTATGCCGACTTGACGAAGGAGTACATGCGCCGCTCTGGAGCGACGCCCGATCAGTTCGCGAAGGTCGCGGTCAAGAACCAGCACAACGGCGCGCTCAACCCGCGAGCCCAGTACGGCGGCGAGCTGACCGTCGACGAGATCCTTTCGTCCCGTGAGATCGTCTGGCCCCTCACTCTCCTGATGTGCTCGCCCGTCTCCGACGGTGCGGCGGCCATCGTGCTCGCAAGTCGCAAGGGACGCCAGCGGCTGAACAGCCCAAGAGGCCCGCTCGTGCGGGCCTCGGTCGTAGTATCCGGCAATCGTCATGACAAAGGCGACCCCAGCGCCGGATCAGCCGGCCGAGCCGCAGCACTTGCGTACGATGCAGCGGGTATCGGGCCCGACGATCTCGATTGCGTCGAGGTCCATGACGCAACGGCCCCGGCGGAGCTGATTGCCTATGAGCAGCTTGGGCTGGCGTCGCCTGGCCAGGGTCCGGAGCTGATCGAGTCAGGGGCGACGAAGCTCGACGGGCGAATACCGGTCAATACAAGCGGGGGACTGCTCTCCAAGGGCCACCCCATCGGGGCAACCGGAATCGCGCAACTGTGCGAGGCCACCTGGCAGCTCCGCGCAGAAGCGGGTCCGCGACAGGTCGAGGGTGCGCGGACCGCTCTCACCCACAACGGCGGCGGCTGGCTGGAAGGAGATTCGGCCGCGATGTCCGTGCACATCCTCTCTCGCGATTGACGCCTGAACCTCTCCACCTGGACCAAGCGCTCGTCCATGCCCTGCTCGAGGCATTCGACCGGAGCGAATGGCTCGAAATGACAGTGACGATCGGGAACGATCGTCTGCACGTCTCGCGGCGGTCGCAGCGAGAAGAAGCCCCGGCCGAAGAGGTTGGACCCGAAGAGAAGCCGGCCGAGGTGCCGGTCGTCTCGGATCCCGTCCAAACCGAACCGGCGCACGCCACACCCGCGCCGCTAACGGGGGTGCTTGTCGAGTCGCCTTCCGTTGGCCTGTTCTGGCGGTCCCCCTCTCCCGGGGCGCCGCCCTTCGTGGAAGTCGGAAGGCGAGTCTCCGCGGACGATACCCTCGCCATCGTCGAGGTCATGAAGCTGATGAACCACATCGTCGCGCCTGCGGCGGGCACCGTCAGTGCGATCCTGGCCGAGAACGGTGCCCGAGTGGAATACGGACAACCACTCATCGCGATCGACCCGGGCACGTGATCTGGAGTGAGAAGGATCTCACGTGTGCTCGTAGCAAACCGTGGCGAGATCGCCGTGCGAATCCTGCGCGCGTGCTTCGACGAGCAGCTCGAGACGGTGCTTGTGGTATCGGACGTCGACCGTGGCAGTCTTGCCGCGCAGCTTGCAGACCGGGTCGTCTGCATCGGCCCCGCCAGCGCGGCCGAAAGCTACCTCGACGTCGGACGCCTAATCACGGCCGCGAAGGGAACAGGCTGTGACGCCATCCATCCCGGCTACGGATTCGTCTCGGAGCGCCCAGAGCTGTCCGAGGCGTGCCTCGAAGCGGGCATCGCCTTCGTCGGCCCGGGTCCGGAGGCGATGCGCCGAAGCGGCGACAAGGCTGACGCGCGCGAGCTCGCGCGCAGCCTCGGCATCGCGGTCGGCCATGGCTCGGACGTCGTCGACTCCGAACAGGGTCTGGACGCTGTCGCCGAGAACCTCGGCTATCCGCTGCTGCTGAAAGCTGCGGCCGGCGGGGGCGGTCGAGGCATGCGGCTGGTCGAGCGACGGGAGGACCTGCGTAGAGCCTGGGCCGCCGCGTCCGCTGAGGCCCAGCAGGCATTCGGCGACGGCCGGCTCTTCGTCGAGCGCTTCGTCCGCCGTGCGCGACACGTCGAGGTCCAGGTGCTCGCCGACAAGTTCGGAGCCGTGATCCATCTCGGCCACCGGGACTGCAGCTTGCAGCGCCGTTATCAGAAGCTGATCGAGGAGGCGCCGGCGCCGGATCTTCTCCCGCGCACCGAGCAGGAGATCCTCGACGCAGCCGTGCGTCTCATCCAGGCTCTCGGCTACGAAGGAGCCGCGACTTGTGAGTTCCTGGTCGATCAGGAACGAGGAACTTCTGGCTTTCTCGAAATCAACGCTCGTCTACAAGTCGAGCATCCCGTGAGCGAGATGGTCACGGCTGTCGACATCGTGAGGGAGCAATTGCGCATCGCCGGCGGAAAGCCTGTCTCGGTTCGCCAGGCGGAGATCGAACTGCGCGGGCACGCGGTCGAGGTGCGAGTCAACGCAGAGAGCCCGCAGGGCGACTTCATGCCGACACCCGGCCGGATTGAGACATGGGCAGCACCGATCGGCACCTACGTCCGCGTCGACACCGCCTGTTTCCCTGGCTGGACGATTACGCCCTACTACGACTCACTGCTCGCGAAGGTCATCACCTGGGGAGACGATCGTGGCCACGCCATGGCCAGAGCACGCGACGCCCTGAAACGCCTCCGCGTCGAAGGTGTCGAGACAACAGCCCGGTTCTCCTACGACTTGCTCGTCCATCCCGACGTGACCGCCGGGCGCATCCACACACGCTGGATCGAGGACGAGTTCCTGCCTGAGTGGAGCACCCGAAAATCACGCGAGGCGGTCGCCTGATGGCGCGCATCGAGTTTGTGGACCAGTCACTTCGCGACGGACAGCAGAGCTTGTGGGGTTTCCGCATGCGCGCCGGCCACGTGCTACCGATCGCCGATGCGATCGACAGCGCCGGGTACCGCGTCGTCGACCTGACAGGCAGCTCGCCCTTCGAGGTGCAAGTGCGCTACAACCTCGAGGATCCCTGGAAGGGGCTCGATGCCGTTCGGGCAGCCTTCCGCACCTCGGTTCTCAGGGCTGGAACCAGATCGAACGGCGTGGTTGGCATGGGGATCACGCCCGACTCCATCGTCGAGCTCTGGGTGCAGACACTCGGCAAGCATGGCGTCGGCAGCCTCTGGATCTTCGACTGCCTCCACAACATCGACAAGATGCTCCAGGTCGCGAAAATCGCTCGCGACGCTGGGATTGCGCCATCACCACAGCTGAACTTCTCGCACTCGCCGGTCCACACCGACGACCACTACGCAACGCTGATGGACCGCTTTGCCGCGAGCGAGGTCCCTGCAACGATCATCCTCGGCGACGAGGCCGGCGTCCTCGGCCCCGAGCGAGCCCGCAGCTGGATCAGCCTCATGCGTGCGCGGGCCGGCGGCATCCCCCTCGAGATGCACTTCCACAACAGGACCGGGATGGCGTCGCTCAACCACATCATCGGTGTCGAGGAAGGTCTGAGCATCGTTCACACGGCCGTTTCGCCGATGGCGAACGGTCCCTCGATGCCGTCGACGGAGGTGACGGCCGACAATCTGCGACGACTGGGCCACGAGATCGCGATCGACACGAGCCGACTGCCAGAGGTCGCCGCTCAGCTTGGCACCCTCGCAGACGATCTCGGATACGAACGCGGTCGGCCGGTGGAGTATGCCGTCGCCAACATCCAGCAGCAGTTCCCGGGCGGAATGATGGGCACGCTCCAGGCCCAGCTGCACACATACGGCATGGATGATCGTCTGCCGGCCGTGCTCGAGGAGGCAATCCAGGTCCGCGCGGAAATGGGCTATCCGATCATGGCGACGCCCTTCTCGCAGCTCGTGGGCATCCAGGCTCTCCTGAACATCGTGCAGGGCGAGCGGTACCTGACGATCCCGGACGAGAACCTCATGTACCTGGCCGGCCACTACGGGACCCCTCCTGGCCCCCTCGACCCGGAAGTTCTCGAGCGCGCATGGTCGACGGAGCGTGGAAGGCGGATGCTCGACTGGTCGCCGCCACAGCCGTCACTCGGCGAGATTCGTCGGAAGTTCGGAAGACGACTCTCAGACGAGGAGCTCTTGCTGCGCTACTTGATCCCGGAACCTGACGTCGACGCCATGTACGCTGCTGCGAAGCCAATCGAGCCGGTCTTCCCGGCGACCCGCTCGGACCTGGGATGGCTCGAGGATGTAATCCACGAGCGCGGGCCAAGATCCCTCACCGCGAGCGACGACAACGTCACGATCGAACTTCGCCGCTAACCGCGCTCAAGCCGTGTCGCCATCGATGTAGCGGATGATCGAGGCGCTCAAGCCGAGGTCGAGTGACACCGAGCCACCTTCGAGCCGCAGCCTGGCACCGTCGTCGCTGATGGCCGCGCTCCAGTCGTGCAGGTTCACGTTGCGTAGCGCAACCTGCAGGATCCGGCCTTTCCGCTCGTCACGGTCGCCTGATGGACTCTCGGGGCGGTCGAGTTCGAGGTCGAGTTCAGCAGCGACGTTGCTGGGGCTGAGATCGCGGATCCGCTCGAGATTCCGGTCGATCTCGACGGCGACGGGGGCCAGGAAGAGATCGGTAGCGGACTTCGGGTGCTTCACGTGTCGATGATAAACCGACCCTCGAGTAACCGAGCCGCGGCTACCAGGCGTCCCAGTGAACCATGGTGCCGAGCCCTCTCCGCCGAGCCGGCTTAAAGGGGCCGCCGGTGGTGTAGGCGACCGGAATGAGAGCTGCTTGCATTACGTCGTCGAAGGGAATGCCAAGGATTGCCGCCGCCTCGCGTTCGAAGGGGAGGTGAAAGCTCGTCCACGCCGTTCCGAGGCCACGTGAACGGGCGGCGAGCATGAAGCTCCATGTCGCGGGCATGATCGATGCCCACCGTCCAGCCTGGACGAATGCGGCTTCTCCGTCCGTCCGGCCGGTGACGCAGGGGATGAGGTGGACCGGGACCTCGTGGATGTGGGCGGCGAGGTGACGGACAGAGTCGAGCAGACGCTCTGTTTGTGAGGGTTGCGGGTTCATTTCCGCGGAGGCGAGATACCGGTCGGCACCGCGGCACCAGATCTCGCCGAGCCGGGCGCGCTTGGACGCGTCCGTCACCACAACGAAGTTCCACTTCTGCGCGTTGCTCCCCGAAGGTGCTTGCTGGGCAAGGCGCAGGCAGTCTTCGATCACTTCTCTTTCGACCGGACGCGTCACGTCAAGCCTGCGCCGGACCGTACGCGTGGTCGTGAGCAGTTCGTCCGGTGTCAGCGACATGCCTCGACCATTCTCATCGATCCTAACGGCCGCCCGATGAGCTCCACCGATGTCTAGCGAAGCGCTCATCGTGGACGCCGTGCGGTCGCCGATCGGCAAGCGCAACGGCACGTTTGCGTCGCTGCGGGCCGATGAGCTGGCCGGACAAGTCCTCGATGCCCTCGTCCAGCGGTTTGATCTCGACCCAGGCGCGATCGAGGACGTCGAGATGGGTTGCGTCACCCAGGTCGGCGAGCAGGCCATCAACATCGCCCGGATCTGCAACGGTGCTGCCGCCCTGCTATTGGCCAGCGAGCGCTCCGCCGATGAGCTC
>JGI10216J12902_101014249_pt1 | contig 16617 bp, 14 predicted proteins | sample KanNatreferecore_FD_12902 | JGI IMG/M metagenome (IMG submission 12902)
CGTGGCCGCTTCCCACAGGCCTGGGCGGCGTTGCCGGCGATGCCTTTTTGCGGTTACCGGCAATGGTATTCGGCGCGCCCCTCGGTTGGCTGGCGCGTGTCTTATTGGGGATGGCTTTCGGTCTCGCGACTGTATTGACGCTGGTGGTAGCCATTCGCGCGCCCGGCGATCGGGAGAGATCAGCCAAACGCGACGTCGACGAAGAGAACGAAGAAGATCGCGCTTCGCCCTGGCTTGGCATGATCGTGCATGCACTTCTGAGCTGGAAGGCGCGCATTGGCCGGATGATCCGCGGCGAATCGCGTGAACCAATGCCAGTCCTGGCGCACGGTCCGCGCCAGGAGCCGCGCTTCGATGGCGACGAGTCTGACTATGAAGATGAGATCGAGGATGATGAAGACGAGGAAGAGACGCCCGCGCGGCGGCGGCGCGCCTCGCCGCGAGGTGCTGCGCGGCGTTCGGGTAGCGGTTATGTGCTACCCTCGCTCAATCTCCTGGCCGCCGCCCGCGCAAGCGAGCGAACAACTTTGTCGCGCGACATCATTGAGGCCAATGCTGCGGCGCTCGAAAACGTGTTGCAGGATTTCGGCGTGCGCGGTGAAATCATCAATGCGCGTCCTGGACCGGTGGTCACGCTGTACGAGCTGGAGCCGGCACCCGGCATCAAGTCGTCGCGGGTGATCGGCCTTGCCGATGACATCGCGCGGTCGATGAGCGCGGTATCAGCGCGCGTTGCAGTGGTCTCCGGCCGCAACGCCATCGGCATCGAATTGCCCAATCCAACGCGCGAGAAAGTGTACCTGCGCGAACTGCTCGCCGGCACGGACTACAACGAAAGCGCCGCCAAGCTTCCGCTCTGCCTTGGTAAGACGATCGGCGGGGAATCCGTGATCGTCGACCTCTCGCGCATGCCCCATCTGCTGATTGCCGGTACCACCGGTTCCGGCAAATCGGTCGCGATCAACACGATGATACTGTCGCTGGTTTATCGTCTGCGGCCCGACCAGTGCCGGATGATCATGGTCGATCCAAAGATGCTCGAACTCTCTGTCTATGACGGCATCCCGCATCTTCTTACGCCCGTCGTCACCGATCCCAAGAAGGCCGTGGTTGCGCTCAAGTGGGCCGTGCGCGAGATGGAAGGCCGCTACAAGAAAATGTCGAAGCTCGGCGTGCGCAATATCGATGGCTACAATGCGCGTGTCGCCGAAGCCAAGGCAAAAGGCGAGACACTCACGCGCACCGTCCATACCGGCTACGACAAAGAGACCGGCGAGGCGGTTTACGAAAAAGAAGACCTTGACCTCGAGCCGTTGCCTTACCTGGTGGTGGTGGTCGACGAGATGGCCGACCTGATGATGGTGGCCGGCAAGGATATCGAAGGCGCCATCCAGCGCTTGGCGCAAATGGCGCGCGCCGCCGGTGTTCATGTCATTCTGGCCACCCAACGTCCGTCGGTGGACGTCATCACCGGCACAATCAAGGCGAACTTCCCCACCCGCGTGTCGTTCCAGGTCACCTCAAAAATCGATAGCCGCACGATCCTAGGCGAGCAAGGCGCTGAACAATTGCTCGGCCAAGGCGACATGCTTCTTATGGCCGGAGGCGGGCGCATCAGCCGCGTGCATGGGCCCTTCGTGTCGGATGACGAAGTCGAAAAGGTCGTCCGGCATCTGAAGTCGCAGGGCGTGCCGGAATATCTCGAGGAGGTCACTGCGGGCAGCGAGGAGGATGAGGACGGCAATCCCGTTTTTGACTCAACGGGAATGGGTGTCGCAGATGGCGGCGATCTCTATCAGCAGGCCGTCGCCATTGTCAGGCGCGACCGCAAAGCCTCGACCTCCTACATCCAGAGCCGCCTGCAGATTGGATATAACCGCGCGGCCACTATTATGGAACGCATGGAGGAAGAGGGCATCGTCGGGCAGGCCAACCATGCGGGCAAGCGTGAGATCCTGATTCCTGAAGATCCTGCCGACGACGGCTATTGAGAATCGCCGGCTTCACGATTAAGCCAGATTAGCTCGGGGATGGGCCGCGAAATCGCCACAGCCGGCCCATATAGAGCCTGTCGCGATACCGCGGGGCGCGAGGCGGAGAAAGTGATGGCGGCTCAAAACAGGAGGCAAACTGGCCACAAACTGGCGTTCGCAGCATTGTTTGCCTGTCTTGCCCTTCCGGCCGCCGCTCAAGGCGTTCCCCTTCCATCGTCTCGTCCTTCGTCGTCACAGGCGCAGCCAATCCCGCCTGCGCCGGTCGCCAAACCTGCGGTTCCAGCCCGCGGGCAGGTGGCACCGGCACAGCAAAATCCGGTCTCCAACCCTTTCGCGGCGTTGCTCGGCAAACCCAGCCCACAGGGCGCCCTCACCCCGGAACAACGCGGTATCATCGAGCGCGTGAACAGCTATCTGTCCGGCGTGCAGACGTTGACCGGAAATTTCATCCAGGTCGGTCCGGATGGCAGCCGAACCCAGGGAGATTTCTACATCTCCAAGCCGGGCAGAGTCCGATTTGAGTACGATGACCCGAGTCCTATCGAGCTGATCGCAGACGGCTCGTCGGTGGTGGTGCGCGATCGCCGACTGGCAACCCAGGATGTCTATCCCTTGTCACAGACACCCTTGCGATTTCTGCTCGCCGATCGCGTCGATCTCGCGAAGGATACGCATCTTATAGCGGTCTATGGTGACGATGTATTCGTCACGGTGGTTGCCGAGGAAAAGAGTGGAATTGTCGGCACCAGCCGGCTGATGATCATGTTCAGCGCCAAGGACATGCAGCTCAAGCAATGGACCGTAACCGACCCACAGGGCTTTGACACCACGGTGGCCGTGTACAATCTCGACACCAGCAAGCGTCCGGATCCGGGATTGTTCAAGATCGATTACACCCGCTATCCCAATTCCAATTCCAATTGATTGAATATCCGGCGGCGTGTGTCATGTCCCGCTTTATTCCGCGCCGTGCCGTCTTTGCGCCCGGAGAAAATTAACACGTGGATGGCCGGGTCACCTGCGGCCGGGACGAATGGAAAGTCCCCGCGCGAAGCCCTATGTTGCAGGCCATGTCACTGAAAATCACGACATGGAACATCAATTCGGTGCGCCTGCGCATTGATCTGGTCACCAGATTTCTCAAGAGCGTGCGACCGGACGTGCTCTGCCTGCAGGAGACGAAGTGTCCGGACGACATCTTCCCAATGAGGCGTTTCAGGCGTCTGGGCTATGAACACGCGGCGCTTAACGGACAAAAAGGGTATCACGGCGTTGCGGTGCTTTCGCGCGTGCCCTTTGAGCGGGTCGACATTCAAAATTTTTGCGGGAAGATTGATTGCCGGCATATCTCCGTAACATTGGGAGAGCGCACAAAACTGAAAGCTCCGATTACGCTTCATAATTTTTATGTGCCCGCTGGCGGCGACGAGCCTGACCCGGACATCAATCCAAAATTTCGGCACAAACTCGACTTCCTTGACGAAATGCAGACGCATAATGGGTTGCGACCAGAAAGCTCCGCACATGCCATGCTGGTAGGCGATCTCAACGTGGCGCCGCTCGAGCATGACGTCTGGAGCCACAAGCAAATGATCAGAGTCGTTTCTCACACGCCAATCGAATGCGAGAAGCTCGTTGCCGCGCAGAAGTCAGGCGGGTGGGTCGATTGCATGCGCGTGTACACGCCCGAGCCGGAGAAACTTTACACGTGGTGGAGCTACCGTGCGATGGACAACTGGCGCACGGCCGATCGCGGCCGCAGGCTTGATCATGTCTGGACCTCGGACGCACTCGCTGCTCACATCTCGGAAACCAGAATCGCGAAAGATTATCGCGGCGCAAAACGCCCCTCCGACCACGTGCCGGTAACAGCCACGATCGAACTCTGAACGAGCGGCAAGCGTCAGCTCTTTTCGTCCCTTTTGAGGGCGATTTTCACGCTCGCGAGCTCCTTGGACCAGGCCTGTAGCCGTTCGGTCATGCTGTCGCGCAGCTTCTCTGCGGCAGCCGGATAACCCTCCAACATTTTCCTGAACAAGTTGCGAGGTATTCGCACGACAACTGTCGGTTCCTTCGCGATCGCCGTTGCCTGACACACCGTGTTGGTGAGCAAGGCCAGCTCGCCGATCAGCGTACCGGGACCGACAGTGATTTCGTTGCCTTCGGCTAGCGTGCCTGGTTCAAGCAGCAGTGAACCTTCCTGGACAACATATCCGCCATCCGCAAGTTCGCCGGCATAAAACAGCACTGCTCCACTTTGTAGATGGCGCGTTTCAGCGCCGATCGCCAGAATCCGCAATGCCTGCTTGCCGAGCGCCGCCAAAGGCGGCACTCGCTCGAAAAAGGCCACGTCTTCTTCCAGGCCCATCCCGTCTATCCGCGGAATGCCAAATTGATGTGTGCGTCAATCACGGGACGAGTTTATAGCCGCCAGCTTCTGTCACCAAGATAGCGGGAGCGGCCGCGTCCTTTTCGACCTTTTGCCGCAGACGGTAAATGTGGGTTTCAAGCGTGTGAGTGGTTACGCCGGAATTATAACCCCATACTTCCTGCAACAATGTTTCGCGCGACACAGGTTTCTGCCCCGCCCGATAAAGATAACGGAGAATAGCTGTCTCTTTTTCCGTGAGCCGAACTTTGCTGCCCTTGGGGCTCAGCAGCAGCTTGGAGCTTGGTCTGAATGTATAGGGCCCGATGACATATACAGCGTCTTCGCTCGCCTCGTGCTGCCGGAGTTGTGCGCGGATGCGCGCCAGCAGCACCGCAAATCGGAAGGGCTTGGTAATATAATCGTTCGCGCCTGAATCAAGGCCGAGAATAGTGTCAGAATCGGTGTCGTGCCCCGTCAACATGATGATTGGCGCCTTGAAGCCACTTTTGCGCAAAATGCGCACCGCCTCGCGACCGTCTACATCCGGTAAACCGACATCCATGATCACCAGGTCTATTTGTCCATTTTTTGCGGCTTGCACTCCCTTGGTTCCACTTTCGACAGCGACAGCGTCGAACTCTTCGTGCAGCGCCAACTGCTCGACCAATGCCTCGCGAAGTTCGGCATCATCATCGACGATCAGAATGGTCCGCTTATTGGCCATCGTCCCAAGGCCCTTTCAAGCACGCAAAAGACAGCGCTTGTCGTAGTCGCGGAATAGAACATTCAGCGCTAGAAGAGCAAGCAGGAACTGCCATTTAGGCCAAACGGTCCGTCACAATGCCCAAAAGGTCCTTGTCCCGCATCACAGTACGCCGCAAGGCGGGCGATTCAAGCCGCGGCTGGCTCATAGCAGGAATGCTGGCATTGCCGGTGGCACTCGGGCGTGGCGGCATCAAGGCCAACAAGCGGGAAGGAGATGGCGGCACGCCACGCGGCAATTTTCGGCTAAGGCAGCTTTGGTGGCGTGCAGACAAGCATCGACGCCCGACCACGTCATTGCCGGTGCAACGAATATGCCCCGATGACGGCTGGTGCGAAGATCCGGACGACCGGCGGTATAATCGACGGATCAAATTGCCAGCCGACCCAGATGCGGATCGGCTGGTGCGCAAGGACAATCTCTACGATTTCATCATAGAGATCGATCACAATACGCGTCCACGTGTTGCCGGACGTGGGAGCGCGGTATTTATTCATGCGGCAAGGCAAGGATTTGCTCCGACCGCGGGTTGCGTCGCGCTGGAAATCAATACGCTGCGCAGAATTCTTGCTCGACTGGGCCCGCGCACGAGAATCGTCGTCGAGTAGACCTCTGTCCGGTCGCTGTTATTTGGCCCGTTCACCAAATATCGCGCTACCCACACGAATATGGGTTGCGCCAAGCGCGATCGCCGCGGAAAAATCGGCGCTCATGCCCATTGACAACAATTTCAGACCATTGCGTTTCGCGATCTTGGCGGTGAGCGCGAAATGGGGTCCGGGAGCTTCGTCGAGGGGAGGAATGCACATGAGGCCGGAAATTCTCAGTCCGAATTGATCCCGACACGCCGCGAGAAAGCCGTCAGCGTCTTGCGGCAGCACGCCGGCTTTTTGGGGCTCGGCGCCGGTGTTGATCTCAACAAAAAGGACCGGTTGGCGTTTTTGCTTCCCGATTTCCTTCCCCAACGCCTCGCACAAACTGGCTCGATCAACGGAATGGATCGCATCAAATAGAGCGACCGCGTCTTTTGCCTTGTTGGACTGAAGGGGGCCGATCAGGTGCAATTGAATACTTTCATGTTTCGAAAGCAAGAAGGGCCATTTCGCTTTTGCCTCCTGCACCCGATTTTCTCCGAAGAGACGTTGACCCGCGGCGATCACGGACTCGATTGCAGCAGGCGCGAAGGTCTTGGACACCGCAATCAGTGTCACCTCCGCGGGGTCGCGCCCGGCATCGTGGCATGCTCTGACGATTTCGGTGCGAACTTGAGCCAGATTCGCGGAAGGGGCGGCAGCCATGCGCTGCCTATAACGCACCATTCACTCGACTTCAAATAAAGGGCCGGGGTTTATGAGGAGTGACATCGCTGCCGGCGATGCCGACGAGCGCGGTACGGTCAATTATCTCAAATACGCGGTCTTTCCACTGAACCGTCTTTGTGAGGAACAAACGCTTGAGGGTCTTGTTTGTATGCACCAGTGACATGCCAAGCGTATCGGCGAGATGCTGCTGCGTAAATGGAAACTGGATACTTCTATTCTTGACCAGACCGGCCTCCTCCGCCCGCACAAATAGATGCAATAGCAGGTAGGCTACACGCTCAAGCGCGGTGCGGCGACCAAGACTTACCAGATGTTCGTCGATAAGTTGCTCCTCGCGCGCTGCAAGCCACGTGACGTCAAACGCCAGCGAAGGAAGACGACTATAAAGATCCCACAGTTTAGCGCGCGGGAATACGCAGAGGACCAGGGGCGTGAGCGCCTCAACCGAGTGCTCCATCTCGTTCATGAGAGCACCTTGCAAGCCCAGCATATCGGCAGGCAATGCGTAGTTGAGGATTTGCCTGCGTCCATCGTCGAGCATCTTGTAGCGAAAGGCCCAGCCGCTCAGGACCGAATAGAGATACTCGCTGCGCGTGCCTTCGCGCAGAAAACTCGCTCCGGCCTCAACCCGAAGTTCGTCCACCTTGAATGATTTTACGAATGCAAGCTCTTCAGCCGAGAATTCGCGCAACGATGGCCGCTTGCGCAGCGGACACTGATCGCAAGGCGTGAAAGATCCATTCGGGCGTCCTGCTCCGATAATCATGTGAAGCCATATGTCGGCTCAGAGAAATCGCCGGCACCCGAAGCTATTCGGCGCTGTTGATATCTGTCCAAACATGAATTTTCGCGGCCTATGTCTTTTTTAAATGCTGTCTACAACAATTCGTAGGAGAAGGGAAAGTTCCTTCCCCGGAGACCCCAGCCTTGCCAAAGTCGGGTACTTTGCTTTCCGGCAAGCGCTGTCTTGTGCTGGACGATGAATTCCTGATCGCCCTCGACATTCAGCAAACACTCGAATTGGCTGGAGCGGAATACGTAGCTGCGGCAGCCAGCGTGCCTGAAGCGCTCGCGCTGCTTCGCGGCGAGCCGGAATTCAACTTAGCGGTGCTCGACGTAAAATTAAGCGGTCCAGACGCGAACAGTCTCGGAGTTGCCGCCCTGCTAGCGGCAAAAGGCACACCATTCATTTTCTTGACCGGAATGCGAATCGACGATGTGCATGCCAGACAATTTCCCCACGCCCCCATTATCGAAAAACCCTACGACCGAGCCACGCTTTTAGACGCGGTGCGCCGAGCAGTCGGAATTACCTAAGTTATTTACGCGGTATTGCAGCGCGTTTTCAGAATGTTCCCGGGCCGGTTGACCGTTTGGCCGGTTTCGTGTCAGTTCCGCGCGCCCCTGCAAGACGCACAATGACCGTCGATACGAACAAAAACGAGCGTTACCACACCCGCGAGGCCGAGGCCCGCTGGCAGAAAGTCTGGGCCGATCGCAATATCTTCGCGACCCGAAACGAGGACCCGCGGCCAAAATATTACGTGCTCGAGATGTTCCCTTATCCGTCGGGGCGCATCCATATGGGCCATGTACGCAACTACACCATGGGCGATGTCGTCGCCCGCTATAAGCGCGCAATGGGCAATGCCGTGTTGCATCCAATGGGCTGGGACGCCTTTGGCATGCCGGCGGAGAACGCGGCTATCGATCGCAAGGTCCATCCGAATACGTGGACCTACGACAACATTGCTGCAATGAAAAAACAGCTCCAGTCGATGGGACTCTCCCTCGATTGGGCCCGTGAGATCGCTACCTGCGACCCGGCGTATTACAAGCACCAACAGAAGATGTTTCTCGACTTTCTCAAAGTGGGACTGGTCGAGCGCAAACAGTCAAAGGTGAACTGGGACCCTGTCGATCAAACCGTTCTTGCCAATGAGCAAGTCATCGATGGCCGCGGGTGGCGATCCGGCGCGATCGTCGAGCAACGTGAACTGACACAGTGGTTCTTCAAGATCACCGACTACGCAGGAGATCTATTGAAGGCACTCGATACGCTCGAGCGGTGGCCGGACAAGGTCCGGCTTATGCAGAAGAACTGGATCGGCCGCTCGGAGGGACTGCTGCTGCGCTTTGCTCTGGATCCGGCGACCACCCGGAACAAGGAAACCGAGTTGGAGATTTTTACCACTCGTCCCGACACTTTGTTCGGCGCCAAATTCATGGCCTTATCGCCCGATCATCCTTTGGCACAAGCAGCCGCGGCAAAGAATCCAAAACTGGCGGCGTTCATCGAGCAAAGTCACCGCATGGGTACGGCGCAGGCCAAAATAGACACCGCGGAAAAACTGGGCTTCGATACCGGCATCAAGGCGATACACCCGTTTGATCCCAATTGGAAACTGCCGGTCTATGTCGCCAATTTCATTTTGATGGACTACGGCACCGGAGCGATTTTCGGCTGCCCCGCCCACGACCAGCGTGACCTCGAATTCGTCAACAAATATGGTCTCGGAAATACGCCGGTGGTTTGCCCGCCCGGCCAGGATCTCAAGACCTTCGTCATCACTGACGTGGCCTACGACGGCGATGGCCGCATGATCAATTCGCGTTTCCTCGATGGAATGACCATCGAAGAGGCCAAGGAAGAAGTCGCCAGGCGGCTGGAAAAAGAGATGCGCGGCAACAGACCGGTCGCGCAGCGACAGGTCAACTACCGGCTACGCGATTGGGGAATCTCGCGGCAGCGTTACTGGGGCTGTCCTATCCCGATCATCCATTGCGAGCGTTGCGGCGCCGTGCCTGTGCCGGAAAAGGACTTGCCGGTGACACTTCCGGAGGACGTGAGCTTCGACAAGCCGGGCAACCCGCTTGATCGCCATCCGACCTGGAAAAACGTTAAATGTCCGAAATGCTTCGGCCTGGCTCGCCGAGAAACGGATACGATGGACACGTTCGTCGATTCGTCCTGGTATTTCGCGCGATTTACCGATCCATGGATCGAAACGGCGCCGACCAACCGCAAGGTCGCGAACGAATGGCTGCCAGTCGATCAATATATCGGCGGCATCGAGCACGCGATTTTGCATCTTCTTTATTCACGCTTCTTCACGCGCGCCATGCGGAAGACCGGACACATCGATATCGACGAGCCGTTCGCTGGGCTTTTTACCCAAGGAATGGTGGTACACGAAACTTACCGAGCCAAAAACGGCGAGTGGATCGAACCAGCCAACGTAAAGATCGAAGGCGCCGGCGATGATCGCAGGGCGATCCTCGCGTCGACCGGCGAACTGCTCGAGATCGGCTCGATCGAGAAAATGTCGAAATCAAAGAAGAACACGGTCGACCCCGATGACACCATCGCGGCCTACGGCGCGGACACTGCGCGCTGGTTCATGCTTTCCGATTCCCCGCCCGACCGCGACGTAATCTGGACCGAGGAAGGTGTGCAGGGTTCCTGGCGTTTTGTGCAACGCCTGTGGCGTCTTGTTGGTGACATCGCCGACATTGATGCACCGGCGACGCGGCCGACGAGCTTCGGCGAACAGGCGACGACGGTACGCAAGGCAGCCCACCGCGCGCTGTCGCATGTCTCCGAAGATATCGATAAACTGCGCTTCAACCGCTGCGTTGCCCACATCTACGAACTTGCGAACGCCCTCGGCGACGTGATCGGCAAAATGGAAGAGCCTCCCGGAAGCGACCTGTGCTGGGCGCTGCGTGAAGCCGGCAGCATCCTCATCCGGCTCTTCCACCCGATGATGCCTCACCTTGCGGAAGAGTGCTGGGCGAGGCTGGGGTATAAGACCTTGGTCGCTACCGAGAATTGGCCGCAGGTCGAGGCCGACCTGCTGTTGGAAAGCAATATTACCCTGCCCGTCCAAATCAACGGTAGGAAACGTGCCGACGTGACCGTGGCCCGGGACGCAGAAAAATCTGACGTAGAGGCTGCCGTTCTTGCCCTTGATGCGGTAAAAAAGGCGCTGGACGGTAAAAGCCCGAAAAAGGTCATTGTCGTCCCGCAAAGGATCGTGAATGTGGTTGTCTGACACGAGGCGGGTGGCGAGATTTGTTGGCGCCTTAGCGCTTGCCGGTCTGACCGCCGGCTGTTTTCAACCGCTTTACGCCGAACGGCCTACGCCAGCAGGCAGCGTCAACGTGGTCAGTCAACTGAGCGCCGTCGACGTTGCGCCGATCGATGCGCCGGGCGGGTCCCGGCTTTCGCGTGTTAGCGTGGGCGTACGGAATGAACTGATTTACGATCTTACGGGCGGCGGCGGCGGATACTCTCCGACGCACCGGCTCGATGTGAAACTCACCGCACAACAGCTCCAGGTCATCGTCGATATCAATACCGCGCGCCCCGATATCAACAATTACGGAATCGACAGCACCTATACACTGACCGAACTTGCGACAGGTAGGGTTGTCGTAAAAGGCCAGACTTTCGCACGCGTATCCTACAATATCCCGGGTCAGCAGCAGCGGTTCGCAGGCGAGCGCGGCCTGCGCGACGCTGAAAATCGCGCGGCGAAGGAAATTGCTGACAATATTCGTTCAAGACTGGCCTCCTATTTCGTTGCGGGCACCTGAGTTCGCCGCAGCATCATGACGGCCATTAAATCCTCCGACGTCGGTCGCGTTATTGCCGATCCAGCTCCTGCCTATTCCATCTTCCTGATGTTCGGACCCGATACGGGACTGGTGCGCGAGCGCGTCAACGCGCTGGTGCGCGCGTCTGTCGAGGACCCCAGCGACCCCTTCGCCCTGGCGCGCATCGAGGGCGATGAGCTAGTGGGAAACCCGGCGCGGCTCGTGGAGGAAGCTCATACCGTGCCGCTCTTTGGCGGTCGACGTGCCGTCCTGGTGAGGGCGGGATCGCGGAATATTGCTGCCGCTGTCGAAGCCATTATCGATACGCCCTCGCCTGAATGCCGTGTCATCATTGAAGCCGGCAACCTCACCAAGAGCTCGCCACTGCGGGCGCTTTGCGAAAAAGCAAAAGTCGCCGCCGCGCTGCCATGCTACCCGGACAACGAGCGCGCGCTCGCTTCGCTGATTGACGAAGAGATGCGTGCAAATGATCTCACGATCGGACCTGACGCAAGAGACGAACTGATCGCGTTGCTCGGAGCAGACCGGCTAGCCTCCCGCAACGAAATCCGCAAGCTGGTGCTGTATGCGCAAGGCCAAAAAACAATCAGCGTTGATGATGTGATCGCGGTCGTAGCGGACGCCTCGCAGATCGCGCTTGATGGATTAGTTGATGCCGTTTTTGCTGGAAAGACGGCAGAGGCGGACAATGAATTCGGCAAGGCGCGCGCAATCGGTTCGTCTCCAGCCGCAATCGTTTCCGCAACTATCCGCCAGGTGGCTAATTTGCACAAGATGAAGCTTGCGATCGAAAGCGGAGACTCAATTGAGTTTGCCATGAGGCGCGCAGCGCCCCCGGTGCATTTCAGCCGCGAACGTGCCGTCAGTGAAGCACTGCGCGCCTGGTCGCCGGCGCGCTTGGTGCGAGCGATGGAGCAATTGGTCGACGCTTCGCTTGATATGCGGCGAAATTCGCCGCTGGCGGAATCGATTGCGCAGCGAATGCTGCTGTCGCTCGCGAGGAATGCGCGTAAGGCCGCCTAGCCGCTGTTTCACTGGCCGAAAAGGACGCAGTCCAATTCATTTCGAACTGGTTAATTCTTTTCCGTTAGGAATTTCGCATGAACACCGTTTGCCGGCTTGCGGAGCACGCAATCAGAGTGCGGGTTGACGAAGTCCGACGTGACCAGCGTCGATGGCAAGAAACGCATGCCAGGTTCTGGCATGTCGTCGTGGCATCGTCATTTTTCCTCACGGTAATCGGCGCCGGTATCTCGGCACGGTCACGGTGATCGGCGCACTTCGTACCAATACCGGGCTGACTGAACTACGGCTGACACCCGCACCGGTCGCATTGCGCGCTCGTTAGAGGAACGGCAAGCTTTGCCGCTATATTCTGTTTGCCAACAAGACAGCGCAGGCAGTCGAAGATCGAATTTCCCGCTGTGACGAGGGCACGCCTAAACCCAAAAGGCAGATGCCGGCGGCTTTCAGCTGGGGTCGGTAAGTTCGCCGACTCGGGCTAGAGATTCAATTGATAGCTGTGCGGCACCCACCGATTGCCACCTGCCCCTTTCTCAATAAAGCCAATGCCGGGAAACGGCATGTGAAAGCTAGCAAGAAAAAGTTTTTCTCTCGCAAGCATGTCGAGAATGCGCTTGCGCGTCGTAACCGCTTTTTCCTTGTCGTCGTCCATTTCGAAATACCACTCCGGCCTTTGCACGGCCATCACGTATTGCGTGCAGGTATCGGCCGTAATCATGAACCGCTTTCCTGCACTCTCGACATGAAACGCCAGTAGACCAGGCGAGTGCCCCGCCGCATCGACGGCTGTAACTCCGGACACAACGTCGTCGCCAGGCTTGATGAAAGTCGAACGGTCAGCCAATGGAACGCAAATCTTCACAAACAGTTCACGGTTGAATTTGCGCGCTTCCCGCACGTTTTCGCCGCGCTTCCAGAAATCAAACTCGGCCGTGCCGAATACATAACGCGCATTGGAAAACACGGGTCTACCGCCCTCGACCAGGCCGCCAATGTGGTCGGGATGTCCATGTGTGATAACCACAACGTCGATATCGTCCGCCCTGTATCCCGCGACGGCGAGCCGCTCGACCAGTTGTCCAGGCGGAAGTCGCTTGCTCAATTGTTCGTATTCGCGCGGAAGCGCCCCGTTGCCTGTATCGAACAGGACCAGCTGCTTTCCCGTATTCACGATTGTCGGAATATTGGGGTGTTCGAACCGCTGCGTGTCGATATTGTTGGCCCTGGCAAGAGCTTGCACTTCGTCGGGCGAGGCGTTCGCACCGTAGTGCGGATGCAATCCTTCGCGGATTGCCTTGGCGTCCAGAACAGTAGCGACCTCAAACTCACCGAGCTTGAATCGATAGATCGTCGGCTGCAATTGACCATTCAATGGAGCAGGCACTTCTATCCTCCCTCGGTGTTTCACGCCCGGACCAATGCTTAGCAGTTGGGACTGGGTCCGATCCAGAAGGCAGTGGGATGAAAACGGGTCAGTGGTATGGAGGCTTCCTGCAGTCGTCTATTGGGCTTATGCTGACTTCGTAAAAATCGCGGGAGATTGACGATGGCGCGAAAACGGCGCGGATCGACTACCGGCAAGCGCAAGAAGGCACGGAAGGCTTCGCGAAAAACAAACAGGCGCCGCGGCAAGCGTCGCTCGCGAAGCGTAGGCAATAAAATAACAAGTGCGTACCGTACTGTCATCGACACGATCAAAGACACGGGCCGGCTGCGCAATAAGATGGAGCCCGCGGGAACATCGGAAACGGAGTGAAAGCAATAGCAAGGTTTCAACGCGATTTGATTTTGAAATCGGTAGCAGGTGGCTATTTGCCGCCGGAAGGCGTATCGAGAAGTTGTCGAATTTTTCGCGCCAGATCGCGTTCTATCAACGGCTTTTGAATTAGCGCTGTCCCGGGGTCCAAGCGGCCGTGATGCACAATTGCGTTGCGCGAGTAGCCGGTCATAAAAATAATCTTTGTTCCCGGGCGTCGCCGTTCTACTTCCGTTGCCAGCTCCCGGCCATTTTTGCCCGGTAGTATTACGTCCGTCAGCAACAGATCGAATTTCTTGTCCGCTTCAAGAAGACGAAGTGCAGTTGCCGAATCCTTCGCCTCGATTATCTGATAGCTCAGGTCCCGCAGAATCTCCGATGCGTATTGGCGAACGCCGTCATCATCCTCGACGATCAGAATCGTCTCATCACGCCCCCGTTCGGAACCGACCTGTTCGTTGCCAGAAACCGCTGCCTCATCGCCCTCTCGGCGAGGGAAATAGAGTTTGACCGTGGTGCCCTCGCCCGGCTCGCTGTAGATCTTCACGTGTCCATTTGACTGTTTCATGAAGCCGTAAACCTGGCTCAGGCCCAGGCCGGTACCTTTGCCCGCCTCCTTGGTCGTGAAGAACGGCTCAAATGCATGGTCGATCGTTTCAGCAGTCATTCCCGAGCCATTGTCAGATATTGCGACGAGCACGTATTGGCCTGGCTTGAGGTCCTCCTGCTGACCGCAATATTCATCATCGAGGTAAGCATTGCTCGTTTCGATGGTCAGCTTGCCGCCCTCGGGCATAGCATCACGGGCATTCAAGGCGAGGTTGAGAAGCGTTGACTCCATTTCCGAAGCATCAGCTTCGACGTTCCAAAGACCGGCCCCGCTGATCGTTTCCAGTTTGATATTTTCGCCCAGCGTGCGGGCCAAAAGATCGGAAATCGTGAGGATTAGTTTGTTGACGTCAAGCACGCGTGGATTCAGCGGCTGACGCCGTGAGAAAGCCAGCAGCCGCTGGGTTAATTGCGCCGCGCGTTCCGCGCCAACAAGTGCATTGTCGAGGGCGCGTTCCGCTCGTGCTTCCACAACGCCGCGTTTGGCAATGCCGATATTTCCGATGATGATCGTCAGAAGATTGTTGAAGTCGTGCGCAACACCGCCGGTCAATTGGCCGACCGCTTCCATTTTTTGCGATTGCCGGAGAGCCTGCTCGGCAAGTTCGCGTCGTTCGGATTCCGCGTACAGACCGCGCGTTCTTCGCATTGCGAGCAGGACAAGCCCGACGAGGAGCAGTGTTGCCGGAATTCCGAAGATAAGATGGCTCGCCATCAGGCGCATCCAGCCGTACATAATTGTGTTAACCTGCAGGCCGGCAGACACGTACAAATCGGCGTATCCTAGCTTGCGATAGCCAAACCGCCGTCGAACATCATCAGCCGAATGCGTGGTGGTGACGAAGCCACCCTCGGGATGATCCACAATGCTGAGCATGAATCCGCTGTCGGGTCTGAAGTGCGTGATGTCTCCTGGCGGCGTTGGATAGCGGGCGAGGATCGCGCCATCGCTTTTCGACAACGTAAAACTGCCAGTCGTTTCGGCCGCCAGCTCACGATAGAAATCCGAAAAGATCCTTGGCGCCACGGAAACCATGACAATTCCATTAAATTGCCCATCCCGCAGCGGGCGCCGGCGGCTGACACCGAAGAACGGCTCATTTCTCACCCGTGACTGCAAAGCCGCGCCGACATAAGTTCCGGCATCCTTTTCGACTTGGGCCCGGAAATAATCGCGATCAGAAACCGAGAGCCCGGCCGGAATCGGGAAAACTGCGGACGAAATCACGGTATGTCCGTTCTTATCGACTATCAAAATAGCATCGATAGCGGTGGTCGATTTCTCGATCTTGTTCAGCTGTGAATGCAGCGTCTGTTCGGACGCCTTGATCTGTTCGTCCGTGAGGTCCCCGATAATCGCGTCGGCGGCGGTAAAGGCCAGCTCGACGGACTGGAAAATGCCGGATGATTGTTGGGACAGGATATTCAGCGAGGCCTTCAGCTCTTCATCAGCATGGCCAAAAGCACTGCGATAGTTGATCCAGCTCGCATACCAAAAAATCGCCACCGGGATGACGATTGACGCCACCAACATTGTTTTGAGGAGGCGTAGAGCGGCATCACGGCGCGCGCGCATTCGACAAAACTCGTCAGGCAGAGATTCGAACGTATTAGGGATACTCAACTCTGGGAAGAAAAAAAATCCGATATTTCATACCACGCATTGATCTTCCGGTTGTGGATCGTGGGTTCCGCAGGGGCGGACGGGGAATCTTCAATCAAATACCTCGGATTGCAAGAGCGAACTTCGCTCGATAGTGGACGCGTGGGTCGCAGCCGTCTCTCAATTTAAGTAACTGAAACCCAACTGCTCGACGACACTCAGAGAGAAGCGCCCGCAAATCGTCAGCATTTAAATCAAAGTCGACGATTTTTTTGCATCAAACTCGATGATTGTTTTCCTTCACAAGTTTACGGCGCTTCAGCGGGCAGCCCTAAGGATTGCGTTCGAAGGAAGTTAAGTTGCGACGGTCTTGATGCCCGCACGAGCGTCGTCTAGCAAGCGTCAAAAACAATCGCCCTCCTTGATCGCGCGATGCACCGGGGCAGTGTCGCCTCTTCTTGTTGCTGTCATCATGCTGTCCGAAAATGATCTCCGACGCTGAAGATCAGCAGTCATTACCACTGTTAGTAACAGCAATTCCCGACGCCGATTCCGA
>JGI10216J12902_103357794_pt1 | contig 16609 bp, 11 predicted proteins | sample KanNatreferecore_FD_12902 | JGI IMG/M metagenome (IMG submission 12902)
CGCTTTTCGGCAGGTGACTTGTCGCCGTCGAACGCGTGTGGGCGTACCCATTCTCCGCGCCGCTGAGCGCCGCTCCGCTTTGCCGGCAAGTCGGCCAAGCGCGAAAGAGGTGACGAGTCACCGCACTCCAAATCTTTGTCCTCCATCCGCGAAGCCTGATTACTTGTAGTACGGATGACACGGATACCAGGGTCTGAGTGAACGGCGTTATCGAGTGTGGCTTTGCCCAATCTCATCCGATCCGTGTAATCCGTGGTCTAATGAATTGAACATGCAGGATACGGAACACGATTGCCTTGCGGTTATTGCCGCTCGCGGTAACCTCCTTCCATGAAGCCCGAAGAGCCCAATCGTGCTAATCGTCGTGTCGCGCTTTATTTCGTTCTCATTCTCGCAGTCATTCTAACACCGCTCTTTTTTGCTTTCTGGGTCGGAAATAAATCAGGCCTCTCCGGTGACGAGTTCGCCGGCGTCATGAGCGCGGGGAAGAACTACTACGACAAGAGCGAAGCGGGGAAGGCCGTTGAGGCGTTTCGAAAGGCGGTCGAACTGCAACCCACCCACCCGGATGCGCTGCTGAATCTCGCCAATGCCTGTCTGCTCGCCGGCCGTTCCGACGACGCTTTGAAGCACGCCCGGGAGGTCCTGAACCTCGATCACAACTCGGCGGCTGCTTACTACGTTGCCGGATGTGCCAACCTTCGGCTGCGGAAATTCGAAGACGCGATCAAGGCCCTGCAACCGGCCAAAGACCTCGATCGGAAAGTCAACGCGGTGAGCTTCCAACTCGGGCGCGCTTTCTCCGAGTCGGGAAAGTTTCAGGAAGCGGCCGAGCAATTCGAGGAAATCATCCAGTTCGAGCCGGAATATCCGTCCGCCAATTATCTGCTCTCCCAGGCCCTGGTCCGGCTCGGGCGGAATGATGAGGCAACCCAGGCGCTGCAGCGGCACCAACAGATCCAGGCGAAGAAGCCGGCTCCGTCGGCCGATGTCTCATTCTTCGAGCGGTGCGTCTATACCGAGGCGCGCGTTCCGTTCCAACTCGAGCAGCCGTCCCGCAACGGGGTCAAGGTGACTTTCGCAGACGCGACGCAGGAGGCGTTCGGACCCGGTGCGAAGAACTATCATGGGCCGATCGGTGTGATGGACCTCAATCGCCGCGGCGCGAACGACGTCTTCGTGGGCGAAGGCGACGGCGGTTTCCGGCTGCTGATGAACAACGCCGGCCGGTTCGAACCGCGGGGCGAAGTGATTCCCGGCAAGCCCGGCGCGAAATACGCGCGCGCGCTCGTGGGCGACATCAACAATGACCGGTGCGAGGACGTGGTCGTGGTCGGCGATCAAGGCGCGCAACTGTTCAAACTCGCGACGAACGGAAATGTCACGGACCTGACGCAATTCTCACGGCTCACGAACACGCCCTCGGTGGATGGCGCGCTGGTGGACCTCGACTTCACGGGCAAGCTGGATCTCGTGCTGGTCACCACCGGCGAGCGGAAGCTCCGCGTGCTCCGCAACCTTGGAAGTGATAAAGGCAACCCGTACTTCAAGGACATCACACAAACCTCCGGCGTGCCGGCGTCGGTGAGCGGCGCCAGCCAGATCGCCGTGGATGATTGGAACAACGACGACATCAACGACCTCCTCATCGCGCGCGACTCGCAGCCGCCGGCGGTCCTGACCAAGTTGCGCGGCGGCTTGCTCACGGAATCCAATTCGCCGGCAAGCTGGCCGCCGGGCAGGTTCCTTGCGACGGGGGACCTTAACAACGACATGCGGACGGACGTCGTGATCGCCGCCGGCGACAAACTGGAATGCATTTTTAGCGGGCTGACCAATCGAGTGATCCTTCCGGCGGGTGACTTCCGCCTGACCGGGCTCGCATTGGTGGATTACGACAATGACGGCTGGCTGGACATCTGCGCTCACGGTGACGGCGTACGCGCCTGGCGGAATCTGGGCTCGGCTGGTTTTCGTGAGACAACTGCCGAACTCGGCCTGGACAAGATCGCGAAGGGAGGCGTCGAGTCGCTTGCCGCGGCAGACTTTGACGGCGACGGCGACACCGACGTGTTGGTTTCAGTTGAGAAACAGGGCTTGCAGCTTTGGCGCAATAACGGTGCCAGTGCGAACCGGCAGTTGAAGCTCATCCTGTTGGGCAATCGCTCGAACGCCAGCGGGCTCGGTGTCCGTGTCGAGGCAAGGGCGGGTCGCTGGAGGACGATCCGAACGGTAAAGTCGCTGCCCATCGAAATCGGTGTCGGACGCCATCAACAACTCGATTCCCTCAGCGTGCGCTGGTTCGACGCGAGCGCGGACAACATCGATGTAAAGGTGGACCCGAAGACGCCGTTGCCGCTGATCGAGATTCAATTCCAGGCCACGGGTTCCTGCCCGTATCTTTACGCGTGGAACGGAAAACGGTTTCGCTTTGTGACGGACCTGTTGGGCGCGGCGCCAATCGGGCTGCCGGTGGCGGAAGGCCGGTATGTCGAGGCAGACCCGGACGAATTCGTATGGCTGGGGGATGAAACGATGTTCCCGCCGCGCGACGGCAACTACGTGGTGCAGATTACCGAGGAACTCCGTGAAGTGCTTTACCTGGATGCGGCGCATTTATTGGTCGTCGATCATCCGGCGGGCACGGAGGTGCACACGACCGGCAAGCTGGTGCCCGGCCGGCCCTTTCCGCCGCATGAGATCGTCACGCTGCACAATCGGCGTTCGCTCAGGAAGGCGGAGCGAAACGATGGACAGGACGTGACCGCCGCGTTGAACGAGAGCGATGGAAAAATGGCTTCGCCGGCGGCCAGCCGTATCCCCCAGTTGCGCGGACTGGCGGAACCTTACAGTGTGACGCTCGACTTCGGCCCGCTGGCGGCGGATCGGCCGTTGGTCCTGGCGATGACCGGCTGGCTCCGGTTCGGCGGCGGCATGGCCAACATCGCCGCCTCGCATCATCCCGACCTTCCATTTCCGTTTCCGAAGCTGGAAGTCGAGACGGCCGGCGGCGATTGGAAGGCCGTGGACGTCGTAGTTGGCGCCCCATGCGGGAAGACCAAGTCAATCGTCGTGGACCTGACCGGCAAGCTGCCTTCGGGCAGCCGCCGATTGCGCCTGGGCATGGCGTTCGAGATTCACTGGGACCGGGTCGCGTTGTTCGAGAAGTTTGAGCACGCCGGAACGAGGATCGAGCGCCTGATGCCCGATGTTGCCGAACTGCATTGGCGCGGCTACAGCGAGAACCAGGAACTGCCGGCGTATCTGCCGCGGACGCCGGACTATGAGCGAGTGCGTTCAAAACCCAACTGGCGGATCATGCTGACGGGCTGGTGCACGCGCTATGGCGACGCGCGGGAGCTGATTGAGAAACGGGACAACGCGCTTGCGTTGCTCAATGGCGGCGACGAACTCACGTTGGCGTTCGCGGCGAATCGGTTGCCGCCGAAGCCCGCCGGCTCTGTCCGCGATTTCTTTCTTTACTCGTCCGGGTGGGACAAGGACGCGGACTTCCACTGCAAACTTGGCTGGCTCGTGGAACCGCTCCCGTGGCACGGGATGAACGATCAGCTCTACGGCAAGGAAGAACGCCCCGTGATCAACGAAGATTCGTGGATCAAAAAATACAACACCCGCTGGGTGGGACCGCTGGTCTTGGACCGCAGTAAAACTTCCGGCGACCCCAAGCCGAAGAACCGTTAAGTCATCAGTATTCAGTATCCGCATCTCGACGTCCGACGTTCTGCACTTCTCGTTCGCTGATCACTGATTACTGATTACCGGCGCACAGCCGTTTCACGAAGGTGATCCAGGGACAGCCCCAGGAACCAAGTCGTATTAGACTTCGATGGATTTGCCCGGTTCGGGCTGGACGACTTTGACTTTAGGGTAGCGGACTCGAATCTGTTCCTCAAACCACTGGCGTGAGTCATCGTCACCGTGGCCGAGAAGGACCGTCCGCGGCGAGACCTGACCCACGAAATCGAGCAGTTCGTCCCGATTCGCGTGCGCGGTCAGGTCGAAGTCCTCGACTTCGCAACGTTTCGTCAGTTCACCCGCGCTGCCGCTAAAAACGAAGGCCTCGCCCTGCCGGGCTGACTTGAGCCGTCCGCCGGGGGTATCCGGATCGGCGTAACCGACAAAGAAGATGGCCTGTTTTTCGTCGCCGATCATGCGGACGGCCAGGTCGTGAGCGGCGGTATGCTCGCTCATCATGCCGGCCGTGATGACGAAGATGCGGCCGCCGGTGAGTTTCATTTTTTGCACCTGCCCCGGATCGAGCACGGCGAGGTTCAACGCCTCGTGCAACTGGAGATTGCTGTGTTGGCGGTGTGTCCGGTGCGCCTCCAGATCGTAAATCTCGGTGAAGACCCGGCCGAGGCCGCCGATATAGATCGGCTGGCTCCTGAGTTTGCCGGCGCGCATCAACAACGCGAGCAGGGCGAGAATTTCCTGAGTTCGGCCGAGGGCGAAAGTGGGGATGAGGACGCAGCCTTTGCGCTTGAGCACACGGTCGATGGCCTGAGTCAACCGCTCGGTTTCGGCCTCGCGCGTAAAATCCGGCGGGACTTCACGATTCCCGCGCGTGGTTTCCATGATCAGCACGTCGGCCTTCACATCCTCAAAACGGGCGCCTTTCAGGATCGTTTGGTCCCGGAACGAGACGTCACCGGTGTAGAAAAGCGTCTCTTTGCGGCCCCGCACCATGATTCCGGCGGAGCCGAGCGCGTGGCCGGCGTCGAAGAACTCGAGGGTGGGCGAGGAAAACCCCGCGCGGGTCTTGTGGTAGGACGCCCATTCGACCTCGCGGTTGTATTTGAAGCCCTGGAAGAGCGGGGCGAGGTCATCGACCTCGTCGTGGGTGAAGAGCGGGTATTCCTTGATCCCCAGCTCGTCGCGCTGGCGGGTCATGACGTTGACCGAGTTGTGGAGCACGCGTTCGATGAGAAAATAGCTCAATTCGGTCATCAACACGTGGGCCTTGGGGAAATAACGCAGGGCAACCGGCAGGGAACCGACGTGATCATGGTGGCAATGCGAGACGGCAATGGCGTCCAGCTCTCCTTCCCGGATGAGGCTGTAAAGCGGCAGGCTCTCGCGGCCCTCACGTTTGGGGTGCGTGCCGGCATCCATTAGAATCCGGTGGCCCTCGAGATCGATGAACCAGGCGCTGGCACCGATGTCCGTGGCCGGATTGAGATTAATGATTCGCATGGGTCTTGGCCCGTAACAGCGCGGCCGCGTCGTTTGTGTCAGGTCTGGAAAATATTTTTGAACAGTTATGAAACCAACCCCGTCTCAGTGGTGTTGTTCAAACAAGTCGGGGCCAGGTTAGTCGCCCGGCCCCGCCTGTCAGTCCCCCTGGCAGAGAGGAGGTACGTTTGGTTGTTTGGGTTAGGCGGGCATCGCAAGATGCCCGCTTTCTTATGCCGATTACAAGCGCATCCGTCGTTGACCGTCAAGGCTAACCTCGGCCTCCCTACCGACCATTATCGCTTCCGCGTACCGCCCGCAGGCGCCCCGGCGCCGGGAGTCACCCTTTGAACGGCCGCCTGCATCAACTGCATCATGTCAGTGTGTTTGCTGTAGCCGGTCGGAGCCGCGAACTGTTTGGCGTCCGGCTTGGCCAGCTTGATGTCTTTGTACCGCATCACCACCGTCGCTTCCTTGTCGTTCATCTGCATCTGGACCGGGAATTCTTTCAGGTCGGTCGCGTTCCAGACGATCGCCTCGCCTTTCTGTCCTTTGTCGTCCGTCATGACCACTTTGTTTTTCACACAGGGGTGCCCGTCGATCGTTTCGTTTCCCAACGGCGTCTTGTCGATCTTGACGTTTTTGTCCGCCAACCCGTCTTCATTCGGCACAGGCATATCGACGTAGGCCTGGAGGCCGGGATAGATGATATACATGGACTTTTTGGGCGAAAAGACGATCACGGTCATCCGGTCCATTCCCATCTGCTTCAATTGCGCCGTCGCGCCGGGGGGCATCTGCGCATTCTTCATCTGGGCCAGATCGATATCGAGACGCACCTTCTCGTCGAGCAACGCAAAGCCCATGGTCATGCTAACCGATTCCTTGCCGGACTTGTCGAGCGCGCGCATGTCGGCCCTGGCGGAAAACGCCTTTACGTCGCCGAACAGCCGGGTCATTGCGGCGTTCCAACCGGGCGTGCCGCCGCCCATCTGTGGTTGCGCCACAACCGCGCCGGCAAGGATAAAGAGGCCCGCAGCCGTTGCACCGATCATCTTCAGGAGTTTCATAAAACAGGTTCTAATCGATTGTTTCGCGGGAGGGTTAATGGTCGAGCGGACTTTGACCAGCAAGAAATTGCGGGTAATCCCGCAGGGCAAAGCCGCAACAAGAATCGTCGCCGTACTCGTGAATCGAACTACGCCGGCAGCGCCTCAAAAGGCAAAAATATCCTTCACCTCGAGTTCCGTCATGGCGCCGGTCTTCTTGAGCCGGTCGAGATCAAACTTCTTTCTGTCACCGACAATCGAGATCAGTTTGGGCCGGCCCTTGAGGTGCCCTTTTTGAAACTGGAGCACGTCGTCCAGGCTCAAGCCCTGCACCTTCTCGAATCGCGCCTTTCGCGGGTCGATCGGCACTTCGAGCCGTTCCCAGGAGCGTACCGCGCCGAGAACGTCGCGGAACCCGATTTTGCCCGTGCGATACCGGCTGATGATCGACTCTTTGGTCTCCTCAAACCGTTCTCGGGACGACGGGAGATTTTCAAAGAGATCAATAAAGGCATCGACCGCTTCCGGCGTCTTGTCCGCCTGGCATCCGATGCCGCCGGTCATGACGTTCTGTTCACCCTTGCGCCCGGCGTTGGAATAAACCGCGTAGGCTGAATAGGCCAGGGCACGGGCTTCGCGCAATTCCTGAAACACGATCCCCGACATGCCGCCCGAAAAATAGTCGTTGTACAACTGCACCGCGGGTTGAAGCGATTCATTGTATTCGCCGTTGCCAAACTCGATCCGCACCTGCGCCTGGGCCATCTCCTTGTCGAAAAAGAGAATGCGAGTCTCGGACGGGGCGGAAATCTTCAGGAACTTGTAGGGAGGCGGCTCCTTCAGTGGTTCGGCGGCCTGGCGGTCCTTGCTTAACAGGGCACGCACCTTTTCCAACGGAAGCGAACCGGTGTAGGTGATCGTGTGCCGGTATTTCAACAGGTCCCTGATCAGGCCGTGGAGTTCCTCCATCGAGAGCGCGGACAGTTTTTCGTTGGGCAAGGCGCGCAGGAACGGCGAGTCGGTTTTGTAGCGGTTGTATTGAGTGACGGCGCTGGCGATGGTGCGGAAGTCCTTCTTCGCATCCTCGCGCTGGACGAGGATGATCTTCTTCAACTCGGCGAGCGTTCCTGCATCCGCCGTCGGCCCGTTTACCAATTCCAGCAACAAAGCCCACGATGCCGTAAAATTCTCACCCAGCCCGGCGATGCTGATGGTCGTTTCGTTGTCACCCGCGCCGATGCCAAAGTCCGTTCCGAGTTTGTACCACTCCTTTTTCAGCTCCTCCCCGCTGAAACGTTTCGTGCCCGACTTGTCGAGCAACTGGGTGGCGGCGCCAAGCCGGTTGTCGTGCCGCGTGCCGATCTCGACCGAGATCGAGAGCGCGAACAAATCGTTGAGCGGGTTCTTCGAGTAGTAGAGCTGGATCCCCTCGCCCAGGGCTTCTTTGCGATAGTCCTTTCCCAGCTTCACGAAGACCGGTTCGATTTCCTTGACCTTCATCGCGGCAACCCTTTTGACGAACTCGGATTGCCGCGTCGGGTCAATGTCGATCTTGTCGATCTGTGGCTTTTCGATCTTCGGCACCTCGTGTTGTTCGTCCATGCGGTAACCGGCCACGTAACCGCCGCCGAAATACTTGTTCGCGACCCGCACGACGTCCTGTTTCGTCAGCTTTTCCATCCGGTCGATTTCGGCAATGGCGTGATCCCATTCCTGGAACGACAGGAACGCGTCCCGCATCATGGCGACCCGGGCGTCGTCCGATTCCAACTGCAGTTTCCGGTTCTTTTTGAAGTCGGTGATGATGGCCGGGATGATCCAGTCCTCGAACTCGCCTTTCTTGAGCAGATCGAGTTGTTGGAGCAGGAGGTCCTCAACCTCCTTGAGCGACTGGTCTTTCTTGGGAATCCCCCAGAGATACTCCGCGCCGTAATCGTTGTTCAGTTCCGGGCCGGACCCGGCTCGACGCACTTTTTGCTGCTGGTTGAGGTTCAAATCGATCAGACCGGCGGTGGCGTTATTGAGGATCATGTCCACGAGCTTGAGCGCCTCGGCGTCGGGATGGTTTCGCCCGGCGGAGCGAAACGCCAGCAACACATACTCTTCTCCTTTGTACTTCACCGTCACGCGCTCGACGCCTTGCAACGGCTTCTCTTCCCACTGCCTGGGATTGGGAACCGGCCCGGCCGGCCAGGCGGAGAAATGCTTGTCGATCAGCTTCATCGTCTGACGCGGATTGATGTCGCCTGAAATCGTGATGGCCATGTTGCCGGGCACGTAATTCTTCTCGAAAAACGCATACATATTCTTCAACGACGGGTTTTTCAGGTGCTCTACTTCGCCGATGGTCGTCTGCTGGCCGTAGGGATGGTTTTTGTAGAGCAATTTGTTGACGGCGAAGTTGATCAGGCGCTCCTTGCTGTCCAGCGTCTGGTTCTTCTCCTCATAAACGATCTCCAGTTCGGGTTGAAACAGGCGGAAGACCGGATGCTGAAACCGCTCGGACTCGATGATGGCCCACTGCTCCAGGCGATTCGCGGGTAGATTCACCTGATAGACCGTCTCTTCGTGCCAGGTGTGGGCGTTGAGTCCCTGTTCGCCCATCGCCTTGTAGAGCTTGTCCATCTCGTTCGGGATGGCGTATTGCGCGGCCAACTGGGATTCTTTGTTGATCTCGGCGTAAATGGCCTTGCGCTTCTCCGGATCGGTCTCGTGAAAATGCTTTTCGTAAAGCTCGATGACGCGGTCGAGATGAACCTTCTCCTTCGCGTGATCCAGCGTGCCCATCTGCGTCGTGCCCTTGAACAGCATGTGTTCGAGGTAATGCGCCAGCCCTGTGGACTCGGCCGGGTCGTGCTTGCTGCCCGCGCGCACGGCAATCTGCGCCTCGAAGCGCGGTGTTTCGTGGTTCTCGGTGAGGTAAACCGTCAGGCCGTTGTCCAACCGGTAAATCTGGACCGCCATCGGATCCCTCGGATTCGGTTTGTTGATCCGCTTGTGGCCGGCCAGGGCGGGGAATGGGCCGAAGGAAGCGAGAATGACGAGGAGCCCGGCGGCGAGCAAATTTCGAGGCGAGTGCATGGTGTTTTGGTGGGTTGTCAGATTGTCAATGGTCACTTGTGGCACAAATCATCAACCGCCGGCGCTAGGTTGTTGCCCCAACGGGGCAATGGCATCCAGCCCAGGGTTGGAGCGCAGCGACTGCCCTGGGTGAGCGAATCAAATTGTTTTACAACCCCACCGGGGTTGCGGCGCATCGTGCGGGAGCGGACACAACCCCGTTGGGGTTGCGACAAATCACAACACCTCACCCAGGGTAGCCTCGCAGGCTCGGCAACCCTGGGCTGAGGGACAGAATCCCGTTGGGATTCTACGAGGCATGCGTTCATTATGGTTTGTCTTCCACGATATTGATCTCGTTCGACGAGTTCGAGGATTTCCTTTGGGGCGCTCATCCTGGACCGTGCTGGGTTTAGCAGTAACGACACGCGGCCACAAAGAAAATCTTGGCGTTTGTTGCGCTCTGGCGATTCACTGAAGCCGTGCAACAAAGCGTGTTCAAACTCGCGCTTGTCCAAATGCCCGTCGAAGGCGGACGCAAGGAAGCCAACCTGCGCCGTGCCAGCGAGCGCCTCTCTGAAGCCGCAGCCGGCGGCGCGCAGGTGATCGTCCTTCCGGAGGCCATGACCCTCGGTTGGACGCATTCGTCAGCGAAAACCGGCGCGGAAGAGGTTCCCGACGGTCCCTCCTGCAAGGCGTTGCGTGAGGCGGCCCGCACAAACAAGGTTTACGTTTGCTCGGGTTTGATCGAGCGGGAGGGCGAACAGGTGTTCAATTCCGCCGTGCTTATCGCCCCGAACGGTGATGTGATCCTTCATCATCGCAAGTTGAACGAGCTGGAGATTGGGCACGCATTCTATGCGCAAGGCGATCGCCTCGTCGTGGCGCACACGCCTCTCGGCGCGATCGGCGTAATGATTTGCGCGGACGCCTTTGCCCGCGATCAGATCGTCAGCCGTACGCTCGGCTTGATGGGCGCGCAGATTATCCTTTCACCATGCGCCTGGGCCGTTCCCGCCGATCACGACAATGGCAAGGAACCTTACGGCCAACTGTGGCTCGATAACTATTGCCCGGTCGCCCGCGACTTCAGGATGTGGATCGCCGGCGCCAGCAACGTTGGCTGGCTGACTGATGGGCCGTGGAAGGGCCGCAAGTGCATCGGCTGTTCACTGGTCGTTGGCCCGGATGGAAAGCAGGCGCTCATGGGTCCCTACGGTCACGACGCCGAGACCATTCTTTACGTGGAGATTGAGATCGAGCCGCGGCCGGCGCGAGGAGACGGATGGGAGCGAGTTTGGAAGCGCTGATTGGGATTTAGTGTCCGCGGCAGGGGAACTCGACGCTGGACCAATTCAGGACTATCCTCTCCTCGATTGACTTAACGAAAGGTTGATTATGGATAAGGAATTGGAAACAGCGTTCGAATCGCGCAGAATTGAGACGAAACAAGTCTATTCCATCATAGCCTGTAAGTCGGTTGATGAACTCGCGAAAACGGTATCTGAGAAACTCGGAGGGGGCATGACGCGTCTGTACGGCCCTCCGTTCGTCTTCGGAGATCAGGTATGCCAGACCATCACGCTGGGCCAACATTAAGAGCTGGGCGGCGGTGCCGGCCGCAGCCAACTGTCGTTCATCCTCCTTGAACGGCATCGTCCCGCACATATCGGACGCCGACCCCTGTCAACATCTGGCGCGTTTCATCCGCGCTCAGATCGTGCCGAATCACAACGGACAAGGGCTGCCCAAAGAACAGCTTCCGGTTGCAGTAATTCAGTTGATTGTTGATGCGTCCGTAGAGCTGGCCGACCGCCCGGTCAACGCACACGGTGATCTTTCTGTCCTCGCAGACGATGAATCGGACTTCGGGAATCTTCGCCACTTTGCGGGCGAACAAATCGAGCATCTTCCGCGGCTTGTTGCGGATATCGCGGTAGATGAGCAGGCCGATAAAGGCGAACGGGATCAGCGGGAACAACAAGCCGACATTGGCTACCAAGAGGTAGATGAAACCCGCTACCGCCAGAATCCCTCCCGCCAGCCATACATATTCGGAAGGCCTGAGATGGGTCAGCCGGTCGAAGGTGTCCCCAACGCGTTCCTTCAAGGAAAAACGCCGGACCAGTCCGGATTCCGTCTCACGACGCAGAACGCGCAGGTCTTCAATCAGGGCGCGCGCGTCTGGATAACGATCCTCCGGCCGTTTTTTCAGGCACCGCGAAACGATCCGTTGAAGCTCCGGAGGCAGGTTCGGCCGGAACGAATTCATCGTCGGGGTGCTATCGAACGCGAGCGCGTGCATGGTCTCCAGGGGAGTCGGCCGGCGGAACGGAACCTCCCACGTCGCCATTTCGAACAGCATGACCCCGAGTGAAAAGAGGTCGCTGCGGGCATCAATGGCCTCCCCCTTGACCTGCTCCGGGCTCATGTAGGCCGGCGTCCCCTTCACGGCGCCCACCTGCGTGCGGGTCAGCGTCGACAGATTGTGGACGTCTGCCGCCGACGTGACCGTGGACGTGTCCGGATCCAGGAGTTTGGCGAGGCCGAAGTCCAGGATCTTTGCGTGGCCGTCGGGTGTCTGGATCACATTGGCCGGCTTGATGTCGCGATGCACGATGCCCGCGCCATGCGCCTTGGCCAGGCCCGCGGCCACTTGTAACGCGATATCGATGGCTCCGAGCAGATCCAGTTCCCGACTCCCGATCAGGTCACGGATCGTCTTGCCTTCAACCAGTTCCATGGCAATGAAGATCGTTCCCTCGTGCTCATCCACGTCGTAAACCTGGGCGATGGCGGGATGGCTGATGCGCGCGGCGGCGCGCGCCTCGAGAAGAAAGCGCTTCCGCCGTTCCTGATCTCCGGTCAGTTCGGTGGGAAGAAGCTTCAGCGCCACGGACCGCTGCAGCTTGAGGTCGTGTGCCCGATAGACCTCGCCCATTCCGCCCTGCCCCAGCAGGCCTTCGATGCGGTATTGATTCAGGGTCTGCCCGACCAGGGGGTGTATTACCACGGTTTTGGCTTGAGGATCCATGTCGGCACCGACGAAACCAGTTCCGCTTTTTAGCCGCGAACCCGCGGCGCGTCGAGGAGGGAATGGGCCGCGGGTAACCGTCGGAAGCACAAAGCTCAAAGTTCAAAGCTCAAGGAAGTCTTTAATCGCCAGGCTCCAATCGTGATCCCGTTTGAACCACCTCCGGGCCGTCAAGGCGATTGGAGTTTGAAGGTTGTTACTTCCCTTGGGCTTTGAACTTTGATCTTTGACCTTCGATGCTATTTCGGCTTTCGTTTCATTCCCCAGATGAGCCAGATCGCCAGCGCCACGAGGAGAATGAGCCACCAGAGATAACGCAACTCGCGCGCCGCCATTTCCACGAAAGCAAACGCTCTGGGAAACAGGAGACACAATACGATGACGACGGCGACGAGCACGCCGATCTGCAGAAGCGCTCGTGCGCGCGAGTTCATCGATTTCGTGGAGTCACGGTGCCGGGCGCGGACGGACGCTGCGGGCGCGTTGACGGCGTGGCCTGTTTGTTCAGGTCGTCAATGTTCAGCAGCATGTTGGCCCCGCCTTCCGCGCCGACGACCAGCGGTGATTTGCCGTTCCAGTTCTGCACGATCTGCAGCTTGATGAAGTCCGGATTCGCGCGCAGGGCCTGCCCGCGAACCTCGATGGCTTCGGCCTCGCCTTTGGCACGGATGATCGCAGTGTCCGCATCGATCTGTGCCTTGAGCTGCGTGAATTTCGCCTTGGACGCATCCTGTTCCTGTACCATTTTCATCTCGATGGCCTGTTCGAGTTCCGGCGAAAGCGAGAGATTATAGAGCACCACATCGACCACCTCGAGGAAGTTGGTGCCGATCTTCCGTTGGGCGAGTTCGAGGGACCTCTTCTTCACGCTCTCCCGGTTCTTGACGATCTGTTCGGCGCTTTGCGTCGCCGCGATTTCCTTGATCGCTTCCTGCACGCGCGGCGCGATGAGATTGTCGAACGGTGCGCCGGCGTACTCCTGGAAGATTTTCACCACCGATTGCTCCGGCACGCGATACAGCACGTGCACGTCCATCTTCACCTGCTGCAGATCCGACGAATAACATTCCGCCGGCATGGCGCGCGTCTGCTGGCGGACCGACATCGGATGAATGTGCGTGATGAACGGTTGTTTGAAACCAAAGCCCTCGGATCGGAAGCCCGACGACACTTTGCCGAGCGTCACCGCAACGCCGCGATGACCGGGTTGAACGATGTAAGTGCCGGATGAGGCCAGCACGATGACGACGAACACGAGGACAGCAACGCCCACGGTTCGCATCACGGCCGCCGGGTTGACGGTGATGTTCGGAGGATCGTTGTAGCCGCGGCCGCTCATTTCGCCCCCTCGGGGCGGGCGCCCACCCGCCAATCGCCGAGCGGCAACAGCATGCTCGCACCTTGCGCGTTGGGTCCGACCACCAGCGGTGTCACCCCATCCCATTGCTCGACCACCTGCAGGTCGATCACGCTGGGATTCTCGCTCAGGGCCTTGCCGCGGAGGTTGATCGATTCCGCTTCGCCTTTCGCCTTGATCACGACGGTGCTCGCTTCGACCTGCGCCTGCTGCTGGGCGAAACGCGCCCGCGCCGCCTCCTGTTCCTGAACCATCTTCGCCTCGATGGCCTTTTCCAACACGGCGGTCAGGCCGATGTCCTCCAGCACGATGTCCTCGATGACGAGGAGGTCGCCCACCTTTTCGCGGGAGGACGAGAATGAGCCTGCCTTGATGTCTTCCCGCTTCTGCACGATCACTTCGGACGTGCGCAAGGCCGTCAGCTCTTTGATCGCTTCGGCCACGCGCGGCTGGATGAGACTCACGAACGGATCACCTTGATAATCGCGGAAGATGCTGACCACTTTGCCTTCCGGCACCCGATACAGCACGCGCACGGCGATTTTCACCTGCTGCAAATCCGACGAGTAGCAATCCGCTTCAAACTTCGCCGTCTGCTGGCGGATGGTCACCGGCACGATCCGCGTGATGAACGGCAGCTTGAAACCGAATCCTTCCGCCTTGGCGATCTCGGAGACTTTTCCGAGCGTCACTTCGACGCCGCGAAAGCCGGGCTCGACGACGTACGTTGCCGACGAACCCGCAATGATCAGGACGAAGATCAAAATGGCGCCACCGATCAGTTTGCCGACGGTTTGAGGAGACATCAGGATTTGATTACAGAGCCGATACTAAGTGCTGGCAGATTCAACGCAAGGTAAACCGGCCCGGGGTTCTCCGCTGGATCGACGGTCCCCTGGCCTTCCCGAAGAATGCGCGGACTCACGTCCGCGACTACCCGGTTCATGGGAAGCGAACACCTCCAAAACTTGGACAGGAGTTGGGACCATGAAACCCACCCTGCCCCTCCAAAGGAGGGGAAGCTTGGTCCAAGTCTCTTTGGACGGTCCCCCCCTGGGAGGGGTCAGGGGTGGGTCGGTTCATGGGAAGGCGCGCTAACCGTTGACTGAATTCTTCTCGCGCCGGAGTTCGCGTTCCCGCAACCACGCGAAGATCACCGGCGTGACGATGAGGATGTGAATCAGGCTGCTGACCATGCCGCCGATGACCGGCGTGGCCAGCGGCTTCATGACTTCGGCGCCGGTGCGGGTGCTCCACATGATCGGCAACAGGCTCGCCACGATCGTCGCCACGGTCATGACTTTCGGGCGCAAGCGCAGGCGCGCGCCGTCCTTGATAGCCTGGATCAGATCGTCGTGGTTGAAAGCCGCGCCGCGCTCGGCCTGCTTCTTCTTCAGCATCTCTTCGAGATAAACGACCATCACCACGCCGGTCTGGATCGCCGTGCCGAACAGCGCGATGTACCCAACCCAGACAGCGACGCTGAAGTTGTAGCCGAGAAGGTATTGCAGAAAGACACCGCCCGTGAGCGCAAAGGGCACCGCGAGGATGACGTGCGCGGCTTCTTTGGCCGAGTGATAGACGACATAAAGGAGGAGAAAAATGATCAGCATCGTAGTTGGCAGGATAAAGCGCAGGGTTCGCCCGGCCCGGAGCAGATTCTCGTACTCGCCGGAATACTCCACCGTTACGCCCGGCGGCAGCCCGGGCACAATCTCGCGATCAATCCTCTCCTTGACCTCGCCGACGAAGCCGCCGAGATCGCGTCCCTGCACGTTGGCCTGGACGAAGACGCGAAGGCGGCCATTCTCGCTGGCAATCTCGCTCGGGCCGGTGTCGCGATGGATCTTCGCGACCTGGCCGAGGGGAATGAATTTTCCCGAAGGCGTGGCCACCAACACGTCGCCGAGCCGTTCGATGTCGTCGCGTTCGTCGCGCTGCAACCGGACCTGAATGGGATACCGCTCCCGTCCCTCGATCGTCGTCGTGACGTTCCTGCCACCAAGGCCGGCTTCGACGACGTCGAGCACATTTTGCGCGCGCAAGCCGTAACGGGCCATCGCCACGCGGTCCACTTCCACTTCGAGGTAAGGTTTGCCCTGGACGCGTGACGGCGCGACACCCACCGCGCCGGGGACTTGCCGGACCACGCGCTCAACGTCGAACGCGAGACGCTGAAGTTCGTCGAGATTGTCACCGAGAATTTTGACGCCGAGTTGAGCTCGAATGCCGGTGCTGATCATCAGAATGCGGTTTTCGATGGGTTGGAGGAAGCCGGGCACATAACCGGGCACGGCGGTGAGTTTCTCCGTGAGTTCGGCCACAATCTTCTCGCGCGTCGTGCCTTGACGCCATTCGGATTCCGGTTTGAGCATGATCGTCGTCTCGATCATCTCGACCGGCGCAGGGTCGGTAGCGGTTTCGGCGCGGCCCAGCTTGCCCGCAGCCGAGACGACTTCCGGGACGGTTTTGATCATTCGATCCTGCCAGGCCATGATGCGTTTCACTTCCGTCAACGACGTGCTCGGCAGAAGAACGGGCATGAACAGGAGCGATCCCTCGTTCAACGTGGGCATGAACTCGCGACCGATGCCCCCGAAAAGGCGAGCGACTGGTTTCAGGTTCCAGGTTTCAAGCTGGCGAAGCGCCGTCCGGGGCAGGCCGAACGCGACGGCGAGCGCCGTGACCAACAACAACGCCGCGCACAACATCACCGTCTTTCGCCATCGCAGCGCCCAGTCGAGGACGGGGTTGTACAGGCCGAGCAGGAAGCGCATTACCAAGTTGCGGTCTTCGGCATGGAACGGTCCGCGCACCAATGCCGCACACAATGCCGGCACCAGCGTCACGGCGAGAAGAGTCGAGCCGATCATGGCAAACGTCTTGGTGAACGCCAGCGGATGAAACAGTTTGCCT